>Ga0209083_1000453_pt1 | contig 60812 bp, 35 predicted proteins | sample AM7aDNAmetaG_FD_184132 | JGI IMG/M metagenome (GOLD analysis project Ga0209083, IMG submission 184132) | Freshwater microbial communities from Finland to study Microbial Dark Matter (Phase II) - AM7a DNA metaG (SPAdes) (version 3) | ecosystem: Environmental > Aquatic > Freshwater > Lake ...
TTTCTAACCATTATTCCTAAATCACCAATACTATTATTTGATCCATTGGTTACAAATCCTTTAATAGCAGCAAAGCTAGTAGTTCCAACAAAACTAAAAACTACAGCTCCACCACTGTAACTACTTGCACCAGTATCAGTTAGTAATAATGTTCCACCTAATGCTCCGGCAGTATTATATGAATAACCACCGGCTTGTCCAAGTCCAGATACAGTAAGTTGTGCTACCGGAGTTGTAGTACCAATACCAACACTTCCGGTACTAGCATTATATACAAATGGTGATGTTGTATTGACTTTAGGTGTTTGATTAGATCCAGCTGAAGCTACCATCACAGGATATAATGCGGTTGTAGATGTATCATTAGTCGCGTTAATAGCTGTTGATGGGCCAGTTGCGCCCGATAAACCAGCTGAACCTGTTAATCCGGTTGCTCCGTTTGCTCCATTGGATCCAGCAACTCCAGTTGCACCAGTAGATCCAATTGTACCAGTAGATCCAATTGTACCAGTTAAACCAGTTGCGCCAGTTGCGCCAGTTGCGCCAGTTAAACCAGTTGCGCCAGTAGAACCAATTGTACCAGTTAAGCCGGTGGCACCAGTAGAACCAATTGTTCCGGCGCCAGTTGCTCCAGTAGATCCAATTGTTCCGGCGCCAGTTGCTCCAGTTAGACCAACAACTCCAGTTGCTCCAGTTGATCCAATTGTTCCAGTACCAGTTGCCCCTGATAACCCGGTTGCTCCAATTGATCCAGCACCACCAGGACCAATTAGTCCAGTTGCCCCTGATAACCCGGTTGCTCCAATTGATCCAGCACCACCAGGACCAATTAGTCCAGTTGCTCCAGTTAAACCAGTTGCTCCATTTACACCAGCAACACCAGTCGAACCAACACCAGTTGCCCCATTTGGTCCTATTGGTCCAGTTGCGCCAGTTGATCCAGTAAATCCAGTCGCACCTTTTGGTCCAGTTGCTCCTGAATTTGGTACTATCCAACTTAATACACCAGATCCGTTTGTACTAAGTACATATCCACTAACGCCACCTATAATTGATATATTTCCAATTGGTCCTAAACTTGTAAGACCATTTACTGTTAATGCTGATAATGTTCCAAGTGAAGTAATATTTGGCTGTGATGATGTTAATACTGTAGAATTAATATTTGTGCTAGTGATTGTTCCGCTTATTGCAGCATTTCCAGTAATATTAGCTGATTTATTTAGATTCCAATCATTTCTTGTGCTATTATAAAATATCTGTGCATTTGCTCCAGCTACTGTAATACCTGCTCCATTGGCTGCTGTTGCATTACCTGCATCTTTTGCTAATTTTAAATTAAGTCCTGTTATTTCTACAGTTGTACTATTAATACTTGTTATCGAACCAGTAACCTGTAGATTTCCTGCAACTATTGCATTGCCGCTAGCTCCGTCAGCACCAGGATCTATAGTTAATGTTCCATAGCTACTAGCTATTGTATCATTTCGAAGTGAAATATTTCCAACAAGTACTTTAGAATTTGCAATAATATTTCCACCAGTAATGTTTCCTGTCATTGAACAAAATGTACCAGTAATATTACTATTATAAATTCCAGTATTAGGAAAATATAATGAATTTTCAACAAAATTGAGCCCTGTTTTTAACGTGTGACTTGGAAAACCAGCTGTAGCAATATTCACTCCATTTATAGTTAATATTCCAGTTATATCTTCCTTACTATAAATTGCAAAACGGCTACCAGACACATATATGCTGGCTACATAATTTGTTCCAGTATTTGTTATGACAGTTTCAGCAACGAAACCCATAACTCCTGATGCTGTCGTTCCCACAGGACCAATAATATTCCAACCAGCAGCTAAACCTGAGCCAATAGCAATTTCTAATTGATTAGTAGTGACGTTAAAATAAAAATCACCCAATTCTGGACTAACAGGACGTTCAATATAAATGTTTCTATTAATTGGTTTCCAAGAATCACCTAAGCGAACACTTAAAATATGTGTATCTGTATTGAACCATAATTGACCAATTTGAGGATATGGTGGTTCAGTTTGGCTAGCGAAATTTTCTAATAATCTGTAGAAGTTTTGATTAATACTTAATCCATAGTTAGCTCTGTTTCTACCTACTAATTGTAAATCACCACGAGTAGTAACTACTTCGTTATCTAATATTTCAAAAGTTGTTCCATTGCTTCGTGTAATTATATATGACATTAAATATTCTCCGGTTCACTTATATTTATCTTCGAGCCAAAAGATAATCATGCAGGACATACAAATTAATACCTATGACGAAGAAAATTGCTAGTAATATATTAGAATATCGAAACTATGCATTTATAACGCGCAACAATCTAAATCCAACACCAGCTGAATCATTCGCTCCTAAGGTAACTTGCAATCCACCTATTGACATTGTGGTAGTTCCTACATTTCCTGCGGTTACATTTCCTGTAACAGTAAGTGAAGTTAATGTGCCCACTGAAGTAATGTGAGGTTGAGCTACGGTTGTAATATTACCAATTATGCTTGTAGCAGATACAATGTTAGCTGTAATATTTGAAGTAACAGCTACGTTAGAAAAAATACAAGAATTTGCGGTTATATTATTAATAACTACATTTCCGGTTACCTGTAAATTTCCTGTGATACTTGTATCACCTGATGTGAGATTTCCACTATTTGTTATTTTTGAAGAAACAATATTTCCGTTGTTAGTTGCAACACCTGTAATTGTTGTATTGTAGTTAATTCCAGGTGTTATTAAAACATTTCCAAAATTGGAAATATTTGCATTAAAAGTATCCTTACTTAAAATAGCAAGTCTAGTTCCATTTGCATACATACTAGCAACATAATAATCAGTACTGCTAACTGTAAATTTTTCTGTTACGAATCCGTTTAATGTTACAAACGATGAATCGCTTGGTCCAACTAAAATCCAATCTGTACCATTAAAAACTTTCAATTGATCATTGATTAAATCAAACCATTGGTCTCCAGTAACTGGGTTAACAGGTTCGTCGGACGAAGGAGTAGTACTGCCAATATATTTCCATCTAGTACTATCGTAAATATGTAAGGATCCAGCATCATCCCACCACAGTTGACCATTTTGAGGATTTAAAGGAGATGTAATATTAGCAAAATTTTCCATTAATCTAAAAGAATTTTGATTAATTGCTGCTCCATAATTAGGTCTATTTTTACCAATTAATTGAATGCTATATGTCGTATCTATTGCATTATCATTAATTGTTATTAAGCTACCATCTGATTTTTGTATTGTTTGACTCATTTTAACTTTATCCTAACTCAATGTCTGAATTCTTATAGTATACGAGATCTTTATAAATCTATTTGTACTTTTTTGAACCGGGTGAAAAATTACATGTGTTAACAACTTTCCACCTGTTGATTGTAAACCTAATTCATCAAAAACATACACTCCGTTAGAATCTACAGAATTATCAAATGCATACTGTCCAGCTGGTTCAGTATAATTTAGTGTACATTGAATTAAAATATCTGAATATGCTTTCCCGGTAATATGTGAAATAGTTAAGTTATTACTAGTTGGATCTAAATTATTGCTAAATTGCTGATTGATAATTTTAAAATATGTTTGATTATATAAAGTGCTACTAGTTCCGGTATAATTTGGTGACTTATATGTAATAATTCCAGCCGGACTAACATCTGTTCCACCATTTCCTAATGCTATTGTTTTAATAAATCCACTTGCACTCGAACTATCACTGGCATTTAGAGGTCCTGAACTAATACTTTTTGCTAACGCTTCAGAGAAATTTTCGTAATGTATAGCGTTGTCTTTATCTACTAAAACTTCATTTGTTATCCCGTCGATTATATTTACATGTCCAGTAATTTTCATCTTAACCCCTCATATTTATAATTTCTTCGTTTGTGTCTACATCTATAATTTTTAGATGAGCTTCTATAAGTAATTCGCCATTTTCAAATAATGGCGAATCTTCAATTTTTTCAACACCTACATTTTCATTAGTAATCATACTATGTATTTATACATCCATTAAATTGCTAGTCCCATATGTGCTTTTAAGAACAAAGCAACAGGGGTTGAACTCAATATCAATGTATCGTTACTTCCCATAGCGTCATACCAAAATTCATAATGTGCTTCAATTGTATCAATTTTGATACTAGTATTAGGTAATATACCAGTTGAAATAACTTCTCCGTAAGTTATTTTAGATCCATCAATAACACTATGATTTTCTGATGTTAAGAAATTATAATCATTGATTGCTATTATTGTGTCATCAACTGCTGGTAAAGTAAATGTAAGAACTGTGTTAACTGGTAATGTTTGAATTTTATTAAAAGTAACTTGTCCAGTGCTATGTCCAACAACTGTTGTATTTGTAGCAACTCCTAGTCCAACTACGGTCATACCAACTACTAACCGTAAATCGTCTGTATTCTTTAATAAAGTAGCAGTATTTTGATTTATAATATCTTCTGCTACTGAAAAATCGATATTATAGTCTTCAATTCTTACTCTTGCATCTAATGCTTTAATAGTTATAACTGTAGATTTGTATATAGTTTGATTTGAATCTAATACTACAGTGTTCGTCAATTCATTAATACTAATTATTTTAACCAATCCTACTATGCCAGTACCAGTAACTGTATAATCATATTGCAAACCTTTTACTGAATCTAAAATTATAGTATTATTAGCAATAACATCAGCCTGTAATATATAATTGAACAACAATTTAGCTGTTGTCATACTATAGTTTGTTGTAACAAAAACATTACTATTTTCAATATTACCACTTACTGCATCAGTCTTTGGTAATAATGTTCCTTTTATTCCAGGTAATAATAACGATTCATGCATTGATTCAACTCTTGAGGTAATTGCATGAATATCAGGAGTATATGTACCAAGAGTACCTCTAGTAATATTACTAAGTGTATTATTAATTCTATCAACAGTTAAATATGTTATTCTTTCACCATTAACAAAAATTGCACCAAGTATGTTATTTTCTGGATCAGCATCAATGAAACCCGATACGTCAATTAAATATATAATATTTTCGCCTAAAATTAAGTCTTTTGATAACTGTGTAGTTTCAGCTGCTGGAATAGCGTAGTAACTTACATTTTCATTCATATCTTTAAATATTCTAAATGATAACCATTCTGTACCACCTGTATATTGTGAATATACTGAAATATCTAAAGTATCATAAATTCTTCCTGATATATGTTCTTCTGTACTAGGACACATAACACTATCAACAAAATTAGAACCATTAACAATAATGTCAGCAGCACCAGTACCTAATGAAATATCTTCAAAGCTACTTGAAATTTCTGTGTCAATATTTAATTGAGCAGCATGTCTTGCACTTCCTACAGTGAATCTGATATCAGCTAATTGTCCTAAGAATGAATCAGTTGAATAGCTAGAGAAGTACAGCGGAACACTCATTCCAGGTTCACCATATGAATCTAAAGATTTAACTCTATTCATTAAAGTTCCATCTACATAAACATATATGAAATTATCTTTTCGTTCAATACTTAAGAACATTAACGAAACATCAACTAATGGTATTGGACCACTAGTGATACTAGGAGTTGAAGCGATAGTAATATCTCCTACTTCTGTATGTTGTTGTAGTGATATGCTGTAATGTCCATTATAAGTTAAGTAACAAACCAAAGCATTTTTACTAATATTTAAATCTAAACTATCATTTAATGAAGAGTCTAAGACTTTACCAAGTGTAAAAATACGTTGGGTGCTCTTTGTACTACTTGAATTTATCCAACATTCGATAGCAAAATCACCAGTTCCAACATTAAATGCTGTATTACTTTGAGCATTAATAATTAGTTTGTCTGTTAGAGTGATTGAAGGAACTTCATATAAACCTTCTGTTGTTATTCCAACAAGTGGATCACCAATATTAGTTAAAGTATATGGTAGATCCAATGGTAATAGTGTTTCAACTTTAATAATATTATTTTCTGTACTCAATTCTTCAAATATATTAACAGCATTGATTGCAACAAATGAAATATTAGTAACTTCATTTTTAAATCCTTCAAATCCGTATAATACAATTACATGAGCAAAATATGGATCTTCTAAAATATTTCTACCAAATCCACCTGATGGTACACTAAAAGTAGAAGTGTCATATCTTAGTAAATCTACAGAAATTCTAAATTCATCCATAAATGCTGATGCTTGATTACTTCCATCAACACTTGCTCCAAAAGTTAATGAATTATTAACAAATGAATGAGTTAAATATGCATTAGATTGATAACTATTTACTAACAATCCATCAACATATAATGATAACTTATTTACTTTTCGTTCAAGTACTACATGTTGCCACACATTATTAGACATTGCACCGCCATCGAAGCTAACACCATTGTTATCACTAACTCTGATAGTATTATTAGGAAGTACCGAAATAATTAATCCAGTAATGTCTGAAACTGTTTGCCTAAGATCTACAAGTGTTTGTGCAATGTTAATAGTCTTAAGTCTAACAAAAAATTCAATAGTAAAATCTCTAGTTGCTAAATCTGGCAAAGTTTCTACAGTATTTGTATCAATTTGAATATAACAATCGTTAAAATTAGCTGATTGTGAACCAAATATTTTTTGCTTTGTAGAAAATACATTCAGCGTATATCTAGATTTATCAAAAGACATATGTAACTTAACATCGCCAATGTTGTCATCTTCTTGGTCATATAAATTACCAGTTGGTATAGTATATATTTCAGCAAATGTACCACCGATTACTTGTACCGCGGCACTTTCTGATCCTACCATTAATCTATTAACATCATTTGAAATCATATTAACAGCTGGAGTATAGAAGTTATCTAATCTACTAATAACATTATCTTCTGAATTTAACACCATCCAATAATCTGTATTTGTTGGTAGTACATAATTAGGAATAAACGATAATGCTTTATAAAAATCATTACCATATACAATAATATCATCTGTGTAATATGTAGACGAACTATTATATAATGGAATTGATGAATCAGTTCTATCAAACTTTAAGTTTACGTCAAATTTTCTAGTTGTGCTATTATGGAAATCAGCAACTACTATCGCTGCTCTTGAAATAACATTTTCGTCTGGGTTTAGTTTATACCAATAAGCTGTATTAGATAATAATATGCCTGCAGGAACTGTTTGTAATGCTTGGAAGTATTCTCCAGTTGGAGTATTGAATACTATATCTGCTAATTCATATGTTGTTGTTGAACTGTAAGTTAAAATAGGTAGTCCACCTTCTAACGTAACTACTGGAGCAGGTATATTATTATCGCCTATTACTGTTGGTTCTAATGTATACCCTGTTCCAATCTGAGTAACAACTACACTTAATAATTGACCAGTGTTGCTATCTATTGTTGCTGTTGCCTTTGCAGGAATGCCTCCTGCAATTTGATTTCCTCCATCAATAATAACTGTAGGAGCAACCGTATATCCCATTCCTACATCAGCAATTCGTAATGAAGTAGTATCAATAGTAAATGTTCTGTTATTATACCATTGTGAATATGGAGTTTCTAAAAATCTAGCTTGGTCATTATAAAATGTTCCATTTGGAGAACGAAGTGGCCAATTTGTACTAGGAGTTAATTCACTCTTAGGAAGTACATAATTATCTAAGCCATAAACTTCTACTTGATATGCTCCTCTATACTCAACTTTTAAATCGCCAGGGATGCCATGGAATGTGGGACCTACTAAGTATGGGTAAACTGGAATTGTTTTAGTTGCAGTATCAACAGTTGCGAAATAAGCATATATTCCATATGGAAATTCTGGAGTAACAACAAATCTTCCATTATGTTCATCTAATGTTCCTTGATTTGGAATATATTCGTAGTCTTCAATATACTCTCCTGTTGGTTTACCATATTCAGCACCTGGCATACCAACTATAGGTTCATGCCTTACTAATCTCTTCATTGATTTAATAACATAACTACTTGTATTTTGTATAACTCCACCAGAACCATTTGAATTCTTAAAGCCAAATGGGCCATAAATTGGATAACCATCTAATGCAAACCCAATTATTGGACTATGCGAATCAAAATTACCTTTTGAATATAACAATGTTGGATCCATTCTATATACATAATTATCACTATTTGTTAAATATCCATTACCAAAATCTGGACCTGCATAGCTTGATGCTGCACCAATATTAACAGTATAAGTTTCTGAAACAGTGTCATCTTGACTCCAAGTTAATGTGTCTGTTTCATTTGCTACAACACTATAAAATGCTACTCCATTCGTTGCTATGCCTATTACATTATCAACTAATACACTTGTGTTAGATACTGCTTGTGTTGGTCTAATAGGAAGAACAAATACCCAATTTGCTGGAACTACTGTGTCTGTTGTGTTTGGCCATAATCCCATTGGATGTGAAGCGATACTGGTTGTTCCAATATATAACAATCCGTCTTTTTCTACTAGAGCAATATCACCCTTAAAGTAACCTGCCTGCTTAGATTTAAATGATCTATAAGTTGGATTAAATTGAGCTGCATACCATACTGTATCATATAACGCAGGTAAATCAAAATCAGAAACTGTTATATTTGAAACATCACTTAAAGTGTAAATGCTGTTAAAATCTTTAATTCTAGTATGATATGGTTTATTTTCATTTATGAAATCCATAACAAACTGCTCATCATCTTTTCTATAATTACTTTTAATATTTAAATCTTTAACAATATGATTAACATCAATGAAACTGGTTTTGAATAACCAATCTATGTTTATATTTTCTTGTAATATGTAACGTAGTATTGCAAAAAATGCATTGTCTGCAAGTATTGACAGATCGTCAATTAATATATCTTCGTTTAATGCTTTGATGATTAATCGTAAACTGGTTGCAGGATCGTTATCAAATCCAATTTCTCCACCAAATATTCCTGCATTGAATCCTATCATACTACTAGTAAAATCATACAATGTTGGTAAAAATTGTACTGTTCCATTTTCAATGAAAATAGGATCATAACTTAAATCGTCATTGAACTTATATATTACAATTTGATTATTTCCATCATTATCAATTTGCATAATATCACCAGCTGCTGGTGAAATACTTTGTAGATAACCAATATGTGGTAATATATAATCTATTTTCTTTCCTGTGTTATTTTGATCTGACCAATCAACATATTTCCAAAATACATTAAGATCGTAAAATTGACTAGTTAATAATTCCCATGTACCATTTATTAACTCATATAATCCCCAACCCGAATCAGTTACTGAAACATCATTTAGAACTAAGATTTTTGTTCCGTTTGGATAATCATCTGTTGTAAGTAATAACAAAGTATCTTTATCTTCAACAGTTAAATCATAAGTAGATACGTCTGGTTGTTCTTGTTTTAACTTTAAATTCTCTAATGCTGCAAAATTATTAAGTGGCTTCAGTAATAAGCCGGCGTTTATTTTATCAAAATATATTTTTAATGCGGTTGTCTGATTTCTAAACATTGCTTGTCTAAGTTGATTTAGTGTTCCATATTTGTCTTCTTCGTTTAAGCTAATATCAGGAACTGCTAATCCTGCATCATCTATACCAGATAAGCTATCTACTAACTTAGCATATAATGGAGTATTAAACCAGTATCTACTTCCATTTTCACTTACTAAAGCAAATTCACTAAGTAATCTATTATTGTGTTCAGTTAATACATAATCAATATGTAAGACGCTTTCTGAACTATCAACCAATTCTTTAACATTCCACAATATAACTGAGTTGGATTCTGAACCAACTATCATTGGTAAACCACTATTTAGAATATCTCTTAAACCAACAGACACATCAGCAGAACTAATTGAATGTTTTCGACCTACTTCTGTTTTATATAAAATCCAGAAGTAATAATTGTTTGAATTACTATCAAATATATAATTAGATGTTGGAGATACTATTCCTGAACCTGTATACTGCCAAGGCGGAACACTGCTTTCTGACCATTCATAAACTCTAAATGTTGACTTAGTAAACCATTTATTCCAGTATTTAAGTCTATCTTCTAAGGTACCTTGTTCATATAGTGTTGTTCGTAATCTTCCAGTTGAAAACCAAATCTGTCCAACTTGTGAACTTCCCCATGAATTATTTGATGAGTTACTAGTTGCACTACTCTCTAAGTTAACAAACCATTGATTAACATCAAAGTATAATTCACTTGAAGCTACATCTGCAACATAAACTATACCATTATATAATACTCTATCACCAATTTGATAATTTTCTCCGCTTCTCCAATTTTGTATTCCATATGATGTAGGATCAACACCACTAATGTAATCAATATGTTGAGCAATAGCACCTGGCAATAAACCATTGGCAATATCTACTATATCTAGATCTACTATCTTAGTTTTTGTTCTTGAATTATAAATCCATGCTCTAGAAATACTTCTAGGCTCTAATTTAATTTCTTCAGTTCTAATAATTGTCCAACCATGTATTAATTTTGTATTACTATAAACAATAACATTGTTATTTTCAGCAGTTGAATTTTTATTACCAATCCATATTCTTTCTAAATTACCATCAAAGAACAAATCAACTGATTCAGTTGAATACTGTATCGATTTTACAATTACTAATTGTGATATATCAGAATCCATTGAAGTATTTGTTCTGGTTGTTTTAAGTAATTGAAATAAAATTATTCTTTGTGTATTTACAATGTTACTATCGTAAATATTTGTAGTATTATTATCAAATTGAATATCTGTCATCATTGTCGCTGCATCTAGATATTCAGTTGTATCTTCAATGACACCTAGCAAATCATAATTTAGCCACTTAACTTTTTTTCCAAAATTAGAATTATGTAAATTAGAATTTTGAATAGTTTGTATAGAAATAAACTTACTGTTAATAGTATAAGTAGTTGGATCATAATTGATAACACTAACGCCATTAACAAACATCGATTGATTAAATGTAAATATAAGATCTGTTGCTGTATAACTTGCAGTTACTCCCGACAAGTTACTAATGCTGTTAATATTAGCAATGAATGTATCTATATTTGTGTCCATTGCAACTACCCAGTTATTAATGCGTAAATATTTTGCTGATGATAAAGTAAATGTACTTCTTAGAATTGAAACTGTTTGATTAACATCTGAATCAAGCAACATTAATTCAATTATTCCCATACTATTTTTTATAACATTTTCAACAGTGATATTATTAAGTGGTGATCCAACTACAAATGAATTGTTTATCATATCAGTTGATAGGCCAAATTGAATATTTGAATTATCCACAGTAATTGTTTGTTGTAGATAGAATTTTAACATATCAACTTCAATAATTGTATTTGTTACTAATTGTCCAGATGGGAAAGTAATTGTTGTATTTCCTGGAGCTACTGGTGTATAATTTGTAGTTACAATGCCATTTCTCTTAACTATCACTTTTCCAAATGTTGAAACAGAATCACCTAATGTCAATACTGTTGATGGAGTAGTTATTAAGAATTTTTGTAAACTTCTGTTAAATACATAAATTTGTCCATTTCCACGAAGCGGAGCACTAACTGTTAATATACTCGCATCAGCATTTAATGAAATTAACTGCCCAAAATTGCATCCAACTCCTGGACTAGCTGCTGGATCATCAATTGATTGAATTAGTGCATAATAGACACCAAGCTGTTTTACTGAAATAGACAATCCACTTACTGAATTTATAAATGTAATTGAACCACCTGAAACTGTATAATCTACTCCAGCAATATATAATTTGTTATTGACAATGACTCTAATACTGTATAAGCTTTCTGGTATGAATCCCAATGAATAAGTTGATGAACCAGATCCAGTAGCAACATATTCAGTTACTGTAGAATTTGCTGTAAACTGTTTATATATGTAAACATTACCAGAAGCAGCAGGTAATGTTTCACCAATGGCAATAAATAAACCATCAGCTGTACATTTAACTGCACTACCAAAATATGCACCTGCAGTGCTTCCAGAAAAAATTTGACTTACTAATTTAGTTGAATGTTGCAAAATATATACTTGACCAGTATTTGTTACATCAGTTGCTGTTGCTACTGACATTTCTCCAGACAAATATTGAACATCCAGACCTAATGATAATGTATCTGGTCTAGCTGGTAAAAACGTTGCTATATCAATATTAAGACCCGAAACATCACCTTTCCAAAGTTTAGCTGATTTAAATTCTGTTAATGCTACTTGTCCATTTGGTAACGCATCCGGCTTACCTTCCCAAAGTAACTTTGCTATAGGATCTTGACTTAAAGATTTAGTTAATTCGGTCGTTGTAATATCTTGTTTATATTGATCTATGTTATAAGGAATATTAGCTGTCTGATCAACATATGGTTCAATGAAATCATATACAGCAAATCCAGTTTTATCTGTGTCAATATAAGACTTTCTAATTATTGGCAATCCATTTCTATAAACCTGACTAGATAAATTAGCAGATCCAATTGTGTCAAATCTTAGAGAAGTATATGTATATAAATTAGTTTTGTTACTTTCAAACGAATAATTTGCTACTGCTGGATAAATTGATAAGTCTGATATAAAGATACTTAAAATAGAGACATATTGCTCTGTTGGATTTACTAAATAACCAGCAACTTCGAAAACACCCTGTAGAATAAAGTCGGGTTCATTATGATTTAATGCAACAATATCATTTACATTTACTGAAATTATATCACTAAGTAAAATTTCTAATGTACTGTTAGCTTCATTTTGTCTAATTCCAAGTATTTTAACAGAACTGTTTTTCCAAGTTATTACATTATACTTATTATCAGTAGTTAATAGATCGTCTATTGCAAACCACATATAAGTACCGCTAGTAATATTAACTAATAAACTACCAATATCTGAAGTTGAAACTATATCAGCTTTATCTTGGAATGTTAGTGCATTCTTAATATTGTCATTATAATTCTGTATCTTCGACTTTGCAATAGTTTCAATTTCTGATAATAGTACCGGACCAGCATCAATAAATTTTGCTTCTTCACGTAATAATTTACCTGCATTTTGAATAAAATTATTTGTCCAATTTATTGATTTTTTGTATAATGACTTATCATTAACAGTTAAAATGTCAGATGAATTAGCCATACCATCATTGCTAAATCTAACTGCTACTGGATTATCTGAAGCTTCTGGTAATGATAATAATACATCTACATACCCTGTTCGTCCTGAAGCTCCATACTCACCTAACTTAATAGCATAGTCTTCAATTATTTCAAAATCAGCTAATAGTTCTTTTGTGCCAGCAGATGTAAATTTATTAACTGCATTTAATGTACCTTTTTCTTTAATCCATCCTCTGTAAAATTCAGTTTGATTACCTAAATCTAATCCCAAATTTGATAACCAAGAAGTTTCAACATATCCAATAGATGAAGAACGTAAACGTACTATATCTTGTATTACATTTCTATATTCTACGTCATAAGCATGATCTAAATCTAATGTCTTAGTTCCGATATTAGGAATCATTTGGTTATTAAAGTTAGTAGTTATTGTTTTAAATTTAGATTCTTGAAATTCTGCGGCACCAATTACATTTTCTAATGCTACGTAATTTTTATTTTTATATCGAATTACGCTTCCACGTAAAAAGTCTGTATTTGGTTGCCATACGTCTACTTTATTACTTAGTAACATAAATCCTGCACTAGTTAATGTTCCATTCCAGTCGCCAGTTTTTAATCCACTAAGTCTAACACGATTTTGTCTAATACCTAATTCTGGACTATAAATTAAATCATTGAAGATAGTTTTATTTGTTAAAACAAGTCTATGTTCGAAATTTATTAAGTTAGCACGCATTGCAGCAATGATGCCATATGGATTTTGATGATTTATATATACAGTATCTTGTGCTAATCTTTGATCTCTAAATACATCTACATATTTAATATCAATTTGATTTTGATTTTCATCTAAGAGTAAATTTGTACTAGATAATAAGTTACTTACTGTGCCTACCTTAGGAACTAATTTTAACTGACCAGCACTTGGATTTAATACTAAACTCAATGCACGTCCAGTACTATCATTATTCCATCTATAATAGCTCCACTTAACAAATTGTACAGCAGCATCAACCCAATTAATTCTATCTTGTTCAACCTGAGTATCAAATATAAATCCTTGTTGTGTTAAATATTCTCCATAACTAATTAAGAAGTTAACTACAGTCTCTCTATTAGAGAATTCATAACTGTAAGGAATCAATATTGGTGTACTGAAAAAATCACGATAAATTGTAAAGGTACTGTTTCCAATAGTAAATGAAGATTTCTTTCCACTAGGATCAAAAGGATATGCTGTAAAGAATGGATTCTGTTTATCATATCCATTTACTCTATAACCACCATTAACTGTTCTACTTATTATAACGCCACTGTAGTTAACAACACCTACAGAAGTATTTTGACTTAAAAATAATTCATAATTTTCAGTTGGAATCTTAACTGAATTACCAAGTGTTTGTGGACTATTTTGTTCTGCATAAACTTGAATATTACTTTCGTCAACAAATCCTCCAATACTATAAGTTAAGTTAACTTCAGCATTTGTAATTGCATCTTTAATGACTTGTAATGTTTTTCCTTGAGACTTTAGCGATTCTATTAGATAATTTATAATACTATGAACTCTATTTTCTCCATCTCCATTAAGTCTCAAATCTGTAATATTAGGAATGTCAGTTGTATTAAATTTCAATGGCGATGTATAAAATTCTGGCTTGTAATTATCAAGATCCCAGAGTGATCCGAGCATAAACTGTGGATTTTGTAAAATCTTGGAACGTAATTGTGAAAATGCAAAAGTACTCGATCTTCGCCAAGCAGTTTCTGCTGGACCATGATCACCAAATATAAAAATATTTTTAATATTTTGTGTATCAAATGTATACATTACATTCATATCAGTTGGTGTAAGTAAATTACCATTTTCACTTACTGGAATAAAATCTAAAATAGAATAATTGATGTTTTCGCGTGGTCCAAGTGAACCAAAATAATTTCCTTCTGGATCTCTAACTATCCCATCTCTGATATCATTCCATAATACCAAATTTCCACCAGTGTATGGGGCTGGTCCATAAGTAGCATCCCACCATAATGGCTTTTCTGAAATCCCAAGTGCCTCCCACGGTGAAAAATTTGGTCTGTCAGTATCAATTAAATCTTTGTATATTCCTCTCCAATATCCCTTTAAATTAGTCTTAGTTAATTTGTCTGTACTTGTGCTATAGTTCCAAGTAAAACTATTGTTTTCATCAAAAAATGTAGTTCCGAAGTTTACTTTGTTTTCAGCAACCCATTCATAAAATACTTTTCTGTAAATATTAGATTGTTCAGAGGATGAATATAATGTACTTCTAAATTTGCCGCTTGGAGTAACTTTAGTATTAATTACATCAGCCCATAGTTGATTGTTGGTTTTAATATTATTATAAATTCTGATTTCAAATTCTAATAATAGTTTGTCTTTATAATCACCATAAACTGTTGTAATACTACCATCATGCCCTTGTAATACTGTTGTTGGAGTTTGATATGTATCATCTAAATAAATTTGTGGTACAAATTTCTGAGCCAAACCTAATTTTGCTGGAGTAGAGGGAACAAAGCAACCATCTGTATTATCTACTCTGTATATATCTAATACGTCATCTAAGTGTAATTGTTTAATTAAAGTAATTTCTGATGAATCACTACTTACAAAATATTCAACATTTTTAATTAATAGAGTATCATTTAGATAAACTAACAATGATTTATTACTAGCAATAGATAGATTATATTGTGTGTGAGTTTTATATGTGACCTGGAATAAATCGTCGATTACGTATTGTTGTAATATTCCGCCTGTTGGTACCATATCGCTATTGTACCAAGGCATATTATTATTCTTATTGCTAACTAATACTTCAAAGATTTTATCAACAGCATCTTTTACAGTCATTGTTTCAATTGCTTCAACTTGATCAGCTGTTTGTATAAATTGTAATTTTAGACTTTCATAATCAGTAGCTGCTGTTTTTATAGCAACATCAATATCAAACTGTTCGGATGCAAGTAATAACGATGGTAACAAGCTGAATCCATCATGTAATAGTATTAAGCCAACATTGTTCTGATAATCTATATTATCTAGACCATCAACTGAAGGTGATACAATCTGACCTGAATTACTTATCATTTCAGATGTATGTTGTTCTAAGTCACTTAAAGTGAATGTTTGTGGTCGTACATTAAATGGATTTAATTCATAACCCATTGGAACATCATACCAAGCATTATTCAGTAATGTTGTTAATTGTAATTTGAATAGAACTATTGAAGTTGCGTTAATAACTACACTATTATCAATTGTAATTCTAATTTTATCACCTAATTGTTCATTGATAATTAGATTACTGTTTACTTGTGCACCATCAACATAAATTTTTGTTTTGAAAACATTATCGGTTTTTTTAACAATGAATTTAGCTGTTGCAACAAATACATAATTACTAGAAATAATACTCTCTCCAGTTAATTCTAGATTTTGATATAGTTCTGAATTAGATTGAATTTGTTTCCAACAAGAATATATATCTTCTACAGTAGAAATTGGATCAACTCTTCTAGCTGTTCCTTTGCTAATATTAATAATAGTCTGTGTGGATAATGATGGATCACTTAAATAAGAAAATGTATCTGTTTCAAAATAATTATTGAAAGTAACATCACCTAAATTAAATATATTTCTGTATACTACACCAAATCCCAACACTGGATCATTGACTACATTAGTAGATCTGGCATAATCAAATAATTTAGATCCAGTAAAATCTGATCCCAAATAAGTGCTATAACTCGCTCCAGTATAATCAAAAATATCAAATAATGGTGATTGATTTACTTGAGTTTTTACTTGCAAACTTGTAATCCATTTGCGATCTAATTCACTATAAAACCAATGAGTTCCTTTGCTATTACCTTCAGCAGCTGATATACAATTGTTAACTGTAGCGATTTCATAAGGAACCAATTCAACTGTTGGTCCAATATTTTCAGTCTGAATAAAGATAATTGGTGATATGCTGAGTGTTACTGTTTTGTCTGGTTGTGTAATAGTATAATTAAACCATCTGTTTCCATTAATAGATCCATTCAATACAAATACATTAAAGCTTTCATTAAACATTACACCTTCATTTGCATCCAATGATCTTGTTAATGAACTTGATGAAAAAACATAGATTCCATTTTCAGTCGGATTAGTTTGTTGCCATACTAATATTCTATCATTAACAGTCAATGATATACCATCTATTGTTGCTGGCGGAGGAATAGATAAATCAATGTTTCCAATTGAAGCTGCAATAACTGGTGATTTTGAATGAGCACCTAAACTGTCTGAAACGTCAACAACATTAATTTTATAAATTGTTTTTCTGACTGCTTCTGATCTATCTTTATTAAAGACTATAAGATCGCCTGCCTGTACAACATAGTTGTCAAATGTTAAAGCATTAACATCAGTTATTGATCTGCCATTTATATTACTAAGAGCATCATTGATATAGTTGTCAATGATACTTACTTGACCTAGTCCAATTATACCATAATTAAACAATCTTAATCCAGACTTAAATTCAATTATAGGTCTAACAGCTCTTTGTAGAGCAGGATATGTAACAGGGAAACCTTGCTGAGTTAGATATTCAATGGACTTATCAACAACTTGTTTATTAAACCATCTGTTTGTCCTTGACCACGCATTTCTATCTAGACTAGAACGATTAATAGTTATATAGTCTGGATCTTGAGACTTTGTTAATTCTTCATACGGTACTAATACAATTGCTTGACCAACGCCTTCTACAATATAACTCTTTGTAGTATCAGTATACTTTTCTGGAATAGCAAAATTGTTGAATCGTATTCGCAAACCATTAATTAATTCAATTCCATTTGCACTGGTAAAATGCTGTTTTCCAACAATTTCTTCATCAATATTCAATGTTGGAATATCTGTTAATAGTATTTCAAGTGGAAGAACATTGCTTGAATTTTGATCATCTTGCAAATATAATGTGGCATAGTTGCTGCTCAATTGCGGAATCTTTAGCAATGGTGATGTATCAGTAATTTTGAAAAAATCAGCATTTCTATAAATGTTTCCGTATTTTATTGAAACCCTATAGTTGCCTGCGATTTCTTTAATAAATAGAAGTTTAATTACTCCATCAATGATGTTTATACGCCAAATACCATAGCGCATATTTGCTGGAATAGGAAATTCTTCATCATAAGGATATAGTTCATTTCCAGCATTTTCATAAGGGATATAGTTATTCCAACCAATGGTTTGTTCTTTGGCAAAGATCAATGTTTTATCTTCTAAATCTGCAATTCCATCAATTCCCCCACGATGTCCAGATATATTTGTATCTTCGCCTATTGCTGCTGATGTAACAAATGTATCATACACAGTTGAATTAATTTGATCAAATTGTAGATCTGTTGCCAAGTCAACATTATCATAATATTCATCACCAGTGCGACCAAGATCTCTATATTGATTTTCAGCTAATAATGTTGGAACTGAAAATGTAATAGTACCTGTTGATGTTCCGTTATTTGTTACTCCATAAATGTCTCTTGTTGGGAGTGATGGATCATATGGTAATGCTCCAGATATTCCAGCATGTGTTTGAATCCACATTCTACTTATTGATGGAGCAACATTATCAATAAAATTAGTATCTCCAGGTGTAGAATCGAAATTAATCAATAGTACTGTATTTTCATCAACTGTTGTTATAGCTTCTGGAGGAGTAAAGTTTACATTAGTATATCTTGCAACCTTAGTTGAAATTCTTAGATCTTCAACATATCCAACAAATGACATATTACCAATTGCATCAGCACCAACAGTTACTGGAAGAATAGAACTAGCAATATTTCCAATGATACTTTCACCATTGATTTGTTGACTAGGAATTAATATTCCATCAATATATAATTTAATGCTATTTCCAAATCTAGAAACAGCAATATGATGAACTGCAAGTCCAGGAACTACATTCCCTGCAAATGTAATGCTCTTACTTTGACCAGTTTCATTATCAATCCAAACAAATTTAAATGTATTAATAAATGTTGAATTGATAACAGTTGTTGTTCTAACTATTGCCCAACTACTCTTGGATAAATCGTCTCCTTGCCATTGTCCAACTAATACATTATCTTCAACATTTGTTCCGTCAACCCATACATAAAATTCAACAGTAAATGCAGTTGATTTAAAATTAAAGTCACTATTTTTAGGAATAGTTAAATAACTTCCATTTGAGAATTTACCACTAGTATTATTGTTTGGAAAGAATTGAATATCAGCTGATGCAGTAACTAAGCTATCTAAGTTACCTTGTTGAATTAATTTTGGAAATCTTGTGGATGGTCTAGATTCTTGTGGTAAAATATTAAAGTTATATTTTCCACCTCTTGCTAAAATAATTTCTGGATTAATACCAGTTAGATTATTTGACCCAACGACTGATAGTCCGTTGTTACTACGAAGAATCGAATAGTCAGCGGCTGCTGAAATGAATGTGTTGCTAATTTCAATAGGATTTCTAAACCAAGGATTATTATCAACAACTTCGTTATTTATTGTTTTTGGTTCTGGAATCCAAACATAATTATAATAATTAGTCAACTTATCAAGGTTAACAAATCCATTGAAGTTATAACAATCAGAACTTAATAGTCTATTCCAACTATTAATACTTCCGCCTTTGCTCGCCACACTATTTAATACATCAATAAAACTAATTACACTAGAAACTGAATTCGTTTTTGTGCTCAATGAAGTAATATTAGATTGATCGTTGCGATTTATAAATGCTGGTTCAAGTTGATAATTAGCACGTAATTGATTCAATTCTGAAATGTAATTACCTTCTAATTTAGATCCGTCTAAAAATTTTCTACCAACATATCCATCAAATCTTCGTAATACTGGATCGCTAATGAGTCTATCTAACGTGCTACTCAGAAATCGTTGATTTGGTATTGATTTAAAATATTCAGGTAAAAAATCTATAGTTCTATTAATAGCCATTTAAATACTCTCTTCACTTTTTATTCGATTACTTAGAGCTTTTGACATTTTAGCTTTAGTTTCAATAGAATGTGGTTTTCTTTCTAATGCAGCTTTTGACATCTTAGCTTTTGATTCTTCAGGTAACATTTCAGTTAATAACTTGTGACATATAAAATGTTCACGACCAGTTAATATTACAAAATTATCTGGGCTATTTGGGGTGCCAACTAACCAACCGGATTTATCTTTTGATTTATAAAATGATTTTGGAATTATATGATATTTTTCGGTATATGTATCTACAGGAATAGGAAATAATCGGGCATTCTCAATTATTTCATAATATCTTTTTGTTGATTCGTTGTCTAGAAATTCACTAAATATCATTACCTGTTTCCTTTATTATTTACCTAACTCACAATCTTCAATGCCCTACTCGCATTTGAGTTGTTGTTAAGTTTGTAACAACACTAACATTTAACACTGTTGCAGCACTTATTAAAATTTCGCTTGGTAAACATCTAATTTGTTGTAAATCACCATATACTTGATCAGTACTTAACGGTACTAAGTGAACACTACTTATAATGTTATTTAACTCAGAATGTAGGTAAGCTGCTAATTCACTAAAATAAAATGTCTCTCCAAAGTCCCAATTATTAACATCAAAGTAATTATTAATTTGTGTAATAACTTGACTTTTAACTTCACTATCACTAACTACTATATTTGGATTCTTAACAACTAAAAAATTAGCTTGTAAATTTGAATCAGCTTTGTCACCAAACAATGATTTAAAAGTAACAGGACTAAAAATCATCAAATCACTAATCATTTTATAATTTTCTAAATCACTAAAATCATTGCGTAAGCTTTCTGTAGTTGGTTCTATTGGAAGTGTTACTTGGCCACTTGTATCTTTTAACCATTTTACATAATCATCAGCATAGTTTTTATCTAATATATAGATATCAATTATATTACTTGGACTAGGATCGATTCGTCTATCACTTGGAGCATTATGTCTATATTGGAATTTAATATTCTGTCTTCCAAATTTATATGAATAATCTGTTGTGACGCTCTTACTTGCAACTACTCCTGTTCTTGTTATAATGTAAAAAACATTAGTATCTAATGTGAATATTACATCGTTATTACTGTAAGAATATATATCATTGTCAATATCAACAGCATGATCTGCAAATTTTACTGTTCCTTTTGGTTGAACTAATAATGTACTTCCAGAATTTGCTTGATCGTTTTTGAAAAATACATAACTATTATTCACACCAGCTAACATTACTGTTCCAACAATATCAATATAAAAATATGGTTGATCAGGTGTACCTAAGCTATTTTTATCTGAAAAACTTACTTGTATCTTTGTATCGTCTACATATCCATCATTTTCAATGACAGTGTTTACAACACGCAATGTAATATCATTACTATAACCAAAGTTAGTGTTTAACACTGGTTGAGAATTTGTCTGTAATACATCAATTCTATCAACTAATAGTTTTCCACTTTGTGGATCAAAAATCTTTACTCTTGGATCAAAAAAGAATCTTGTTTGCTTTTCACTACCAAAAAAGTATTTAATACTCTTCTGATACGTTGTATATGTATTTCCAGAATTTATAAAAGCCATTAGCCAACTTTGTTGATTATCAGCTAATGTATCAGTAGGTTCAATGAAGGTTGAAGGAATAGTTGGGTTATTAATTATAAACCAACTCCCTGACTTATCTGATTGTGTACTACCTGACTTATATCCAATACCAATGTTTTGTTTTTGTGATAATGCAGTGAATAATAAAAATTGTATATCACTAGGAATAACAGATGTAAATGTTGGTAATATTGTAGTTAAAATAGCTCCAGTAGGTATTTTTTCACTTAATACTATAGCTCCAGTACCATCATTATTTGTACCAGAATTTCCACTTTGATTTCCAGTGCCACTAAAAGTAATAGTTCTAACAGTTGCAAATATATTTTGCTTCTGATTAATTAAAATAGTTGAACTTGCTGGAACTAACTTGTTATCGTAATCAAATATTTTTCCAGTTGGTGCAGTAAATTCAATTACAGCTCCAACCTTAAATAAGTCATTAAAATTTGAATCTGTTGTACTAATAACTGTTCCAGATGTATTATTTAAGTAACCACTTCCTGCATTACTATCTGCTAATACCAATTTCCATGAAATACTGTTTGTGTTTAAAATAACTGGACTATAGTATTCATAAAAGAATGATAACATACTATTACTAGCAACCGACGGAACAACTTGATTATTTATTGCGTTAACTATATCGTTGCCTGAAGTAAAACTGAAGCTATTAAGAATAACAGTATCATCTTTAAAAATATATCCATCGTCGGCTACTATGTTTGTATTACTATATCTTCCAGTTGAATCAATTACATCTAGATATCTGCTTATACCACTACTAGTTCTGTTTACGCTCTTAATTTTTAAGATGTTATTATATTTAGAAAATGGAAAGCTATTGTAGTCTTGACCGTTAACCATTCTATTCTGTGTGTAATAATTTTGTGGTGCTTTTAATTTAATTTGGTCTAAATTTTCTTTAGTTGCACTATTTGCAACAGTATACTTTAGACTAGCAGTGACAGTTAATAATTGTGTACGACCTGTCTTACTAACATAAGGAATAGTAATATTAATATTATTCATTTCAGCAGGAGATATTCTATAATTAACTCCATTACTAACTCGATAATAACAAATAAAGTCACCTACAGGAATATTACTAAAAACACCATCTCCAAATATTATACTTGCTTTGTCGTCAATTTGACTAGTTACTGAAAATATATTTTTTTGTGTAGCTGCAAATGAATTATAGTTGATATTAGATCCTGCAACATTATCAACTTTTAACCATTCAGTTAATGAACCATTACTATTAATTTGAAAAAACCAAACATCATCATTATTAATTCCTTCTGATGATAAGTTAATAATTCTATTTGGCAAACTTTCAGTTACTGAAAACTTTTCAAATAATAAAGAACCTTGTTTAAAAAATAAGAAATAACCAGTATTGTTACTTGAATACCCTTGTTGATCTTCTCTAAACAATAAGTTAAATGTTGATTTGTTACTTGGACTTTGTTCATACAGAAAACTTTGATTCAATGAAGTTGTATTTACTGCTTCAAAGTTCATACTTCTATTTTGAATAGTTGAAGAATAACCAAAAGGTACACCAGTTCCACTAGGCAAATCAATGGAATATTCGTCAGTTTTTATTCCATCTAATATAGCACTGTTTCCAGGATTACCAACTTTTTGACTACTTGAAATTACTGCATTTAGCACAGTGTTCCATTGTTCTAGCCAATTTGGATTATTTAAATCACTCCACTTAATTGCTGCATTTGATAAGTTATTATTTAATACATCTCTAACCACTTCATCAGTACTAACACTTAAAACTTTCAAATATCCTTTTGATGGTAAATTTCTTTTGCCTTCATAACTTACTAATCGTGCTAATCGTAGTATGTTATCACGACGTTTAGCTGTTTCCATAAAGCTTTCTCTGGCATTTAAATCCATACGAAAACTCAATGATTGACCCATAAAAGCAATAACATCAATGAGTGCAACATATTCACTTGAATTAATGTAGTCGTTAAAATTTTCAGGGTGATACAACTGTAGATAATCAATCATACTCTTACGTATGGTTTCATAATCATAACTCTTAAAGTCAGCATCTCTAAAATTTTGATATATATCTTGCCAGTCTTGGATACCAAAAAGATTTTGTTTGCGTTGTTGTTGGCTCATATCATATATATTTATGCCAATGAAAATACTGGTTTTTGTTACATCAATGAAGCAGTTGAAGAACCTGATTTAAACATTAATGCCATGGTATCAATTTGATTAGTTGCAGTATAACTAATTTCAATGTTCATTGAGACATCATTGTTATTAGATGATATTACCATTGATTCGAATTTTACTCTTGGATCATTGTTTATTATGCGTCTAAATTCATCTTGTAAAGTTGTTTGTAATGCATCAGTAAAAGGATCAAATATTACATTCCAAACTGATGTTCCTTCATATGGCTGCATAACTCTTTCTCCTCTACTAGTATTAATACTATTTAGAAGATCTTGTTTGATTAAATTATAATCAGTTAGTTTGAAGCTTTTCTGAGAGAATTGATTAACAGTACTAAATCCTGTATATGTCATGTAATTATTTACCTATGGTGCTGTTACGGGCGGAGGTGCAGCTTCTTCAGCCCCTGGAGTTGCTCCCATTTCGCCTTCCTCTCCCATTCCGCCTTCCTCTGATTCAGGTTCTAATCCTTCTAAATCAGTATCAATTCCACCAGCACTAACTCCTACATTTCGTAAGTTAGTGTCAGATTCGTATGTGTCTTCATCTTTTTTAGGATTTTCATTACGCCACAGCTGACTATTTTTTAGAATTTCGTCTTCAGTTAAGCCAAGATAACGTTCAAGTAAAAACTGTTTAGATAAGTAAGAGAATTGATCAAGTTGTGTAAATCCCTGAATCTTTGCAGAATCAAGTTCACTTTGTCTATAACTAGCAAAATTTTGTGGCTCGTTAAACTTAATATCAAACATTCCACTGTCAATATTTAATCCACGCCATTTTAAGAAAGTCTTAAATTCTGTATTTAATGAACTACATACTAATAATTGAAGACGTTTACAATATTGATTAAATCTATGCTCTTGTATTAATGCTGTTCCAACCTTGCCATCTGAATGAACTGCTGCTGAATCTTCAGATGTAGTAGGTAGATAACTACTTGGAATTCTTAGTCCTCTAAACATTTTATTAGTGAAAAATTTCAAATCAGCAATATCATTTAAATTTTGACCACCAGGTAATGTTTCAACACTTGAACCTTTGCCGTCTCTACCAATTGGAAAATAATAATCTTCATTTACGCCTAATGTTTGATATGAAGAATCTACGAATGATGAGTTGAAGGTATATATACCTTGCTCAATTGCAAATGTATGAAAATTATGTAATTCTTCATGTCCATCAACTGTAATTGTGCCAACTTCAATTGGTTCGTCTAACCATTCAATGGACAGAACTTTATGATTGTATTGATCTAATTTTTGTTTAAAGTCTGTCCAATGTTTATATCCATTGGATTTGATACAAGTTAACAATGTTGTCGGTGCAAAATAATTAACATTTCCTCGACAACCAGATTTCAAATGTTCATTAATTTTTGCATAATGAGCCATAAAAACAAAATTTGAATTTAATTTTTCAATAATTTTTTTCTTATTTCCATTACAATTTTTTGTTTCTTTTACAACTTCTGATAACAATACATTATCCCAATTAAGAGACAAAGTTTTCTTTCTAATAGGTTGATTTAATGACTTTTTGAATTTTCTCCAAGTGGAGAAGCCATTGGTTTTAAGTAGATTTCTTAATGTTCCAGAAGAAAATACTTCTAATTGTAAATGTGAAATTGTTTTAGATTTTTGTTGGTTTAGTTCAACATACTTTTTCATGAATTCATCATTTTGACTTAATAATATACAGGTATCGAGCCAATTTGATTCATTTTCTAATACAGTATTTTTCACTATTTCAAATAAACTATCTGACCATTCTAACTTTTGATTCCTCCAAGGACTTTTAGATTCGAGTTTTATATTTTGTAACCATATATTTTTTAGTGTCTGATATTTTTCTGGTTCTTCGAATTTTAACTTATTTAATCTATTTTTGTTTGCATTACCTATTTTAGTTGCAGTTTCATTTTTCTTCTCTTCTGACCATTGTGAAATTGTGAATTTTCTTCTTTCTGCAATTTCATTTTTCTGCTCAGGTGTAAGGTTTTTCCAAAATGAATTGCTACTATCTGAATGTAGCATAAAATGATCAGCACCATACATAAATACCAAATTATCTGGACTATTATTATACTTATTAAAGTCTTTATGGTGTATAACTCTCTTCTGTTCATTTTCAAACTTTTGTAAAAATACTAAGTTTTGTTCAGTGCTTCTTTCTTTAAAATAGTTAGCTACTATCCGATGAGTAAATTTCCAAGATTTAGTTGAATGATCAAATACTTGTTGATATTGTGGATTATGTGAATTATTTTCTTTTTCTTCATTAATAGAATGCAATCTAGTATTAAAGCTAATTAAGCTATCAACCAATGGTTCTATATCTTTAGCTTCTACTTTACCTTTTCCAATAATTGGAAATTTATGTTCGGGTGTACAAATTATTGATTCACCATTATCTAATGTAACTTTTATAACTTTAGCCGATTGTTGAGTAACACCAGCCCAAGTAATTTTTCCAGGAACAGCTTCACCTGTAACAGGATTACAAGAATAAATCCAATTTTCTTTTCCTTGTTCAAAATCTTTACTTAATTCTAGTAATGTAGGTTTTCTTCCATCTAATAGTGGAATTTTTGTATCCATTGCAAAACAGCCACCACCACTAGCAGATGGAATTCTGCGTTGATGAATTTCATTTTTAATACGTTCAACGAATGCCATCGCTAAATGACTTGGCATATCACCAACATCTATTTTAAAAATTCTACGTTCTGGTGCCCTTTGTATTCTATAAATAATAATTGCATCTTCAATGAGTTCTTTTTGTTTAAAGACTTTGTAAATATTTTCTAAAATGCTAGTACCAAATGGCCAACAAGTATCTAACCCTTCTGTTAAGCTTAAATGTACTATATGTTGAGCTTCAATTGCTATTTCTTTAAGACCATGTGAAAATCTACTAACAGTATGCGAGTCTGTTGGTGTTGAATATTTAACTGATCCACCTGCTGCAATATTAGTAGAATTATAAAGTGTTTCTGCTGTTACTTGATTAACTGATAAATTTTCAAAATTAGGATTTATATTTCTAATAATGTACTGTTCAGGTACTTTACCTTCACTTTCATTAACAATAATTTTAATAACATCAATCATATCAACCCAAAATAACTTAAATGTTTCTGGGTCACGTATGAAAACTTGATCTCCGTATTTTAATACATTTCTAAAAATTTTGAAAAGTCGTCTGTCAAATTGATTTAAACTGCACCAAGCATCGAGCTGTTTCTTAATTATTGAAATTTCAGTTTCTGTTGGTTTATCTTTAAAAGATATATCAAATGGTGTATCGTTTTGTTCACTATTTTGTGTACAAAATTCACTTATAATATCTAGAGCTGCACCTACTTCTGCATCTGTTACCATATTATTTAATGAGGTATAACGATCAATACGATTTGGGTGACCCAAATATACCTCTGGCAAAATACTGGAAAAATTGTTGTATTTCATTGATCCAGAACCTTTATTTTGACCACCACTAATAGGGCTCATCGTACCCGAGTTCGCTAATTTAAAATATTTGTGCCAGGACATATAACTATTTACCTTAAACTGTATTCTTAACTACCTTTCCTAAGTTCCTGTTTGACAATTCAATTGCTTCTTTAATTTCATCTAAAATACTTGATAATTCATTAACTCCATTATTAAATGCTTCAACAATTTTCATTGAAGATTTATCTTCAACTGGTTTTTGTGGTATAACTACTGGGACTTCTGTTGATTTAGGCACTGATTCTTCAGACTTACTTGTCTTTGTTTTCAATAAATCAGTTAAAATAGTAGTAAAGTTTTTTGCAGTTCTAGTTTGTACGTCTGTAAATAAAAACTTCATTTGATCTGGAGTAACTATACTTTCAAGTCCATGAGCAGTTAGAGGTGTTCCGGCACCAAAGTTTTCAAACAGTTTGCTAGTTTTTCCAATTGATCCAGTTTCTCTTTCTAACTCTAGATGCATATGCCCTCCAGTTTCACCCTTGCTAGGATGGGCATATTCGTTGAGTATTTTTACTGGAATACCTCCGGACGCACCACGTAATTTTTGTTGGATCCACTTATCACCTTGTTCAGATTTTAAAAAGTCGATCCAACTTTTATTTCCGTTACCGTCAATACTTTTAAATTCTTTAAATTCTGATAATTCTTCATCTTTATTTACAACAAAATCAAATGCTTTACCTAATCTGTGTTTACTTCCTTCATGACCTTTCCTTTGATGAAACTCATCATTAAATGCAGAGAATTGGCCCAATCCTTTAGGCAGTAGTTTAGCTATATTAATTAAGTTTTGATCTATTGTGCCACCTGCAACTGCTTGATATCCCCGAATAGAATTATTATGACCAACTAATTCATTTACTTGTTTAAATCTTTCAGCTACATCTTGACGTTTACTACCTGTATTAACTCCAGTAGCAGCTTTACTTGGTGTAGTTTCTGTAGCACCTGGCACCAATGGAGCATTAAGTTCTTTTCTCAATGTTTCAAAAGTTTTAGTAACTAAAACTAATTCAGCTTGTAATTTTTTAACTGATTCTTTTTCTTTGTTTATGATATTTTGCTTATCTTCAGCAGAATCATGTGCATGTTTAGCAACAGCAACACGCCATTCAGATAAAGTTTGTTTTTCTGCACGACTTATACTTTCATCCTTACTACGTATTGTTCTGGATATTTTATTTTTTTGTTCTTGGGCATTTTCAAATGCTGTTTGTTTTTCTGAATCAGTTGAGGTACCTTGTCTCTTTTGTAAGTCTTCTATTTTCTTTTGATTATATTCAACATCACGACGTAATTGAACAGATACTGCATCATTACCTAATCCATTATATCTAGATCCACTAGATTTTCGAACTTCATTCATTACATTTTGATATTCGGCTGGTGAAGCGAATTTAATTTTTCTTTGTTGTTCTTCAGCCCAACTATTTTGAGATTTATATTTTTCAATCTGTTTTTGAACTGGACCTTTTTCTTTTAATGTATTATTAAGCTCTTGTATGTGTGTAATTAACTTACCTGTTTCTTCAGTTGATTTTTCAAATGCTTTTGTATCTAGTTTAGCAGTTACTTCATTCGTCTTTGTATTTTTATCAAAAGTAACAAATTGTTTAACTTTATCAAATGCTTCATTACTTGCTTTTTGAGAGGCTTCAGCAGCACTTAATATAGCTTGCTTTGCTGCTTTATCTTCTGGTGATGCTTCACTAAGTTTATTTTGAGCATCTATTACTGCTTTATCAGCTATTAACTTTTCGTTTGCTAATCTAATACCATCAGACATAGCATATTGTTGCTGCTTAGACAAATTATTCAATTCTTGTTGTGATTTAATTTTATCAATCTGTAATATTTCTGATTTTTTAGCTGCATCATTTAATGACTTTTGTAAATTAACTGCTTCTAATTTTGTATTGTATTCATCTTGTGAATATACACCTAACATCTTCATTATGTTTAAAACTACTACTTCTCCAACATAACTTAACATGTCTATCATTCTATTTTGTATATCATCTGACGAAATAGTCATCAATGCAGTTCCAATATCGCTTGCTACTTTGATAATGTAAGTACCAAATTCTGTTATTTTTTTAATAAGAAAATCTTGATTACTAGCTATCCAATTAACAAACTTTTCTAACATTGGTGTAAATTTTTCTAGCATTGGAACTAAGATTTTAGTTATTACACTATCTCTTAAATTCATAACCATTTCTTCAAAACGTTTAAGTGATGATACAATTCGCTCTCGGCCGTGTTGTTCATCTCTGGCTTTTTGAATAGCTGTCATAAATGCTTCTTTATTTAATGTTTTATCAGCATTTAAAAATCCTTTGCCACTTTGGTATATTTCAGTAAATATTTTATTTAATTCTGCTGCGGTACCCGATATACCTAATGCTCCAGCAATTAATTGAGCATCAAATTTATTACCAGCTCGCAATGCTTTATCTAAAGCATCTGCTTGTTGTGAATCTAATCTTTTGGTAAAATCAATTTGTGATTCACTAGCATTATATATATTTTTAGATAAATTACTAACAGATCTTGCAGCATCTGGCATAGTAACAGTAAACATACGACCAGCAGTTGTTAATGCAGAACTCATCCCTAACAAGTTAGCTTTAAATACATCAGCACCGCCTTCACCTAAGGTAGCAGTTGTTCTAGTCAAAGCTTCAACTGTCCTGGACTGTTCTTCTGCTGACATTGTTGCTAATTTTCGTTGATACGCAGCATCTAATAATTGTCTTTTAGCTATTTCTTCTTGGCTCTTTCTACTTTTGCCAGTAAGTTTAGCCATTAAATCAAATTCAATCATCAATCCTTTGGCTGCTTTGGCTGTTACAGCATCACTATCTCCTCTTACTGCTGCACCAGTACCTAATATTCCCATAGCAGAAGCTAATTCATCATTGAAAGCTTCAGTGGTGTAACCCATATTTCTAAATTCTTCACGTAATATCTTACTCGCAGCCGCAAATTTTAATGCTCCAGTAGTAACTGTACCAAAATTAGCAAAATTTTCTGTATTTGATCTAACTACATTTGCAAATTGTTCTAAAGTGCCTCCAGCTCGATTTGCACTTTGTTTAAGTAACATCAAATTTTGATTAAAAGAAGCTCCACTAGATGATAAGTTAGCTTGAGTATCTGATAAATCTTCTAGATGTTTAACTACCGAACCAACTATACCTATTAACCCACCTAAAACTCCGCCAATAATTGGAATATTTGAAGTAAATTCAGCTAATCCATTTATAAAAGCACTTAGTTTATTTTCACCATCTAAAAATTGCATTGTAAATTTAATGCTAGAAGCAATCATTCCGCCAATTGATGTTATTACTGATCCAATTATTGCTAATAATCCTTTAAATGCTGCCCCAACTAAATTAGTTATTATTGCAGTAGCTACAGCACCTTTTCCTAAAACTTTAAATGATGTCATCAAGCCAGACGCTGTTGATTCTAATTTAGATATCCAACTAAGACTACCTCCCATAGCAGTGTTAGCAGTTACTAAATTTTTAAAAAATCCTGCTTGTGCTGCACCGATACTAGCACTTGCAATACTTGCTGTTCCAATACCAGCAGTACTTAATGCTGGAGTTGTAGGAATCTTAGAAGTAGATTTACTTGTCATCCTTGAAGTTCTAGTTGGAGACATAGATTTAGTTCCAACTGCTATTGCAGTTGAATGTAATGCACTAATTAAAGCAGAATTTGATGTTTGTAATGTTGCAGAGGCTGAACATATAACATTTCCCAATTTTAAATTAGATGCTTGTAATGCATTAATAGAAGCAGCATTTATAGAAGAAGTACCTGTTGTTGGAGTGGCAGATGCCTGCTTATTAGCTGGAGGAGGTGTAGAAAATCTCTTAGAACTTTCCATCAAAGAATCACACGCTTTATTGAATCTATTTAACGAATTACTAAATTTACCTAGAGCTTTATCTATTTCAGCTTCAAGAAGATCAAGTCTGAATATCTTAGCCAATTGATCTGCATTTTCAACAGTTAATGTAGCACCCGAGATTATATCACCTTCTAGCCTAATTTTTACATCTGCCATTTTTTGAGCCCTTTTTTATCCGTATAAATACTACGAGTACATTATATATTTATCATGAATAAAACCAACCCATTACAACAATTTTTCAGAAAACCAAAATTTACTATATTATTACCAAGTAGAGGAAAATGGTATCCAAAAAATACAATTAGTTCTACTAATGGTGAAGTAGAAATATATGCAATGACGGCTTCTGATGACACAAGATTCAAAACAAGTGAAATATTATTAAGTAGTCAAGCAACATACGACCTTATTAAGAGTTGTGTACCTGCTTTAAAAGATCCTGAACAAATTCCAATTGTTGACTTAGATGTCATTATGATGAGTATTAGACGTGCAAGTCAAGGTGACCAAATTAAGTATAATGTTTCTATCCCTGGTACAGATAAGTTTCAAGATATAAATTTAAGTATAGAACAGCTTGTTAAAGATTTTCCAAATGCAGAAGCTATTTGGGATGAAGAACTTAACATATCTAACGAGTCTGGTAATACATTACATTTACTTATTAAGCCTATCAATTTACGAACACTATTCTTGGCTACAAAGCAAATTATAAAACAGCAACAATTAGCATCTGATATAACAACCAGCTCTTCATCTAACGACGAAAAAATAAATGAATTAGATACTCAAATGAAAAGCTTAGGTAACATATCAGTTAATATGATTGGTGATAGTATTAGAAAAGTATCAACTGATGAATTTACAACAGAAAATTCAAATGAAATCAAGCAATTTATAGCAATGATTGATTTAGAATATTTTAGATCTATTCAAGCTCACGTTGATGCACAAAAAGAAAAGCTAACATTTAAAACTCAAACAGTATATGCTACACCTGAACAAGAATTAATTGGAGCTCCTAAGAGTTGGGAAGTGCCAATCAACTTTAACTTATCAACCTTTTTCGAGTAATCTATGGCAGACAATCCACTTAAAGCATATTTTAGACAACCATCATTATATCTAAGACTACCAAGTAATGGTAGATGGTGGCCCGATGGAAGTCTTAGTCTTCCAATATCTGGTGAATTACCAGTAATGAGTATGACGGCTGCTGATGAAATTTTGTTACAGACTCCTGAAGCATTAATGAGTGGAGAAGCTACAGTTAGTTTAGTACAAAATTGTATTGTAGGTATTAATGATGCGTGGGGTATTCCAAGCATTGATATAGAATCAATACTTATAGCTATACGGATTGCAAGTATGGGCGAAAAAATGTCCATAGAAGCAACATGTAGAAAATGTAAAGAAGTTAGTCATTATGATATAGATTTGAAAGATCATCTTTCAAAATTTAATTCAAATTTATGGAATGAGAAACTTGTAATTGGAGATTTATCATTTACTTTCAAACCGTGCTCTTTTAAACAACAATGTGATCATCAGTTAAAATTATTTCAATATCAGAAACAATCTAAACAGATAAATGATGTTAAAGATCCAGATGAAAAAGAGCATATTACAAATACTATTATAAACGAGTTACAGCAATTAGAAGTGTTATTTATTATCAATACTATTAATAATATTGCTGTTAAGGGTCAATTAGTAACTGAAAGAGATTTCATACATGAGTTTGTAGTTAATGCTGATAAGTCAACTGGTGATAAACTCAAAATGCATACTGCTAAACTCAAAGAAGCAACTAAATGTAATAAGTTAGAACTTATGTGTGAAAGTTGTAGGGAAGAATTTAAAACAGAATTTAGTCTAGAGTATACAAGTTTTTTTTCTCTAAGCTTCTAGCATCGAATACTTCTGAAGAAACACAGAAGTTACTTGATAATATGGAGCACAACATTAAAGTAATTAAGAAAGAAATTTATACATTATGTTGGTTTTTACGTGGCGGTATTTCATTGACTGAAATGTATCAGCTAAGTGAAAAAGACAGAGAAATTCTCAATGATATAGTAAAAAGCAATCTCGAAATAACAAGTAAAACACAACTTCCATATTTTTAAATTCGGAACTCAATTTCATAAAAAAATTTGTTTTTAATTCGCAAAAATTTAGATTCATTTTGCTTTTGTAGCTGTATGAGCGCAGCGAATGCAGCTACAGAAGCGAAGCGAATAGAAAAGAAAAACGAAGTGAAAGAAATGGATTTTCAGAGCTGAGTGAGTGTAACGAACGACTGCGAAGAAAATCTGATGTTCCATTATCGTTGCGACGAGCAACGCGAGTGCAACGACAGAGCGCAGCGAATATATAACTCACAAATTTTTTAGTACACACAAAATTTATTTTAGAAATATTCATTAATTTTATTTGTTCTATTATGTTTTTCATTTGTTATTATTTTCGTTCGCAATGCTCACTCAGTTAGTTACTGCCTTCACTTCGTTCTTGCAGTAACACATTTCGTTTAGTACAACTTCGTTTCGCATTCGCTCAACTCATTTGTACTAAACTCATTTTCGTTTCACTCGAAGTTCTTTTCTTATTATGTTTCTATTTGTTTAATATGATATTTAATTCATATTTTTCCTATTTCTAGAAAAAATAAAAATCAGCGACGTTATAACTTTTAATAACAAATTTGATTCATTTTTGTTTAGAACTATTTTATCGTAGGCGGTTGGCCTGTACCTACTCATTCTAATTTTTGCTAACAAAGTTAGCCCAGCGGTGCTTGATATTAGTTAACAAAAAAACTTATGTCAAGTGATGGTTGCTTTCTCTCATTTCCATCATCGTTATTTGTGTAATTCTACCTTCAATCCAAAATTAATAGACCTGCTATTAAGAATTCAAATTTTAAGTTATATATAATCATTTTACACACTACACCATAACCGTAAGTTCTTCCAAGTTTTCACTCAGTTCAATACGTATCTACTTCGAGTTCTTATCTCTTTTTGATAACCCGAGCTATGGCCAGTTGTTCGAGATGAACAACCCCTTTCTCATCCGCTTTCGATCCTCTTTAAGATTAGCTGCATTCAACCACTGTTAATGCTATCTGGATGAAGTAATATGTTACTACATTTTTATTGTGATTATAACCAATAAAAATGTGTTTATTTTAATATTTTATAAAGTTACCTCCCTAAAATTATTTATCATGATATTATTCACATTAGATTTTTTCATCTGCCCAAATTGGTTCAGCGATATTTTCAAAATCAATGAACCATTGCTCATTATTAGCAGTATGAATAACAACATAGTTGAACTCTGATAAATTTTTAATTTTTAGTGAAATTTTGATCTTTCCAATTTTTGATTTAATCTGTATATATTCTTCTTCAAATTTAACTTGTTTTGTGGAACGTATAATTTTTCTATACGTAGATACTTTGTTTAACTTTGCATACTTTGGCATTCTATTAAGTGAATTTTCTGGTAAATTATAACTCTGCCAAATAATTTCATCAATCCAGCTATCATCAAATAATTTACAAAGTTGATCCTTTTGTGAATTCGATGGAAAGATTTGATATCTATTTGTGGGAAGAAGAAAATGCACTTTTGAGAAATCAGTTTGTTTAATTTCTTTCTGTATTCTCCGTTCCTTCATATACAATAGTAACATGAAACAGTAACAAGTGTCAACTACTTTTCATCTGTGATTCTTCTAAAGTTTCCATTGGTGGAATAAATTTAACATTAGAACTAATACATCTATTAAAATATTTTGGTGTAACTCCATCTGCTAATCTAGTACGCAATACATCTTCATGAATTTGTACATTTATCTCAGCATAGTATAATGAAGCTCTAGTTTTATGTAGTGATTCAATAAAAAACTGATAGTTACTCATACCCTTAAGTTTAATTGCATTGTTGATATGCTCTGACGAGCTAGTGTAAGTCATCCAGTCTGAATCTTTCTTGATATGTTTCTTGTTAACCCTATTCTTAACTTTCTTTTTAAGAAGTTGATGAAACTGTTTCTTTCCGATATATTCTCGACCAGTATCTATTTCAATTATTCTATATATAAAGCCAAACCATTCGTCAGGGTTAAAGTCATGTGGGAAAGACCAGTGTCCAGTGTTCATACATATTATTTATCCTGGTGAAATTGTGAAAACCCATTTTCTTTAGTAACTACAACAGTACTATTTACTCTACTTGCTAATTCTTCTCTATGACTTACTAACCAAACACTTCTCTTTTTATCCCTAGACATATGCTTTAAGATGCCCATGGCATTTTCAACGCCAGCAGTATCAATTCCACTATCTAACATCTCATCTAAACTCAACAGATTAATTGGTTGATATAGGCTTTCCCATACATCCCTAAAACTCAAACTTAAACTTAAAATAGTTCTACTTGCTTCACCTCTTGATAGATTACCCCAATCTAGATCTCTGCCAAATTCAGTAATAGTGACAGATAAGTCATTTTGAAATACAACAGTGTGAGGTAATCCTAACTTATATAAGTAGTAGCTCAATCTAGAATTTAAAAATGTTAAATTTTGATTAATAATTTGTTTACGGATAAAACTATCTTTATTTGTTAGCAGCTTTAATAAGAAATCTTCGTGGTCTTGAATGCGTTTCAATCCATTCATAGTATCAAATTTTATCTCTTCTAAACCTTTAATATTCATATCTTCTATTTGTTCTGAATATGGGTCAATTTCTTGCTGTTTGAGCATTAACTGCTGCTTTAAATTTTCTAAGTTACTTTTGTGTTCAATAGCATCGTTGACATTATCATACCATGTTACAGTAGGTTTTTCAATAACTTTTAAGTTTAATATCTTCATATTAAATGTAACTATGTCGGCTTTTAAACTTGTTAGTGATGTTTGGGCAGAAGTTAATGATTGTTCTTTATCAACAATTTGATCTTGATGATTATGAACTGATTGACCACAAGCATAACACGTATTTTCGTTGAGTGAACTTATTTCTTTCTTAAGTTTTTCAATAGACTTTAAATCTTTTTGTAAATCAGACTTTTTTCGATCTAAATTACTATTTAACTCTTTAATTTCTTGTAGATAGCTATTATATTGTGCTTGATTTTTGTGATTTTGAATCTCTTCTGTTATGTTTATATTTGATAACTCATTTATTGCAATAGTTAAATTGCCTTCATCTTCTTTGTGTTTTGCAAGCCACATTTTTTGCCGACGCTTAGTACTATCGATTTGTTCCTGCAATCGTTTATTTGCATTTTGAACTGCTACGATTCTCATGTCTTCTTTACAGATAAGTTCCTTAGTAGTTTTCATCTGTTCACGTAACTTGTCAGCTTTTTCTGTTAGTAACGTAATCCCAAGTAACTGTTCAATAATAATACGTTGATCACCAACTGACATGTTCAGAAATGGCTCAGTATATGTATTAAGTAAGACAATATTCTTAAACATAATATGAGTCATACCAAGAAGTTTATTAATAACAAGTTGAGTTTCAGCACTGTCGCCCATTGATTGATCAACAGTTACTTGTTCAACTTCATCAATTAAAAATTTTAAAATGCCAGGCTTTCGTCCGCGCTCAATACGATATTTTTTACCATTAATTGAAAAATCGCATGTAACTAACATATTCTTAGCGTTTGTTTTGTTTATAAGATTATCTTTTTTGATTCCAGATAATGATTGTCCAAATAATGCATAAGAAATAGCTTGGAATAGAGAAGACTTACCGACGCCATTACGATTTCCAGAATCTTCACCTCCTAGATCAATATTTTCACCTAATACAAGTGTTAATTGATCTGTATCAAGTTGGACACTTTGTGTATTATTGCCGATAGAAAGAAAGTTTTTAATGGTAACGCTGTTAAGTTTTATCATAGTTTATAAATTTGAGTAAATGTTTGTTAAAATTTGTGAGTCATAGAATTCATTATTAATAGCTGAAATTTGATTATATACCATAGTATCTATATTTTCAAAAGGTATCGCTATTTCTCCGCTATCGGTCTGAAGATCTTGCTTTATAGGTATTAAATTAATTTCTCGCAAATTGTAGTTCTGTACAAATGTTTCTTTAATAAATGTAGCTTCTTCATATGATAAATCTACATCTAGTTTTAGACGTACATAACTTCGTGGTAACATATATTTTTCTGGAGCTTCAATAATATCGCTTATATTATGAACAATATATCTAGGAGCTTTATCCCACGAAAAATACTCTATTTCTTTACCCCATTCGAGTATAGTAATACCTCTGGCGTTATCTCCTGCATCGCCATAATTATGTGGAAACCAATTACCAATATAATTTATATTGGCTTGCTTTTGTCGCATATGAAAGTGGCCAGAAAATACTTGTTCTACTTTATTGAAATTATCTATAGTAAGTTCACCAACATCTGGCATTCTCACCATAGCATTCATTAAGAAGTTTGGTAATTCTAAGTGCCCAAACATATACTTTCCTTGTTGATTATATAGTTGTTTAAATTCGTCGCCAACTAACCAAGGCACTAAAACACAATTGCCAATATTTTCAATATTATTTATAATGTGAATATTTGGAATATTACGGGCCCACGCAACACTATTAATATTTCGTGATTCACGATAAAATATATCATGATTACCAAGTATCATGATAACTTTTTCGAATGCTCCACTTAATAGTTCCAGACCATTTAATGCATAGTCCATAGTTCTAACATTGATAGTTGCCCTATTATTAAAATAGTCACCTAGAAAAATACAAGTTTCACAACCTTGTTCTTTTGCCATTGTAATTGTCCATTTTATAAAATCGATACAATCTTGATTATGGGTGTCACTATTAGACTTCAATCCAAAGTGGCCATCACCGCAAATTAGGGCTTTCTTAAATAAGTTCATCAGTAATACTTATAGTATAACATGGTCACGGTGATTACTTCAAGTTAATAAGTAAATAATTATAAATAACACCAATTTGTGTTCTTAATTGGTATATTTTTTGTTGCATTTATAAATATTAATACGAATCATTGCACAAGGAGAATGTATGTCACGCAATTTTGAACGATTAATTAATTTTATTATTGAAAGTGATGAAAAGAATGCAGCAAAGCTTTTTCATCAAATTGTTGTTAGTAAGAGCAGAAAAATTTACGAATCTTTTGATACTTTAGAAAACACACTCGATGAAGTAGAACACGAAGAAGTAAATCCTGACATGTTAGAAGCACAGCCTGAAATGGGCGATGAAGATGGATTAGAAGCTGACGACGAATTTGTCAGCGATGACGAAGACGAATTTGCTTCTGACGAAGATGATTTTGCTTCAGACGATTTTGCAGACGAAGAAGACAATGCAGTTGAAGGCGAAGAAGAAGCAATTGAAAATCGAGTAGTTAATCTAGAAGATTCAGCAGAAGAACTAGAAATATCATTAGCTGACTTAAAAGCACAATTTGAAAAAATTATGTCAGAAAAAGAAGGCGAAGAAGGCGAACTAGAAGCTGATGAAGATGAACTAGAATCTGATGAAGATGAACTAGAATCTGATGAAGATGAACTAGAATCTGATGAAGATGAACTAGAATCTGATGAATCTGATGAATCTGATGAAGACGACGAAGAGCTAGACGAAAGCTTTATCCGTGAATACACCGAAAAGATTGGTGAACCTTACAAGAGTGGTAAAGGTATTGCATCAACTAAAGAAGAAGGCGTAAATTCCAAGAGTATTATTGCTAAGAAAAATGATATGGGTGGAACTGCAAAGAATTTGGTACAAGGTGGAGAAGCAAAGGGTCGCCCAGCGCCAACTACAAAGCCTTTAACAACTGACAAAATTCGCAATGCACAAGGTGGAGCAGGATCTAAATTGAATCCAGCACCGAAGGCAGTAAATAAAGAAATTGAAGGCACTAACAAGAAAGGTGTTTTAGAATCAAAAAAAGTTAACAAACCACTTACAAAGCCTGCAGTAAAGCCAAGTAAGAAAAAGAAGTAACAACTCTCCGCAATGACTTCGTTACTACGGGCTCTATATAATAAAATATATGGAGCCCAGTTTAAAGCGAAGAATAAGGAAAATAAATGAGAATTCCATTAAACGAATATATTACACACTCTAAAGCTAATATTGTGCTTTTAAATGAAGATTCTCCCAATGGCGGAAAAGACTTATACATGAAGGGTACTTTCATTGAAGGCGATATTAAAAATGCCAATGGAAGAGTTTATCCAAAACGTGAAATTGAAGTAGCTGTAAGTGCTTTACGAGAACAATTATCAAACGGCCTTAGTATTTTAGGAGAGATTGATCATCCAACAGATTTAAATATTAATTTAGATAGAGTAACTCATATGATTACTGAAATGTGGATGGAAGGATCTAAGGGTTGTGGTAAGTTAAAGATTATCCCAACGCCAATGGGAAATATTATTAAAGTAATGTTAGAAGCTGGTGTTAAATTAGGTGTAAGTAGTAGAGGGAGCGGAGAAGTAAATGAAAGTAGCGGTAACGTAAGTGGATTTGAAATAATCACTATTGATTGTGTAGCTCAACCGTCTGCTCCAAATGCATATCCAACACCAATTTACGAGAGTTTGATGAATTATAAGGGCGGATATAAGCTGTTTAATTTAAGTAAAGAAGCAGCTAACGACAAGAGAGTCCAACAATATTTAACGAATGAAGCAGTTGGATTTATTAAGTCACTGAAATTAAAGTAAGGAGATGCACCAAATGAATGACGCACTTAAAAATATGCTAGATAACGGTGTATTAACTGAGGACGCCAAGAGCGCTATTAATGAAGCTTGGGAAAAGCAGCTTAATGAAGCGCGGGAGTCAGTCAGAGTAGAAATTCGTGAAGAATTTGCGAATCGTTATGAGCACGATAAAAGTGTGATGGTAAAAGCATTAGATAAGATGGTAACTGAAACACTCAAAAAAGAGATTACAGAGTTTCAACAAGATAAGAAAACATTAACTGAACAAAGAATAAAGTTTGCGACTGAAATGAAGTCAAAAGGCTCAAATTTTGATAAGTTTTTGACAAAGCGATTGGCTGAAGAAATTTTAGAATTCCGTAAAGATCAAAAGTTAGTAAAGGAATCACAAAATAAGCTAGAAAATTTTGTGTTTGCTCAATTAGCTAAAGAAATTAAAGAATTCGCAACAGATAAACGAGAAGTAGTTGAAACAAAGGTTCGTCTCGTATCTGAAGCAAAATCGCAGTTGAATAATCTAAAGAAATCTTTTGTTGCTAGAAGTGGAAAAGCAATTAAAGAAGCGGTAACATCACATCTAAAGAAAGAACTATCACAGTTACGAGAAGATATTGATGTAGCGAAACGTAATAGTTTCGGACGTAAAATTTTTGAAGCATTCGCTAGTGAATTTAGTACTTCCCAACTAAATGAAAATGCTGAATTGCGTAAGTTAACAGGTATTATAACACAAACAAACGCAAAACTAGCTATGGCCCAGAAAGCTGTTAATGAAAAGCAAGCTGTTCTGGAAAGTCGTGAAAAACAAATTCGCAGCCTTAAAGAAAATAAAGAACGCGAAGGCGTAATGAATGAATTGCTAGGCACGCTCAATAAAGAGAAGAGGGTTGTAATGTCAGAACTTTTAGAGAGTGTTAAAACAAATAGCTTACGAAATGCTTTTGATAAGTATCTTCCCGCGGTACTAAATAACCGCCAGACACAAAAAGCATCAGTCTTAACAGAAAGTAAAAAAATAGTAACAGGCAACAAAACTGCTAACACAAACGAAGATAATATCATTGATATCAAACGGTTAGCTGGGCTTACAAATTAAGGAGATATTGATATGAGTACCATTTTACTAGAAGGTCGTTGGAATGATGCCAAAGACGCCCTGTTAGAAGGTCTACAGGGATCAAAGCGTAACAACATGAGTGTTATGCTAGAAAATACAAGAAAGCAATTAATGGAAAACGCTGCCACTGGTGCTACATCAGCTGGTAACATTGCTACACTTAGCAGAGTAATTCTGCCAGTTATTAGACGTGTTATGCCTACCGTTATTGCTAATGAATTAGTTGGTGTTCAACCAATGACAGGTCCTATCGGACAAATTCATACTTTACGTGTTCGTTATGCAGAATCTGCAAACAGTACAGCTGGTGCGCCATTTGATACTGATGTAATTGCTGGTGACGAAGCATTAAGTCCGTTTAAGATTGCAACAGCATACAGTGGATCACTTACAACTGGTAAAGCAGATTTCACTGGAGTAAAAGAAGGTGTTGCTGGTCGTAAATTAAACGTACAAATTTTGAAACAGATTGTAGAAGCCAAAACACGCAAACTAAGCGCACGTTGGACTTTTGAATCTGCTCAAGATTCACAAGCAATGCACGGAATTGATGTTGAAGCAGAAATTATGGCTGCTTTAGCTCAAGAAATTACCACAGAAATCGACCAAGAAATTCTAGGTAGTTTACGAGCATTAGCTGCAACAGAAGAAACATTCAACCAAAACAATGTTAGCGGTACTGCAACATTCGTTGGTGATGAACATGCCGCACTTGCTGTTCTAATCAATCGTGTTGCTAACAAGATTGCTCAACGCACAAGACGTGGGGCTGGCAACTGGGCAGTAGTAAGTCCTCAAGCATTAACAGTTCTCCAATCTGCTACAACTTCAGCATTTGCTCGCACAACTGAAGGCACATTTGAAGCTCCAACAAATACAAAGTTTGTTGGTACATTAAATGGCGCAATGAAAGTTTATGTTGATACATATGCATCAGACGATTCAAGCGTATTAGTTGGTTACAAGGGTGGAAGTGAGTCAGACGCAGCAGCTTTTTACTGTCCATATATTCCATTAATGAGTAGCGGTGTTGTACTTGATCCTGCTAGTTTTGAACCAGTAGTTTCTTTCATGACAAGATATGGTTATGTCGAATTAACCAACACTGCCAGTTCACTTGGCAACGCGGGAGATTACGTAGGTGAGATCGCAATGTCTCATATTTCGTTCATCTAAACTTATAATTACATTATAACATTAAAGCAGTTGAGAAATCAACTGCTTTTTTGTGACCACTTGAATTTTAACTTGCCACAATCCCATATACGATCAAATCCAAGTTCCTGCATTCGTTGCCACTCAGTTAAGTTACTTCCACTTTCTACTATTTTACTTTTAGTAAATTGTAATTTATGATAACGTTTATTATAATTTTCAACATAGCTTTGCATCGGAGGTACTTTACTTACTATATCAAATCCTAACTGTTTATATACATTTCCTTGGCTCCAACGTAAATCTGCAAAACTTATAACATGTAAAGGATTAATTTTTGATATAAAATATGAAAATATTTTACTTGCACCTCCTACTACTCTAATAGAAGAACTTGCACGTATTAGTTCGTATTCATTATTTGATTTATTTTTAAAACTCATTAATGAAACTAAATTATCTTTAAAAAATAAACCTATATTTATACCTAAAAATTTTGGACTTTCCTGAAGATGATATTTATTATGAAAATTAGTAGCTTCAACTTTACTTACTTCTTTAATAACACATTTTCTAGCAAAAAGTTTTTTGGTATTTTTTCCGATTATGTTTAACAATGTTTGTTTAACTTGGTCTTTCTTCAAATTCCATTCGTCACTGAAAATAGTTATTAGTCTGATATTTTTGTCTCTGCATAACTTATATTTCTTAGCATGATAATTCCAACTTTTTCCACTACTTAATTCACTGTGCCAATATAAACCGTTATACTCGATAGCTAATTTTAATTCTGGTAAGTAAATATCTAACTGAAATGGATTTATAATACTTTTATCGCCTTGGATCATTTGTCCGTTATATATAGTTTTAATATAATCAAAAATTTGTTGTTCTTCATTACTAACATATTTGAATTCTGTTGGATTACAGTTTTTACAAATTGGTGGAGATGCATATGTGAATTTTTTTTCAAATATATAATAACAATGAATACACTCAAATTTCATTAATGGGCAAGTAACTACACCATGATATTCTTTTTCAGTAAGTAATGCTTTTACTTCCCAATTATCATTAACCATTTGACAAAATTTTACATAATTTTTTTTATAAAGCTCAATTGGATCAAATAATTCTTTACGGGTTGAAACACTACGATCTTTAATTTCTTTATTTTTCATTGGATTATCAAATCCAAATTTTTCAATAAGGGTTGCTTTTATTTTTTCATTTACTCCAGTAATATGTCTGGCATTATTTACGCCATATTTTTCGTTTAATGTATTTTGTTGTGTTAATACTGCTTGTTTTGATTTTTCTTGATTGGCATAAAAGTCTAAATGCTTTTGCTTTGCTGTTATTGTTTGTCCTGCATTACTGACACCATATTTTTCAATATTTGTTTGTGCTCGTTTAATGTTAATTAATAATTGTTGTTCGTTTGATATTTCTTGTTTTCTGAGTATTACTAATTTTGATACATTATCAGATGCACATTTACATTTTCCTAACTTGTCACAAAACTTCCATCCACCTAAAAAACTATAATATTTTTTGATATTACCATTACAACACCTGGGATCACCATGAAAGATAATAGCAACTTTAAATTTTAACTCATAATCAATAAAAAAAGTATCAATTTGTTCATTAATCCAATTCATTAGTTCAATGTCTTTATTTACTAGCTTAGTCCATTGTTTAGGATTTTGATTATATAGTTCTAGAATTTTATCCTTCATATAGTTATTTATACATTTGAACCAGTTGTTATTACAATATAATTATAACATTAAAGCAGTTGAGAAATCAACTGCTTTTTTGTGACCACTTGAATTTTAATTTACCACAATCCCAAATACGATCAAATCCAAGCAATTCACACAATTCCTTTTCTGTTTTATCTTCAATATCAACATTATATCGTTTTTTAATTTTATCTTTTCTTAAATTAAATTTATGATCTCTTGTAACATAATCGGTATATTGATAATCAGGTTCAATTACATGATCTAATACAAATCCACTTGCAATATAACTTTTTCCGATACTCCAACGTAGATCAGCAATTGTTTCAATCTCAGTTATATTATAATTTTGAGATAAATGACTTATAAATTTGCTTAATAATCCTGGATAACTAGCTTGTTGATCAACTGACCATCGTGTAATTGCAATCGGATTAGTACCAATTTGAGACGTAGTAAGTATGCTTATTAAAGCATTATTGAAATATGCCCCTAAGGTAATTTTACTACTTAATACTGATCCTTGAATATGAGTATTTTCTAAAAATATATTAGCTTCAGATAAGTTTATGGCTTTAATTGTTAATTGCCTGGCACCAATTACTTTATTTGTTTTCTGAACTAAATGTCTAATATGATTTTTAATAATACTACTTTTATTAATCCATTCATCTTCCCAAATAGTAATCAATTGAAAGTTCTTTTCAACACAGTTTGAAAATTTCATATTATGATATTTTTTATCTTTCATTCCAGCTTTTTCACTGTGCCAATATAATCCATTAAATTCTATTGCTAAGTTGTATTCTGGTAAAACAAAATCTAATTCATATGGAGAAATGATTTTTCGATCATTTCTTAATACTGTTATTCCAAGTGTTAATAAAAACGTATAAACATCATCTTCAAGTAAACTTCTTGTTTGTTTGGGTAATATGGTTAATCCAAGACGGTGATGATAACTAACTATTAATTCTGGCCGTACTTTAAGTTGTTTACTTAATGTTTGTAGTCCATATGTAATTAATTTTTTTGATAACAAAGTTGGATCAGATAATACTAATAAGCTTTCAACAGGCAATCCAATTTGAGCTGGATTTGTAACTCCATAATTTTTCATTAAAGTTTCTGAACATTTTGCTAATATCTGAGGAACTTGATTTGGATGATTAACACCATAATTTATTTGCCAATAGTCTTGAATTTTTTGTTTTACTTCAGGAGTTTGGAAAGGATTTAACCCACTATTTTGTAATTTCCATGCAGATCTAGCTAACTGCATTTTATTCTTTTCACCATGATTCTTTTCGAATGTAGCTATTGTTTTGTCTAAAATAGCTTTATTCTGAAATGGTCTTTCAACCCCATACTTTTTTAAATTTGTATTTGATATCTTTTCTTGAATTTCTTTACTTTCAAAAGGAGTATCAGTACCATACTTTTCTTGACAAGTTTTTCGAGCTTTATCTTGCACATCTTTGTTATTAATAGCATTTTTAAAACCATATTTTAAAAAATTGGTTGCTTCTTTCTTTTCGACCATTTCTTTAAGTTTGGTAGGATTATCTTTCCACATCTTTTTAATAGTTTTTGAATGTATTTGGCCTTTAATTGGACAATTAAAACTACAAAATTTTCGATACCCTTTTATAAAAGTAGCAAATAATACTTTAGAACCACAATCACACAGAGGAGGTATAATGTTATTAGTAATACAAAATAAAGTTTCTGGTATATTATTTGTATGTAATTCAATTTGTTTTTCAGTTATCCAACTCATTAAATGAGGCCTATTTTGAATCCATCTTACATAACTCTTTGGATTTAACTCATTTATCATTTGTTGAATTTCTTCTTGTATTGTCATAAACTATATTCTCTTTACTATTTATATGATAGCATAAAAATATGACAATTTCAACTAATATTATAAATACTACTGTAGGAGATATTTTTATGGTTGCGCTATTTGTGTTACTGACATTTGTAAGTTTTATTACTATTGATTTTTTGCTACATAGAAGTAAATATAATTTTACATTAGCTGATAGAATTATAGCTGGAATTGATATGCCATATGATTTACTTTATCATAGCAGTCATGTCTGTGTTAAAATAATATCAGATATCAAAGTACAACTTACTTTAGATAATTTTGCAAAAAGTTTATTGTGCGACGCTAATAAGTTTGAAATTGTCGGTGATGTACTTAATGTAGAAATTCCTCAAGGTACTATTAATATTAAATTACCAATAACTGGTCAAGTTACATCTACTTCAGAAGGTGGTATATTTGAAATGTCTAATATACAAGGATTAAAAAATTTATTATTTGGATATAAAGCTGAAAATATGATGGAACAATCAGTTAATACACTAGTAGGTGTAGGAACAATGGCTGACGGTGGACTATTATTACCAACTACAGGCAGACAACTTACACTAGAAGAAATACAAAGATATTTTGATAAATAATTATATGATACTAAACGAAATTTTTGAAATAGCTTCAGTTGGATTTACTAGTACAGAAGATGATAATAGTATTCCAAAATTATCTGATGTTAGAAAAACACGATTAAGGTTAGATCAAATTAATAAGCTTCGAATAATGAATGATGTACGTAGATTAGAAGACGAAAAACGACTTGCAGATGTGTCCAGACAGTACCGAAAAACTGAATAATATGCCTTTTACATGTAATTTTACAGCTGAAACTTTAGCACTAATGCTTCCCCGTAATGCAAATTGTACAGAATGGTTTTTCTATTTGGACCAAATAATTCCTGACTTCAATATAATTACTGAACAAAGAATTGCTGCATTTATTTCACAATGTTCTTATGAAAGTGGACAATTTTTATCACTTGAAGAAAATCTTAATTACACATCACAACGTCTTGTAGAAGTATTTCCTAGATATTTTCCAACTCTTGAATCAGCTGAACCATTTGCTCACCAACCCGAATTATTAGCTAATAAAGTGTATGGTAATAGACTAGGAAATGGAGATGAAACTTCTGGTCAAGGTTATATGTTTAGGGGACGTGGCATTATTCAACTTACTGGCAGAGCAAATTATTATCAATGTAGTTTAGATTTATACGATAATGATTCTTTACTTCTAGACCCAGACAAATTGTTAACTATTCCGGGTGCTATTTACGCAGGAGTTTGGTTTTGGTTTAAAAATAAAATCAATGATATAGCTGATACAGGTAATATTAGTCATATTACACAAACTATAAGTGGAAGCACTAATACCTTACCTCAGAGACTTGCACTTTATAATAAGTGTTTAGGTATTATTGGTTAATACTCATCTTTAAAAAATCTTCTAGTGTGTACATTTTTAATATTTCGTACAGTCTCAGAATTTATTTTATATCTAAGTGAAAGTTCATCTAAGGATAAGTTACTATTGTAAATATCAACAGTATCTTGATTGGTTAATTTATATTTTTTAACAGATCCAGCGACACCTAAATCTTTTGTAATACTTTTATATGTGTATTTAGACTTTATACTTTTAACCCGCTTCCAAGATACACCATATGTTTTAAGAAAATAAGAATAACTTCCTACTTCTAAAAAAATTTTCTTGACAATATCTTCATTAAGTGCAACATATCCACTTAGTGGAGCACCAGGTAATACATTTAGATCTTTTGTAATACTCTTATGGTAAATCTTCTTCTTAATTCCTAAAATAAAACTAGTGGTTACATTATACAATACTGATAACTGTTTTGGTGTTTCAGTAGAATGATATATTTCTAATACTTGTACTTCGTTTATCATTTACTGTTATTTAGCATATTCTTTGATAATTATCTGAATTAGATAAATATTATTGTTAAATGAGTTTAACATAAGGAGATTAATAACATGGGTAGACCTCTCGGAAAAAAATATTTTGGTAATAGAAATACTAGTGGAATTGGTGGTACTGGTGTAGCAAGTGTAGCAGTTTCAGTTGGTGGAACTTATAGCAATGCTGGCAATGTAACTATGCCAACAGCAACATTTGGAGCTCCACAATTACCAGGTGGTGTAAATGCAAATGCAAGCTTAAAATTAGGTGGTCTAACAGCCGCAGTAATTTCTTCAGGTACAGGAACAGCAGCTCAAGATTATGCACCAGGAGATGTCTTAACATTAGCTGGTGGAACAGGAACAGCAGGAACTTTTACAGTATCAAATGTTAATGTTAGAACTGCAACACTTGGTGCAACAGGGTCGCTTTATCAAACAGGTGATAATTTAGTTTTCAGTGGAACAGGATGGACATCAAATGCTGTTGTTACTGTATCCACTTTAGGTGCAGGTAATGGTGTTGCTACTTTTACTGTAGCTGCTCATGGTGTTTGGGGGAATGCAACTCCCCCAATAGGTCCAGTACTTGCTACATCAACAACTAGCGTTGCTGGTACAGCCGCTTCATTTAACTTTGGATTTGGCATTAATGCAGTTACATTAGGAACAGCTGGATCTTATTCAGCTCTACCGGCTAATCCAAATACACCAACCACAAATAGTGCAACTGGCACTGGTGGAACATTAAATGTTCAATACACAATTAATGGCGTTGTTGTTACAGGGGCTGGTCTTGGATATTCTGCAACTCCAACACTAACTCCTAGTTCAGCTGGTCAAGGTGCAAATCCAGTTTTTGTAGTAACACCAACAGTAAATGCTACTCCAACATTCAATGTTAGTGCAAATATTACAGGTGTTGGTTCTAAAGTTGGTGATATTGTAAAGCAAGAAAGTAACATTCTTTTTGTAATTACAACAGCTGACGGAACAGGTAAGTGCTTATTAGTAGCTACTGCTCCTAATTTACTTGAATGCAGACTAACATTAGTTGATAGTATTGGTGGAACATATTATGCTAATAAAATTAGTGGTAGAACTTGCACAGTAACTCGTGGTACCGGTACACAATTTGCAACAGGTGATAAGGTTGCATGGAATGTAACTGGTGCAGTATTAAAACAAAGTCTTATGGTTAATACTGTAGGATAGGTTGATATAAATCATAACTTCTGTTATACTTAAAGAGTTAAACATAGTGTAGTAAACCTTCCAGGGTAAGTACAAATTTTGTACTTACCCTATTTTTATTTAATCGGATAAATAATTGTATGCGATTAAACGAAATAGAAAATAAATCAACTCCAAATTGGGTAAGATATACTGACCAAAGTTTGATTGATGACTTCAAAGAATATAAGGGTAAAGAATTATCAAAATGGAAGTCACGTGCCCAACAAGTTGGTTTTAGATTTCCTATATTTTAAGACATAAACAGTTTTAAACAAGCACTAGATTCAGCAAAAGTTGTTGATAATAGTTCATTAACTAGAGTTGGAAATAGAACAGCAAATAATAGTATTGAAGATATAGAAAGTATGGTAAGTGGATATCACATACCTAGAGATGTACAACGAATCGTAGACGGCATGAAATCAGGCGCTACATTGCCAATGCCTATCGTACTCAAAGGATCTGATGGATTGTTTATAATGGCTGGAAATACAAGACAGGCAGTTGCTCGAGTATTAAAAGTTCCATGCAAAGTATTATTAGTTGATGTTACAAATAAAGTGTTATCAATTACCGAAGAGTAAAGACGAGTTGTCCACAATCCCAAAGACGATAATATCCATTAATCTTCATATTATCTGATTCTGTTAACGTTGGGTCAAATATTTTTAATATCTTAGATAATTTGTGTTTCTGAAATTTTTCGCGCGATCCCATAAGTTTTCCACCAAGTACATATTCGTAATTTGGTGTTGTTATTCTTTCAAACTTCATACCAATTAGAGAATACATATTTCCTGAAGACCATCGTCTATTACAATAACTTATTAACGTTTCATTATTACTCATATAATTAATTTTGAAATATTTGAGTAACTTGCTTGCTCCGCCAACTACAGCAAAATTTAGTTTACTAGCTAAACGTAATAGTTCATAAGAATATTTTTTATTGTACCGACTTTTTCCAAAACTAGCACACATCATAAGTTCATTATCTTCATTAACAAGTCCTATATTAATACTACTGTTACAATCATTTTGTAGATGATTTTCAGTAAAAAATCGTTTCTTTTGATCAGAAGATACTTGTATAATCTTTAACTTTCTTGCATAAATTCTAGTATTAAGTCCAAGTAGATGATTTATCTTATCAACTACTTTGTTAAAGTTATTGTTAATTTCTAAGTCCCAGAAATGTAATAGTTTGTAACCAGTTTTTTCTACTGAAATAGTTTTATTTCTATGAAAAAATTTATCTGATTTAAATTCTTCAGAATGAAAATATACACCATCTATTTCTACAGCTACTTTATGATCAGGAAATATTATATCTAATTCAAGAGGATAAATAATTTTTCTATTACGTGTTTCGATGTTTATATTTCTAGCTGTATAGTAGTATAATAATCTTCGTTCTTGTGAACTATGCCAATGATACTTAACTTCTATATCCATTTTATTAAAATACTTTCCTAATGTAGACGAACTAATATCACCCATAGCAGTTGCTATTTCATGGACAGCAAGAGTACTTTGTTGAGTTTTAAGCCAATTTAGGTCAGATAGTTTTAATAAAGTTTCTTCTGAATAATAATTTTCTTTTCTTGTCTTACTACGTTTAACTAAAATTTCTTTATTTTGGTTTGGATTTTCAACTCCATACTTAATTAAGTTTGTTTGTTTTGTTTTTTCTAAAATTTCTGAAGATTGAAGTGGATATTCAGCACCATATTTTTCCACCATAGTTTGTCTGACTATTTTTTCATTTGGCGGGTGATGTAAAGAACAAGTAACTCCATATCTTTCCATACATGTATTTTTATTTCTTTGAATTACTTCAGGTGCTTGGGTATAATGTTCGGTTCCATATTTTTCTAGACTTGTTTGTTTAACTCGTTTGTTATATTCAGACGTTTGAGTATAATGATCAACGCCCCATTTTTTCTGACTTGTTTTATGAATAAGGTCTTTAAATTCTGGTCTTTGGCTATTAAATTCAACACCATATTTTTCAAGACATATTTCTTTGCGTTGATTTATGGTGCCAATCCCTTGACATTTATTACAGCAATATTTTCTGTATTCACGTAAATCTGGATGCCAATTTAAATTATTGCCACATATACATTTTGGTATATTATTATTACCTAATATAGCATGATAAAGTATTTGTCGACCACTTGTAGATTTCAATTCATTGATGATCAATGTAAATTCTTTAGAAAACTCACAATTCATTAGATCTCTCATATTTATGTGAGCTCTTTCACTTAGTAATTTACATTGATCATCAAATGTCATTATTAGTCCTTATGCCAAGATTCTTGTCGTGTATATGATGGCATCATGCCATTGGCTTCTAGAATATCATCTCTTATATCTTGATTCTTCTTCTCTATATTTAGTACTCGACAAAATGAATTCGTAATTATTTGTGAAAAATAACTAAATGGGTTGGATCCTTTACTTTCATCAAACTGTAATCCAACTTGAATAATTTGTACTAAAGCTGTTCCACGCATTTCATCATTATACGTATAAGATCGCCAGTTACCTTTTGATCCATAACGATCACACAATTTTAACATCATCATACATAACTCGTCTGTTAGTTGACCATGTGTTTTACTAAAATGACCAGTTTTGAAATTCCCAATCCAATGACTTTTGCCAATTAATACTGGCTTATTAGCTTTATTTAATCTATAGTGTAAAAATGGAGGGAAGTTTAATCTAATATGTGATGGATCAGGGGGTGTCATTAGAATTTTTTCAATATCTGGATCAATTTCCTCTATATCTGGATCAATGGTTTCAATTAGTTTTAGTGCTTTAGATTTCTTACTTTGTTTTACATTTTTTGGAGGAGCCAATGGAATATGATCCCATGAAGTTACCCTAAAAATTAAATCGGTAACTGGAATTTCTCCAGGTAATATATCTTCTGGAGAATCCCTAGATAATCTAGCAGCTTTATTCATCTGTGCTGCTATTATGTTGTTCTGTATTTCAGTTATATTTGGTAAAATTATATCATACTTATTATCTTTGTCGGGATTTGTAAAACTACAGTATGAATTTTTACTTGAATGTATTTCGCGTAACATATCTACATTATTTAAATATTTTTTCGCCATTAAATCTCCTAGAAATTACTATCATTTAATTATAACACACTTACAGATCTCTGTCAATGAATTACTATTTAGCCCTGATTTTCAAGAAGATAAATATTAGTATGGCTAGTACAACTACACCAACTACATTAATTGAGTATCAACCTTCTGTAACTACACAAGAACCATTGGCTCTGACAAGTAATGAAGCAGTACCAGCTAATACTGATGAATACGGATTTCAAGACTCTGCACTTGATACAAGTAACATTAAAACAGCAGAAATGTTAATTCCAGCGGACCCGTCAGACGGAAAAACCCAGTTAGAGCCAGATATAGCTTCATTGGCAGCACCTCCTAATATTTCACAACCTATTAATTCTGTTACTGCTAATAGTATAATTCCTGACAATGTTAGTCAATCAACTCAAAATACTACGTCGTTTCCACCAACATCTCCTACAGTAGCAACTGATCTGCGAGTTAAAATTAGTATGCCTATTGATTCCCCGTATATATTATATAAAGACACCTCAAATAAGTTATTATCTCCAATTTTTGCAACTAGTGGGTTTGTTTTTCCAATTCAACCACAAATTTCTATATCTCATGGTGCAGAATATCAATCAATGAATCCTGTACATAGTAACTTTACTTTTTATAGTTATACAAATAGTGCAATGAAACCAATATCACTAACAGGCGAATTTTTAATAAGAACACAAACCGATGCTAGATATGTTATGGCTGGAATACATTTTTTAAGAAGTCTAACAAAGTCATTTACTGGGTTAGATGGAACATTAGCTGGAGCTCCACCAATGGTAGCCAGATTAACTGGGTTAGGATTTTCTGGATTTGATAATATACCAGTTGTAATTACTGATGTAAATGTACAGTATCCAGATTCTGTAGATTATATTACTGTAGTAGATGTAATTGGTGGTCAATCTGTTGAATTATACAAAATGCCAATTAACTTTACTATAGTAGTTTCAATGAATCCTGTTTTTAGTAGAGCATTTGTTTCAAATTTATTTGGAGTTAAGAAGTACGCAAATGCTGAATGTAGATTATTAGGAAATATTACTAGGGTAAGTGCTGAAATAGCTGGTACAAATAATACAGATACTACACCTACGATGGGAATCAATGAAGAACCACCAGACATTGCTCCCGCTCCGCTTGATCTTACACAAAAAGTACCTGGTGGAACAGACTTTAATAGTTTAGGAACAGCAAATATAAATAATCCAACTGCATTTAATACGCCACCTATTCAACAAGCAGATAACTCTGTATTTAATAATACTGCTCCTAATTTAGGACAGGAAATTGGTGTAATACCAAAAGGAGCAGGAATTGCTAGTAATGATAATCAATCAGCGCAAGGATAATAACAATGAATTATAATTCTAAAAGTCCATATTATAAAACAGGATTGGATAGTTCAGGTAAATATTTAGACTTAATGGTAACAAGATTTGTTCCTGCTACTTCAAATGATCTATTATATCAAATTGAACCAAAATATAATTTACGTCCTGATAGATTAGCATTTGACTTATATGGGAATAGTAGCTTGTGGTGGGTTTTTGCGGAAAGAAATCCAAATACTCTTAAAGATCCAGTAGGTGATTTTTTATCAGGGAGACAAATTTATCTGCCTCAAAATAACTTATTAAACGAAGCGTTGAGTTAATCAAATGGCTACATTACCATTATCTCCTAACTTTACTAATTTGAATTCACAACTGAATAGTCAACTAGCATCTTCTATTGAAACTAGTGATGCAGTTAATAATCTACCATCAAGTTATGTAAATAATAATATTGATACACTCAGTAATACTTCACTTAAAAGTGATTCTATAATTGATTATACTTTAAGAAAAAATCCATTACATCAATATAGTAGTTTCAATTATACTATAAGTCTAGAAGCAACTGACAATATTGGAGTAAATAATTGGAATAATGCTTCTAACTATAAATCAAAATATGTAAAAACTGATTGGATTCCAATAATACGATCAGGTGGAATAGTTACAGGTGCTAAAAATCGTTTTGACCCAGAAGGAGATAGTGTTCAACGTCAATATTTTAAATCAGATTTATATATAGATAATCTAGAGATAGAAACATTAGTTGCAACATCAGCATCAGCTAGATCAAGTACTGATTGCAGTGTATCATTTACTATAACTGAACCATATGGTATGAGTTTTTTATCAGATTTATGGGAATTTAATAGTAATGTTATCCAATCAGAAAGTTATCTAGAAACTGCATATTTACTAAAAATTGGATTTAAAGGATTTGATGATGATGGAAAATTTATAGACTTACAAGAATATGTTAAATATATTCCTATCAAATTTGTGAATGTTGATTTGAAATTTACAAATGCAGGTGCCATATATACTGTAACTGCTATACCATATAACGATCAAGGCAATAACGAAATATATGGTCGAGTAAGAACTTCAGGTAAGTTAATTGGTAAAACTGTTGGTGAAATGTTACGAGGTTATACTTATATTACTAAAGGACAAATTGAATCAGCTAATCCATCAGACAAAAAAACATTGTTAGATGAATTTGAATTTTATCAAAGTGATTTTTCTTTAGCTACCATTTTAACAGAAAATGCGGCAGCAACAATAAAGAAAAATGAAAGAAACTCAGAAGCAGCAACATATGATGAGTATGTAATTAAATTTACAGATGAAACCGATACAGTACCTAGTAAAATAGCAGAGTCAATAATTATTGCTCCTAAGGATAATCCAAATAAAGATGTAAAGTTTGAACAATTAAAAAATGATAGTGGATCTTATTCATCACATTTAGCTGCAAAAACATTAACAAACATGGTAAAATTTCAAAAGTTAAGTACGGTGAAGCCTATTATAATTAAAGATAAAAGTACATCACAACTTAATGGCGGAGAAAATATACATGATGTTATCACTTCAGTTATATCAGGTAGTAAGTATATAACTGATCAAATTGAAAAGTTTAGAATTGCATATAATAATGCTGCAACTTTAACAAATCCTGAAGATAGATTACGTGCTATAAAATCATTGGCTGGTCAGTTAAACTGGTTCAGGGTACAATCGCAAATTTTACCCACAAACAAGTTTAATCCCAATACAAATAGATATGTTAAAAAGATTATATATAATGTAATACCTTACATAATTGAAAATAGTAACTCACCAGATGTTCCTAAGAAGCCAATTACTAATATAGTTAAAGAATATAATTATTATTTTACTGGAAAAAATATCGATATCTTAAATTTAGATTTATCTTTTAATACAGCATATATAAATACCGCTGGTAAAAATATTAGTGAAATTAGTCAAGCAACTGGAGAATATTCTAAAAATACCAATGAACAAGTTACTGTGGGACCAATAGTTCCAATCGGAACTCATCCTATAAAATTAGCGCAGAACACAATTTATACAGATTCATCTAGAATTAAAACAACTGGTCAGGGTAACAAAACACCTGGCAGAATTAAGTCATCAGATTTAAGTTCTATATTATACAATCCAGCAGATTTAATGAATGTTAAATTGGATATATTGGGTGATCCTGATATAATTAAACAAGATGGTATTTGGTTAATTGGAAATGACACATATGATAAAAATACTGGGCCGTCAAATGATCCTACACAAAGTATTACTTTTGACAACAAAGAAGCTTATGTAAGTATAAACTTTTTAACTCCCAGAGATTACAATTTAGATACTGGTTTAATGTTACCACAAGATTTAGATTTTCAAGATAATCAAAAAACAAGCATGTTTAGTGGTAAGTATAGAATTATTATAGTTCAAAGTATTTTTAAAGAAGGAAAATTTACTCAAAATTTAGAATTGTCTAGAGTAATTGAAGAGCAAGAGGAAGAAACTTATAATAATTTAATATCTGAAAAATCAGTGCCGACTTTAAGTGGTGCAATTCCAGCAGTACCAGCTAGTATATCACAAATTGGTAAAATTCCAGACACACCTCCACCAATTACTAGCATTCCACAATCAACATTAACTAGCTCTATAGGACAAATACCAACCACACCATTTAATGGATAGGATAATAATATATGGGTAACGGAACAAAAGCAGCACCTAATACATCACAAGATAAGCAAGGATTATTTGCTTCTCCTGGTCCATGGCTTGGCATAGTAAAAGATATCAATGATGTTACAAGAGCAGGTAGGATACAAGTTTATATTCCTGATCGTGGAGCAGTAGATCAAGATGATGAAAGTTATTGGTATTCAGTTTCTTATGCAGGACCATTTAGAGGAAGTACTTCAGGATCAGACGATGTTATTCAAGAAACCGAATATAATGGAAGTGCAGAAGAAGAAAATAGCTATCAAAGTTACGGAATGTGGTTCACACCTCCAGATGTAGGTACTAAAGTATTGTGCGTATTTTTAAATGGAGACCCAAGTCAAGGATATTATTTTGCTTGCATAGGCGATTCTAAAAGTAGTCATATGACTCCAGGTATTGGATCAGCACAACTTGAAAATGTTATATGGGATAAAACACAATTTAAGACACACGAAAGATTATCAAATTATATAGAATTGGCAAGTGGAGAATTACCTAGTAGATTGCCAGTTAGTGAACCAACTAGACGTTCTGCTTTAGAAAATGAAACAGAACTTGATAAAATGAAAAAGATGCCACATGTTTATCAAAATATGCGACTTGGCATGCAAGGATTAAGTTTTGATTTTACTAGAGGGAGTACTAGCGCAAGTAGTATTAGAGAAAGTCCTAGTCAAGTTTTTGGTATTTCAACTCCTGGTAGATTGTGGAGTTTTGCTGATAAAGAAAAGAGTTTAAAAACTATATCGGAAATTCAAGGATCTCAAGATCAGGAAACACTCCCTGATAACTTAATTTCTTATTATAAAAATACATTTAGAGTTGGTGGACATCAAATCATCTTAGATGACGGAACAACTGAAGGTGAAGATCAAGGTATACGAATCAGGACAGCACATGGTAATATGATTTTGCTTGATGATACAAATGAGCAAATTTATATTATAAATGCTAGAGGTACTGCATGGATTGAGATGACCCCTAGCGGATCAATAAATATATTTAACAATGGTAACTTTAGTGTAAGAAGCAAAGGTGATATCAATTTTCATACAGAAAAAGATTTTAATGTTCATGCAAAAGGTAAAATTCAAATGCGAAGTGAAACAAGCACAGCATTAGAAACTGCAGGAACATTTTCTAGTTTAAGTCAAAGTACAACAACAATTTATGCTTCAGCAGACACAAAAATTGGCGCAGGCGGAAGTTTGAATTTGTCAAGTTCAGTACAATCAACCTTAGGTAGCACTGGACTTGTAATTCTAAAAGGATCCCTTGTATATATTAATACGTTACCTGCTCCGCAAGTATGTGCACCTCCAGAAATTACACAAACATCACATGATGATACTGCTCAGATTGCAGGTAAGAATACTTGGTGGGCTGGAAAGAGTTTCAAAAGTATAGTAAGTAAAGCGCCAGCACACGAACCTTGGACTAAACACGAAGTTCCAACAATAAAAGCAAAAACCCCACTAGCAAGTAATGCAACATTGAAGCCAATTTCAAGGACCTAATTTATGATATATGATTTATCTGACATTAACTCAACAAAACTAATAACAGAAGCTGAAATAGCATTACAATCTCAGATTACTGAATCAGTAGGAACCTTATCTAAAATTCAATGCCGTGCGATGTTTGCCCAAATAGCACTATTGTCAGGAAATGATTATAATTATTTGAGTCCTTTTGGAAATATTGGACGTTATGGGTTTACTGCAAAAAGTTTAGAATTAATTGGATTATTAAAGAAAGGAACATTACATATAACTGGTGAAGTTAGTGGCTGTAATCTAAAAGCTATTGATAATTCAACTAACTGGGCAGGATTGTTAAGTTGTTATGACAAAGAAGATTTTTTAAGTAATAAATTTGCACAAAATAAATCTGTTCTTGATCTAGCAGCTATGAATTTTAATATTCTTTTATCTGCTGGAATTGATATGTATAATTTAGCTCCAGAAGATCAAGCTGGATTATTGTCAGTTGCTCATTTAGCTGGATATGAAATTGCTGTTAAATTTTTTACTGAAAAGTCAATAGATTATGATTTAGTTTCTGAAAACGGTTATTCGTTAAGTCAATATTATAAGGCGAGTTTACGAGCTATCAGAATAGCTGATTCAATTGAACAAATAAACATAAACACATTAATAAGTCAACTACCTACTGCTAATATTATTAATGGAGTATCATCTGTTAGTAATAAAGTTATATTCTTAAATAACGCACCAGTATCAAGTACATCTAATAACATAGGTAATTTAACTGTTGAAAATTTAACTGTAAATAATTTAAGTAATTTTGGAAATGCATCACATATTACTATTACTGGTGGATCAGCTGGAGAAGTATTAACATCTCACGGAGATGGTTCTGTTTATTGGGGAGTTGGCGGAGGAGGTGGAGGTTCTTCAGTAATTATAAGTGATACTCCTCCATCATCACCAACCATTGGCGACTTATGGTTTAATTCACTTGATGGAAATCTTTATATTTATTACTATGATGGATTTTCATCACAGTGGGTTTTAACTGTATCGACTACATTAATTATTGGGGCAACTGGACTAAAAGGAGCAACAGGACCAATTGGAGCAACTGGATCAGGAGCAACTGGACTAACTGGAACAATTGGTTCTACTGGCGCAACTGGTCTAATAGGTGCTACTGGTCTAATAGGTTCTACTGGATCAGGAGCAACTGGACTTACTGGTAATATAGGTGCTACTGGAGCAACTGGACTAACTGGAACAATTGGTTCTACTGGCGCAACTGGTCTAATAGGTGCTACTGGTCTAATAGGTGCTACTGGAGCAACCGGACTAACTGGTCCAATTGGTGCTACTGGAGCAACTGGACTAACTGGAACAATTGGTTCTACTGGCGCAACTGGTCTAATAGGTGCTACTGGTCTAATAGGTGCTACTGGTGCCACCGGACTAACTGGTCCAATTGGTGCTACTGGAGCAACTGGACTAACTGGAACAATTGGTTCTACTGGCGCAACTGGTCTAATAGGTGCTACTGGTCTAATAGGTGCTACTGGAGCAACCGGACTAACTGGTCCAATTGGTGCTACTGGAGCAACTGGACTAACTGGAACAATTGGTTCTACTGGCGCAACTGGTCTAATAGGTGCTACTGGTCTAATAGGTGCTACTGGTGCCACCGGACTAACTGGTCCAATTGGTGCTACTGGAGCAACTGGACTAACTGGAACAATTGGTTCTACTGGCGCAACTGGTCTAATAGGTGCTACTGGTCTAATAGGTGCTACTGGAGCAACCGGACTAACTGGTCCAATTGGTGCTACTGGAGCAACTGGTACAATTGGGTCTACTGGTGCAACTGGAACAATTGGTTCTACTGGTGCCACTGGACTAAAATCAAATGCACTAATTCAAGCAACTCCTCCATCATCTCCTTCAATAGGCGACTTGTGGTGGAATTCAAATAACGGAAATCTTTATGTTTATTATTATGATGGAGATTCTTACCAATGGGTAACAGGAATTTCATCTATAGCTATTATTGGAGCAACTGGTACAATTGGTTCTACTGGTGCAACTGGCTTAACTGGTACAATTGGTTCTACTGGTGCCACCGGACTAACTGGTACAATTGGTTCTACTGGTGCAACTGGTACAATTGGTTCTACTGGCGCAACTGGCGCAACTGGTTCTACTGGCGCAACTGGTGCAACTGGCTTAACTGGTACAATTGGTTCTACTGGTGCCACCGGACTAACTGGTACAATTGGTTCTACTGGCGCAACTGGTACAATTGGTTCTACTGGTGCCACCGGACTAACTGGTACAATTGGTTCTACTGGTGCCACCGGACTAACTGGTACAATTGGTTCTACTGGTGCAACTGGCTTAACTGGTACAATTGGTTCTACTGGTGCCACCGGTACAATTGGTTCTACTGGTGCCACCGGACTAACTGGTACAATTGGTTCTACTGGTGCCACCGGACTAACTGGTACAATTGGTTCTACTGGCGCAACTGGTACAATTGGTTCTACTGGTGCCACCGGACTAACTGGTACAATTGGTTCTACTGGTGCCACCGGACTAACTGGTACAATTGGTTCTACTGGTGC
>Ga0209083_1000454_pt1 | contig 60725 bp, 56 predicted proteins | sample AM7aDNAmetaG_FD_184132 | JGI IMG/M metagenome (GOLD analysis project Ga0209083, IMG submission 184132) | Freshwater microbial communities from Finland to study Microbial Dark Matter (Phase II) - AM7a DNA metaG (SPAdes) (version 3) | ecosystem: Environmental > Aquatic > Freshwater > Lake ...
AGGATTGCTTGTCGCCGAGCAGCATCATGCCGCTCCACGGCGCGTCGCCGGTCAGGAAAGCGTTAAAAATCATGTAGTTGAATTTTGACCAGTCAACATTCTTGGAAAGGCCGGTCATGCCGACGGAACCTTTTACTTTCATTCTCATCTTCTCGTTCCCGGTCAGGTGCTCTTCGCTGAGGGATTGTTCACCGTTGCAATTATTGAACTGATCTCCCTTGGCAAAGTTTACCAGCACAATCTTTTTTGCCTTGCTGTCCTTCGCGTCTTCTTTCTTGGCGCCTTGCTTGTCCGCGGCAAGGGAAACTCCGCAGGCAAGCATTACCGCAAACAACGAAAACAATAGCTTTTTCATAATTCCTCCTTAACTCGGGCAATCAATTATATTCTACATAGTATTTAACAACTGTCAATCATTTTCCTTCACGCGAAAAACCGCCGTTGCGCCGTTGTCATAAACTTTTTCAAATGAGGCGTGAGGCAATTCCGGTTTTCCAAGGAGTTTTTCCCAGGTCCCGAGAAAAACATAGTCTATGCCGTTCGCCCTTAAGAATTCCAGCCTTTCCTTGACGGATACCGGGGCTGAGTAGAAAGCTCTTATATCCCTGCGCTTGCGCTCCCAGTCTATAGTCTGATCGTAGTGTCCGGCGTATACCTTGCTGCCGGTCTCGGATGGAAGGTAAACCCCCATAAGAAAAGAGGAGATGAAAGTATGGCCTTCCGGGATATTGTTGTCTATCCAGCGGAGCGCCTGATAATCCGCTTCGCGGATATTGTAATTTTCCGGGAATGCCGCGGTGTCCTTGAGGTCGTCAATTATGAAGATAATGTTTGTCGGGACGGCGAGCGCGACGAAAGCGGCAAGAACGAACTGCTTCTTGAGCGAAGGCAGCGCCTTCTTTAGGGCGGGAAGAGCGTAATTGTAAAGGGCTTTGACCGCAAGAATGCAGAGCGGTATGTGGACCCCGAGCACGAGCCTTCTCTGGAATTTTACGGGGAAGTACGTAAGGAGTAAAAACGCGAGGGCCCAGGCAAAAAGCAGCCTTTCATTCTCTTCCGGCTTGAAGTTCTTCTTTACCGCATAATACAGCGCGCCCAGCCCGGCCAGCCCGAATCCTATTACATAGCTGTACGGGTTTGGGGAGACGGTCAGATTGGCCCTGCCCCATTCCTTAAACACCGGATCCAGCGTGAAGAAGAGGTACTCGTAAAGCATTGCAGGAAGAGTTAAGACGAGAAACAGTGAGAAAAGCAGAAGGGTTTTTGGAAAAGTTATTTTTCCTCCCGGCCCGAAATATGCGAAAACGCACAACAGTGAGAGGGCTCCGTAGACGGTGACCATATCATACGGGTGCGTAAGCGCAAGAAAAATACCCGCCACCCCCGCGAAGACCGCGTATTTCGCTTTTCCTGATTCTAACGCCTTCAACATCCAGGAAAATATCCCGAGCATTGATATTACCGATACCGTGAAAAGCGGCTTAGTCAGCATTGTCGTGAAGGTGATGGTCTCCGTTATCCACATATCCGCGGCGGTCAGGGTAAACGGATTCCGTTCGGGGTTTAGTGAGACCTTGTCCTGGAACAGCCATCCAAACCCGGACGAGACAGAAAGAAGTATAAGGAAGTAGAGCCGTTGTTTAGGGTCTTTCAGGAATCTCCCGGAGAAGGACCACGCAAAGAGGAGGAGAACAAACGCGAGCAGCACCCTTGCTCCGTGGTAGACGAAGAGCGGCGCCGCGCCTGTCAGCCGGCAAATCCAGCCGAGGATCAGAAAGAAAGGAAAAAAGAAGAGTCCGGACTGCGGTTCAGTCGTGAACTTGTCTTCAAAGAGCAGGCGCCCTTCCGCGCCCTGTTTTATCCAGGCCATATAGCTGTTCTGGTCAAGGTTGTTTCCGATAAACCACATAAACCGGGCGCCCTGCGGAGCGACAGCGTGTCCCGCGAGGTAGGGCAGCAGGGTAAGCAAGGCTGCGAAAGCGGACCAGATTATCGCGATGACGAGGAACTTTCTGTTTTGTGTCATAAGTTAATTTAGCACAAAAACGCCTGAAAAGACAACCTGAACCGCCGGCCGCCCGCATTGACTTATCCGGACTTATTTTGCTATATTTAGAAGATGGAGATAAATTACGGTATAGACATAGTGGAAGTCGAACGAATAAGGGATATCTGCGCCCACCGCAGGGCTCGCCTGAAAAAACTTTTCACCGCGAAAGAGATAAAATACTGCCTGTCAAAGAAAACGCCTTACCCGCATTTCGCCAGCAGGTTCGCGGCCAAAGAAGCCTTTCTTAAGGCGGTGAGTTCCGGCTGGCAGGGAAGGCTAAACTGGACTGATATGGAAGTCTCCAAAGATAAATTCGGCAAGCCCTACATTAACGTGCTTCCGGGAAAAAAACTCGCCTTTATGAAAAAGATAAAACATGTATCCCTGACCATTTCGCAGGATAAGAATTACGCCGTGGCCATGGTCGCGATTCGAGGATAAAACGGATGAAGATAGCAACCGGCGACATAATGCGGCGCATTGACAGAAAGGCTGCCGCGGAGCTCGGAATAAAGAGCGAAGTCCTTATGGAAAACGCGGGACGGGCCGTGACTGACTTTATCTCAGGCAAGTTTTCAGCGGGCAAACCTCCCCGCGTGCTGGTGCTCTGCGGAAAAGGAAACAACGGAGGGGACGGGCTGGTTGTTGCCCGCCTGTTGGCAAAGAAAAAATGTATTGTAGAGACGGTGATGTTCGCCCGGAAAGAGGAAGCGGACGGAGATGTAAAACTAAATCTCGCTAAGTGCTTGAAGGAACGCGTAAAGGTCAGGCATATAACCCTCTCAAAGGATTTTGAAGCGCTCAAGGAAGAACTCTCCTCCTGCGATGTGATTGTTGATGCGCTGCTCGGCACCGGATTTCGCGGGGCAGTTTCGGGGTTTCTCTCCAACGTAATTGATTTTGTGAACTCGCTTCCCTGTCTTGTCGTCTCGGTTGACCTGCCTTCCGGGCTTAACGCCTCCAGCGGGCAGAGCGCAGGCGCCTGCATAAAAGCCGATTATACCGTTACTTTTGGTCTGAATAAACTTGGGCTTTGCATCTATCCCGGAATAGAGTTCGCCGGTGAGGTCGTGTTGGCGGACATAGGCATACCGGAAAAGGCTGTCGACAGGGAAAGTATCAGGACCAATCTTGTCGAGGTCTCAGATGTTGCTGTCCTGTTTCCCCCTCGGGGGCAGGACTGCAATAAAGGAACGCTCGGAAAAGTATTTGTCGCGGGCGGCAGCCCCGGCATGACGGGAGCGCCCTGTATGGCCGGAATTTCCGCGCTGCGTTCGGGCTGCGGGCTTGTCACCCTGGGAGTTCCCGAGAGTTCCTGCGCCATAGTAGAAGCCAAAACTTTAGAGTTAATGACTCTGCCTCTGCCGGAGACCGGCGCTAAGACTCTTTCGCTCAAAGCCGGCTCGCGTTTGCTGGAACTGCTAAAGGGTTACAATGTGCTGGCGCTTGGCCCCGGTCTTGGAAGGGACAAAGAGACCGCTGCTTTCGTGAGAATGCTCGTCGCGGAGTGTCCGATTCCGCTTGTGCTTGACGCGGACGGACTTACCCTGATGGCAAACCACGTCGAGGAGTTCGCTAAGACAAAGGCCCCGGTCATCATCACTCCGCATCCGGGAGAAATGAGCCGGCTAATTGGTATGAACGTGGAATTTGTTCAGGGCGCCCGCGTCGAAACGGCGCGCGAGTTTGCCAAAAAGTTTGGTGTCATCGTGGTGCTTAAGGGCGCCCGCACGGTCACGGCTTCGCCTGACGGAGAGGTTTTTGTAAACTCTACCGGTAATTGCGGGATGGCGACCGCCGGCACGGGGGATGTCCTGACCGGTGTTATTGCCTCTTTCGTCGCGCAGGGCTCGAAACCTCTGAATGCCGCTATACTCGGAACCTATATCCACGGGCTCGCGGGTGATCTGGCGAGGGATATTTACGGGGAACACGGCCTGATAGCTTCCGATGTGACGGCAAATATACCTGCCGCAATCAGGAAGACCATTTCCAAGTAAACCAAGCATTTAGATTTTGCCCGGTATTTCTGCAGGTTACGGTTTTTTTTAATCGGAGGAAGCATGAGGATTACGCTGGTTCAGCCCCGGGAACAGATCTGGATACGCGCGAGAACTATCTCGCTCGGACTGGCCTACATAGCGGCGGTACTGGAGAAAGCAGGGCACTCGGTAACAGTAATAGACCTGAGAGTCACTCCGGACGCGAAAATTGAAAATGCCGATCTGGTCGGAGTAACTGCGACCACACCTACAGTAAATGAAGCCTGGCGGGTTTTGAAAGAGGCTAAAGAAAAACTCGGCGTCATAACCGTAATCGGCGGCCCGCATGTCTCGGCGATCCCGTCGGAATCAGCCGCTCTTCCTTTTGTGGATTTTGTGGTGAAAGGCGAGGGCGAGCAGACCATGCTTGAACTCTGTGCAGCCCTGGAAAAGGGCGGCGCGACTGAAGGCATTGCCGGGTTAGTGAGCGCGCGCGGAGGAAAACTTGTTGAAGGTCCCGCAAGGGAGCCGCTGGCAGATATTGACTCCCTGCCGTTCCCCGCGTATCATTTATTTCCTGACCTCAAGAAAAACTATACGAACCCCCAGCCGCTAATTTCAGGGAGAACTCCCGCGGCAAACATACTGACTTCCCGCGGTTGCCCCTATGACTGCGTTTTCTGTTTTAAAGGGGTCTACGGCAGAAGGTACAGGTTCAGATCCAAAGAGAGCGTCACTGCCGAGTGGCGCTGGCTTATTGAAAAACACGGGGTAAAGGAGATTTCCGTTCAGGACGACCTCTTTAATATACGCCTGGACCGCGCCAAGGATATCTGCAGGGAGATAATTAAACAGAGAATTACTCTGCCCTGGACGACGCCCAACGGAATAAGAGCGGACGCTTTTGATGAAGAACTGGCCGGGCTAATGCGGCAGTCCGGCTGCTACAGAATTGCGTTTGGGATAGAGTCCGGCAATCAGGCAATGCTGGATTCTATCGGGAAAAAAATAGACCTCGAAGAAATAAGAAAGGCAATACGTATTGCCAAGAAGGCGGGTTTGAAGACTGTAGGCTTTTTCGTTATGGGAAGCCCGGGCGAGACTGCCGCTACCCTGCAGGATTCGGTTGATTTCGCTCTAAAGACGGAGCTTGATTTCGCTCAGTTCTCCGTGGCAACTCCTTTTCCCGGGACCCGCCTTTTTGAAGTGATAAAAAAGGAAGGGAAAATTGACACCTCTGACTGGAGTTCTTACAGCCAGTTCGACCGCAAAAGTTATTTCGATTTCGGCTATATTGACCGCGCGCTGGTTGAAGGTTATGTCAAGAAGGCTTACAGAAGCTTTTACTTTAGACCGTTTAAGCTTATTAAACTGGCAATCGGAACGCTGAGGCCTTCAAACCTTAAGGACGCGCTGAGCGGAGTGCTGCATTTTGTTTTCAAAGCGAAGCACTAAGAGAAAGCAGGTCTGATTAAATAGGGAGCAATTTAAATGCCCGGAGAATTCAAAATCATAGAAAGGCTCAGGAAGGCCGCAGGCCGCCCGTCGGGAGCTCTTGTGCTCGGCATCGGCGATGACTGCGCCGCTTTCAGGCCCGCTCCCGGTTTTGAAACGCTTGCCACTTCCGATATGCTGGTCGAAGGGGTGCATTTTCGCTTATCCCAGGGGCTCTCCGCTGTCGGCTATAAGTCAATGGCCGCGAATATCTCTGATATTCTCGCGTGCGGCGGGAAACCGCTTTACGCGCTTGTCGCGGTGGGACTGCGAGAGAAGGGCTCTATGCGTGCGGCGCTCTCGCTTTATGCCGGCTTGAGAAAGTGCGCGGATAAGTTTGGCGTTAAAATTGTCGGAGGAGATACCGTCAGGTCTGAAAAACTTGTGATAAGTATTACGGCGCTCGGCGAAGTCGCTTCGGGCAAAGCGGTTACCAGAGGCGGCGCACGGCCCGGCGATTATATCCTCGTGACGGGGGAACTCGGAAATGGCGCAGCCGCGCTTAAAAAAAATAGTGCCTGGCTGCCTCCTCTGAGACCGGAGCTCTCCGCGGCGCTTTGCGGGCGGGGGCTGGTAAGTTCAATGATAGATATAAGCGACGGCCTTTCAAGCGAACTTTACCACCTTTGCGCCGAGAGCAAAACGGGCGCGTTGATATATGAGGAACTGGTGCCTCTCTCAAAAGCCGCGCTGAAGCTTTCCGGCGGCAACCGGCGCAAGGCTCTTTCGGCTGCTTTTTCCGGAGGAGAAGACTACGAACTGCTGTTAAGCGTTCCCGCGGAATTTCTGGGAACGGCCTTGAAACTCGGAAGTAAATATTCAAAGTTCACGGTTCTCGGCAGGATGCTGCCGGCCGGGAAGGGTGTGAAAGTTTTCAGCGGCGGAAAAGCCAAAGCTTTACCCCGCGGAGGCTACGATGCTTTCCTTTAAAACTAAGAGCGTCGGGGAAACAATAGCTCTCGGAGAAGAACTGGGAAAGAAATTAATTCCTGGCGCCGTGGTTGCTTTGAACGGCGGGCTTGGGGCGGGGAAGACTTACCTCTCCAAGGGCATTGCCAGAGCTCTGGGTTTTTCCGGGGAAGTAAAAAGCCCTACCTTCACCCTCATAAATATTTATGAGGGCAGAGTTCCGGTCTACCACTTTGATTGTTACCGGCTAAAGAATAACGCCGATCTCGAGAATATAGGCTATGAAGAATATTTTTACGGCAAAGGCGTTACGCTGGTTGAGTGGGCGGAGAAAATCTCGGGATTATTGCCTGAAAATAGTGTATATATAGACATTAAAACGATAGGGGGGAATTTAAGGGAATTTAGCGTAAGAAATCTTAAATTTAGCTCCCCGAAAGGTGAATAAGGACTATGAAGGACGAGCACAAACATAATAAAGAAGAGCATAAAAAGGAGCAGTCTCCGGATAACGGGAAACTGCCTTCTGCCGAAAAACAGGGCGAAAAGAAAGAGCCCGCAGAGCAGGAGAAATGGAAACTGGAGGCTGCCGATTACAAGGACAAATACCTGCGCGCCCTGGCCGAGCTAAACAACACTCACAAGCGTACCTCAAAAGAAAAAGAGGATTTTGCCAAATACGCGGCTTCCGGCGTGGTGAGCAGGCTGCTGCCTATTCTCGACAATTTTGATATGGCGGTTAAAGCCGCGCCTGAGGATCTGGATAAGAACTTTGTCAGCGGCGTGGTAATGATAAAAAATAACCTCTTCGAGACGCTGAAGAGGGAGGGACTTGAAAAAATAGTTTCGACGGGACAGAAGTTTGACCCTTTAAGGCATGAAGTTGTTGGCACCGTAGAGACGGAAGACGAGAATCTTGAAGGTATTGTTGCCGAAGAGTTGAGGACAGGTTATTCTTTTAAGGGCATAACCCTTCGTCCGGCGATGGTAAAAATTTCAAAGAAAAAACACGAAGAGCCGCCGCAGGACCCCGCTGAGTCAGCCGCAGCTCCTGAATAAACGCGCTACCGTTTTATACCGGAATCCGGCAGGAAATTCATTGAAGGAGACTTGTATTTTTATATGGCAAAGAAAGATTACTATGAGGTTCTCGGAGTTTCAAAGACCGCTTCCACGGAAGAGGTAAAAAAGGCTTTCCGCGAGAGCGCGAAAAAATATCACCCCGATAAAAATCAGGGAGATCACGCCACTTCAGACAAGTTCAAAGAGGCAAGTGAAGCCTATGAAGCTCTTTCCGACCCGGAAAAACGCAAAATCTATGATACCTACGGCCACGAAGGCCTCTCTTCCTCCGGTTTCCGCGCCGATTTTGATCCCTACGAGAGATATGGAGATATCTTCGAAAATATCTTTGACGGTTTCTTCGGCGGAGGCGGTTCGGGGGGCAGGGGCCGGAAACGCGGGTCGGATTTGCGCTATGACTTGACCGTGGCTTTTGACGAAGCAGTATTCGGCGTGGAGAAATCCATAGAACTATCCCGCTCGGAGAACTGCGCGGATTGCGGCGGCAATGGCGCGAAACACGGCACCAAACTGAAAACCTGTTCCGCGTGCGGAGGCAGGGGGCACGTGGTCTACTCTCAGGGTTTCTTTTCTATACAGAAGCCCTGCGGAAAATGCGGCGGCGTAGGGCAGATAATTGAACAGGAATGCGATAAGTGCCGCGGCCACGGCAAGGTAAGAAAACTAAAAAAAATAAAGGTGAATATCCCCGCCGGAGTTGACAACGGCTCAACGCTGCGTGTCGGCGGAGAAGGCGAGGACGGCGGAGACCTTTACATCATCTTAAACGTCGACCCTCATCAGATCTTCACGCGTGAAGGCGCCGATGTAATCTGTGAAGTGCCGGTAAGCTTTCCTGAAGCCGCGCTCGGGGCGGAGATTGAAGTCCCCTCCCTGGAAGGCGCGATGAAGATAAAGATACCTTCCGGGACCGCTTACGGAAAAGTATTCAGGTACCGCAACAAAGGCGTTGTAGATCTGCAAAAGGGCGGCAGGGGCGATCAGCTGGTCAGGATAATAGTGGAAGTGCCGGCGAAATTAAGCGACAAACAGAAAGAACTGCTCCGCGAGTTCTCTGAACTCTCGGATGCTTCTTCAAATCCAAATAGAGAGACTTTCTTTAAGAAAATGAAGAGTCTCTTCGGGAAATAAGCATGCACAGGTTTTTCGTGGATCCGGAAATAATAAGGGCGGATGAAGTAGTCATCAGCGGCAGCGATGTCAGGCATATTCGCGATGTTTTGAGATTAAAACCGGGCGACAAGATTCAGGCCGTTGACGGCACCGGCGCGGAATATGAGGTGGCCCTTGAAGTTATCGGTAAGGACAGGGTTGCCGGCAGGATAATAGGGAAGAATACGGTTACCCGCGAAACAAAGATAAACCTCACCATTGCCCAGGCTATTCCCAAGTCGGACAAGATGGATACCATCATCCGTATGGGGACGGAACTTGGCGTGAAAGAATTCATACCTGTCATCAGCGAAAGGGTAGTGGTGCAGGGCAATTTCGAGCATAAACTCGCCCGCTGGAAAAGAATAGCGGTTGAATCCTGCAAGCAATCCGGACGGACGGTAATCCCGGAAGTGCAGCCGGCTGAGAAGTTTGCTGAGCTGGTTAAGCGTGCCTCCGGCTGGCAGCTCGCGCTTATACCCTGGGAAGTGCACAAGGGTGAGAGCCTTAAAGATGTCATCAAGGATACTGCGGTTACGGAAGTGATAGTGTTTATCGGGCCGGAGGGCGGTTTCTCTCACGAAGAAGCGGAGCTCGCGAAGGGCGCGGGAGTAATTCCGGTCTCGCTCGGCTCAAGGATTTTAAGGACTGATACCGCGGCAATCGCAGCTGCGGCGAATATAATGCAAATATTTAACGAAATATAAAGCAATAATGGTTTATAACGTTTGTAACGTTCGTAACGTTCATAACGTAAAGATTCTTGAGCAAATTTGTTCTTGGTTTTGCCTTACGTTGTAAACGTTAAGAACGATACTCTTTTTTTGGAGGCCTTTATGTCCCTTGAAACCGAGATTTTGTTGAAAGAACGTAAGGTAAGAAAGTTTATGAAACAAAATAAACTCGACGCTGTTATGCTGACCAAGTTTAATAACTTTGCCTGGTTTACCTGCGGCGGCGATAATCACGTTGTCATTGCTTCTGATTTTGGCGCCGTTTCAATAATCATTACCGGAGACAAGAAATACCTCATAGCAAACAACATTGAGGCGGGCAGGTCCTCCGAGGAGGAGATAAAAGGCCAGGGCTTTATAGTGAAGAAATTCAACTGGTGGGAAGACGCTGAAAAGCTGAAGTTCATTAAGGAGATCGTTAAGGAAGGGGTTCTCGGAACAGACGACGGGTTTGGCGGCTATCAGAATATTGACGGCAAGTTTTCGAAATTGCGCTTTCAGTTAAACGGCGGTGAGATAAAGAAGTATAAATGGCTCGGGCGCAAAGCAGGCAGGGCGATGGTCCGCGTTTGCAAAAAGATAAAGAAGGGCTATTCGGAGCATAAAGTCTCGGGACTGCTCGCCAAAGAGCTTTATAAAGACGGCATTACGCCGACGGTCCTGCTTATGGCGGCCGACGAGCGTATCTCCAAATACAGGCATCCCATCCCAACCGACAAAAAAGTTGAAAAAATTATGATGGTCGTTCTCTGCGCCAGAAAATGGGGCTTGATAGTGAGCCTTACGCGCCTTGTCCATTTCGGGCCGATTTCTGCGGAGCTCAGGAAGAAACATAACGCGGTTGTTAAAGTTGATTCAGTCTTCAATCTGAGTTCAAAACCCGGAGTAAACATAAAAGATATCTTTAAGAAAGCGCAGGACGCCTATAAGGAGACCGGTTTTGCGTCCGAATGGACTCTGCATCACCAGGGCGGCGCGACTGGCTATGCGGGCAGAGAGTACAGAGGCATGGCGAATTCAGAAGAGGTGGTATTGGTCAATCAGGCCTTTGCCTGGAACCCGTCCATATCAGGAACAAAATGTGAAGATACAATCATAGTTAGGAAGAATAAAATTGAATTCATCACGCCTACCCCCGGCTGGCCGATGGTTGAAGTAAAGGTAGGGAATGAGAAGGTACTAAGGCCGGATATACTGGAAATAAAAGGTTTATAACGTTCGTAATGTTCTTAACGTTTGTAACGTTTGTAACGTAATGCAAACCATTACAAACCGGATTCAATCATGTTTACGCTGTGAAACGCAGGTAGTGCTATGAAACGAATTCTTGTCGATTTAGTAAAGAGTTTTCCTTGAAAATGGCCGTGAAAAACTGGTAAATAGCATAGTTAGGGCAGAACAATCAAAAACCTCCAAGGCTGGAAAAGGCGGGTGAATGGTAGGCTGTATCTTCTGTAAAATAGCCGGGAAGCAGATTCCCAGCAGGATTGTTTATGAAGATGAACTGGTTGTCGCTTTTGAGGATGTTGAACCGAAAGCCCCGGTTCATGTACTGATAATACCCAGGGAGCATATTCCCACGGTTCTTGACCTTACATCCGCTCACAAGGAAGCTCTCTTCCGTATGTATGAAACCGCCTCAAAGATAGCAAAGGAAAGGAACATTGATTCCCGCGGTTTCAGGCTTGTGATGAACACCAATGCCGAAGCCGGTCAGTCAGTCTTTCACCTTCATATGCATCTGCTTGGAGGCAGGCATCTCGCCTGGCCCCCCGGTTGAGAATGGTCTAATCTGTGTAATCTGTTTTTGTAATCTGCGTAATCATTAAAACGTTCACGAGGAGTTCTTGGGTTCAGATGAAGAGAAAACCGGTAATAGCCATTGACGGGCCGGCGGGCTCAGGCAAAAGCACAATAGCAAAACTCGTGGCCTTTGCCCTGGGTTTTCATTATATAGATACGGGCGCAATGTATCGCGCCATAACGCTCAAAGCTCTGCGCGAAGGGACTGACAGAAAGAGCGAGACAGCGCTTACGGAACTTGCAGGCAGGACAAAAATAGGTTTTGAATACGGAGCCGTATTAAAAGTGTTTATCGACGGCGCGGACGTTACGGAAGCTATCCGCTTGCCGGAGGTTTCAAAGGCCTCTTCAGACATAGCGGATTCAAGAGGCGTAAGGCAGGCTCTGGTTAAAAAACAGCAGGAGATGGGAGCTGCCGGCGGTGTTATAATGGACGGCAGAGATATCGGCTCCGTGGTTTTTCCCGATGCGGAAGTGAAAATTTATCTGGATGCCGCGGTTGAAGAGAGAGCCGCAAGGCGTTATAAAGAACTCACGGAGAAAGGGATCAAGACAGTGCTTTCCCTTGTGAGGCAGGATATAGCAGAACGCGATGAGCGCGACAGGAATAGGCTCTTCGGCGCCCTGGTCAAGGTTAAAGACGCGGTGACCGTGGACACGACCGGGCTTTCCATCGAACAGGTAACTGCCAAGATTAACGGCATAATAAAAGAGAAGCTTTAAAAGCACCGGAGGAAATTTGAGAGCAATAGTCCTGGTCGGCGGTGAAGGAACAAGGCTTCGGCCTCTTACGCTTTGCGTGCCGAAAGCTGTAGTCCCTGTTGTGAACCGGCCGATGATGTTTTATATCCTCAACTGGCTCAAATCTCACGGCATCAGCGAAGTCGTGCTGAGCGCCTGTTACAAGCCCGCTATGCTGAAAAAAGTCATAGGCAGCAGTTATAGGGGCATGAAGATAGATTACATTTATGAGGCCAGCCCGCTTGGCACGGGCGGGGCAGTGAAACGGGCTGAGAAATATATAGACGGAACTACCGTGGTTATGAACGGAGATATTCTTACGAGTCTTGACCTTTCAAAAATGCTCAAGTTTCACAGAGAGAAGAAGAGCCGGGCTACCATAGCGCTTACCCCGGTCAGCAATCCTTCCGCTTACGGAGTGGTAGAGACCGGGCGCGGGGGTAATGTCTTGAAGTTCCTTGAGAAACCGTCCCCGGAAGAAGTTGCGGGCAAGGTTCTAAACATCAATGCCGGTGTCTACATTATTGAACCCGGAATGGTAGCGCTTATGAAAGCGGGAAAGGTTTATTCAATCGAGAGAGATATTTTCCCGAAATTCATCGGAGCGGGCTTCTTCGGCTTTGTTTCCCGCAATATCTACTGGATGGACGTAGGCACGGTGGCAAAGTACGCCAAAGCATGCAGGGATATCCTTGAGGGCTCTTACAGAGTTAAGGGGCTCGAAACCGCCGGCAAAGGCGTGAAGCTCGGCAAGGGAGCGCGAGCGGTGAAGCCGTTCAGCATCGGGGCAGGCACGGTTGTCGGGGATAATTCCGTTATCGGTGAACTCTCTGTGCTCGGAAAAAACTGTATCATCGGGAAAAATTGTATGGTCGAGCGGGCCATATTATGGGATAATGTCAAAATCGGAGACAACTGTGTTCTCTCTGATTGCGTGCTTGCAGGCGGTGTCAAAGTGGGCGCTTCCTCTTTCATTTCCGGAGAGACAGTCCTGGGAGAAGGAACAGTGCTCGCGCCGTACAGCAGGCTGAGGGGCTAAATGAAAAAACATATACACATCATTGCTCTTTTAGTAATAGGAACTGCGTATATCTTTTCGCTGGCTCCCTGCATAACCGCCACCGGCGATTCCTCTGAGATGGTGGTCGCCTCTTACACTCTCGGCGTGGCGCACGAACCCGGCTACCCGCTCTACACTCTGCTCGGCAAGGCCTTTACTTATCTGCCTATAAGCAACATTGCCTGCAGGGTCAATGCGATGTCCGTCTTCTTTGCGCTCCTTTCGCTTTTTTTCTTCTACAAGATTCTTGAGCAACTGCTTGACAGCAAGGCCGCGAGGATTCTTGGCCTGCTCACGCTGGCTTTTGTGCCTATCATCTGGGAATACTCCGTTGTGGCGGAAGTTTTCACTCTGAATAATTTCTTTATTTATCTCACTATATATATGTTCCTGCTCTTCAGGAAGAAGAAAGACCTTAAAACGTTCCTGCTGATGTTCCTTTTTATCGGCCTTGGCGTGTCTCACCACCATACCATCATAATCCTCGGACCCGGAATGTTTGTGGTATTGCTTTACATGTCAAAATACTACAAGCAGTTCGGAATGCCTGACCGCGGCACCTATTTTCTGGAGGGCGGGCTTGCCGTTATGCTCGGCTGTCTCGTGGCACTTGCCGGAATGCTATTCTATATTTACCTGCCGATATCAGCCAACGCTCATCCGCCGCTTAACTGGGACAACCCGGTAAACGTCGAGAATTTCCTGCATATGCTTTTCAGAAAGAATTATCCGCCGTCAGTCTTTCATATAGATCATTTCTTTGATCTGGAATTGGGACAAGCCTATCTGTATACCCGCGAGCTTGCCGACGAGTTCCTGGGCATTAGTGTTCACAACTTGCTTTCTTATGCCGGAATCAGCCCGTCCATAAACTGGAAATCACTTTCCAATATTCCGGTAGCGGGCCAGGCACTGTTTCTGGCGCTGTATACCAGCCTCGGTCTGGTTATAGGCTTTTTCGGTATGGTCCGACTCTTCTGGAAGAAGAGGCAGGAAGCTGTTTTTCTGCTTATAACTTTTATCTTTATGAGCTTTGTCTTTGTTTCTCTTTTTGACATTGTCAGGGATAAGGTAGTTTTGCATGTGATACGCAGGATGTACATTATTTCCTTCCTGATTTTCGGCATCTTTGTCGCCGCGGGTTATGAAACAATACTTGACAGAGTTAAACAGCTGCCCAGAAAATACATCATCGGCGGGTTGCTCACGTTGATACTTGTCCTTACGGTAGGACCCAACTCAAGAAATCCAAACAAATCGGATAACTGGCTCCTCTACGATTTCTGCGGCAATATGATACGCTATGAGCCGCATGGCTCTATTATGGTTGTGAGCGGAGACACGCTCTCGATGGGTCTTGATTATTACCAGATGGTAGACAAGAGAAGGCCGAACATTTATGTAATAGACCAGGAAAAATTAACCTATCCCTGGTACTGCGATCAGCTCAGATACAGAATGAAAGATGTAAACGTCCCATTCCCGCTTTACGACGGCGTGAATTACCCTATTCGCCAGTTCCTGGAAGCAAATCCGGGAAGACGCATGTATTTCTCTGGTCCGCGCGATCCGAGTATGGATAAAGACTACAAATTGCTGGCCTCGGGACTGCTTCGAATAGCTTTCCCGGTCACCGAGCCCATAAGCGTTGATGCGCTCAAGGGCGAGAATGATCGCGCATGGGGAAGGTATGTTTTAAGGCGGGCGGAGCCCAGGTTCTACGACCCCAACTCCTTTGAATCCGAGCTGGTCACCATTTACGCGAAAGCGCGCTTCAACCAGGGCTGGACCTATGATCTTTACGCCGGACAACTGCTCAACGAGGATATGAGGGCAGGACGCCCTATTTCGGCCGCGACCAAGAAACTGTTCGGCTACTCTGAGAAGGAGTATCTTGACGCCATTAAGATGGACCCGGGCTTTTCCTCTCCGTACAAAAACCTCGGGATAATTTATGCGAATATTTATCGCGAGAAGAAGAAAACTTTGGATATCTGGAAGAAGTACCTTATTTATAATCCCACAGATGCTGAAGTTGACAGAATAAAGAAAGAGATGCAGATGCTAGAGAATATGCCCGACTAAGAGGAGTTGCTTCTTCCGTTAAACCTGAACCGCGGCCGTTAGGCCGCGGTTCTTTACTTTCTCCGGCAGGTCTGCTATACTTCCTTCATGGCGATCATATTTACTATCACATTCTGGCTTATCGTCTCCCTGTTGTTCCTGCTTTATTTCCTTTTCCCAGTTTATGTCAGATTACTTGGTCTATTTTCGAGAAAACGCGCGATTAATTTATGCGCGGTCCCTTCTGCCTCGCTTATGATACTTTACGGCGGAAACCCTGAACAGCTTAAGGCCAAGATAGAAAACTGCCTGCTGCTTGAACCCAAAGGCGAGGGACCAGAGCTGGTTGTTGCCGTGAACGAGCGCGACGCCTCGGTTGACTCGCTGGTCACAGGTTATTTCAAGAAAGGCGTAAAGCTCTTTTACCCTGCCGAAAAGCAGACGCCTGCCGGAACCATGGTACGCTGCGCGACCGAGTGCAAGGGCGAAGTTGTCATAGTCACCGATTCGGCTTCTATGCTTGACAAATACGCGGTGAAAAACATTCTCAGGAAATTCACCGACGAAAAGACCGGGGCTGTTTCCGGAAAGGCGGTTTATACCGGAGGGCACGAGAATTACAGGGGCGGGCTTAATAAAATAGAGGCCTATAATGAATATGTCACACGCCTGCTTGACGCCGTCGGTCTGGTAGTTTCCGCCAATATGCTGCTTTACGCTTTTAGGAAAGATGCGGTAAAGAGCATACCGGCCGGTTCAAGCGGAAGCTCGGCTATTCCCCTTGCGGTAATCTGCAGCGGCCATCTTTCCCGTTATGAACCTCTCGCGGTTACCGAGCTTGAACTTCACGGGAAAGCCGGAGTTCTTGCCGAGGAAGAGGCAGTTGAACTTTCCGCGGCCCTCGGTTCAGCGGGCTCAATAAGGGAACTTCTTGGAAAAAGAAAACTTAACGCTTGGCTCTGCGCCTCTTTTGATAACCTGCTGCTGCCGGCCTCCGGAGTTGCGGCGCTGCTCCTTTTTATTCTTAACCTGCTGCTCCTCAATACAGATATCTTTTTTGCCTTCAGTTTTGGCGCGCAGATAATATTTTATGCCGCCGCGGTAACCGGTATCTCAAAAATTGCCTATTATGTCTCGCTTCACAATTATGCGTCTATTAGAGCTGTATATATCACCTGGAGAAAACAAAATGCCGTCTAAAGTTTATTTTACAAGCGCGCGCTGCACGGTCTGGGATTCAAGTTATTCACTGCCTTTCAAGTATGAGCAGCTGCTGCTTCTTGCCGGCCTGAAAAAATACATATCGCCGAAGGAGAAAGTGGCAGTAAAAATACATTTCGGCTCGCAGGGCTCTTTCCGCACGGTGCGCCCGGTATTCGTCAGGAAGACCGTGGACGCCATAAAAGCCGCCGGCGGCAGGCCCTTTGTCACAGATACTACCAGGATTGAATCCCTTGAGTATCTTGAGGTTGCGGCCTATAACGGGTACACGCACCTTACTTGCGGGGCGCCCGTGGTTGTTGCTGACGGGCTCTTCGGGAAGGACGCGGTCACCGTAAAGGTTCCCGGCGCGAAACACATCCAGGAAATTGATGTAGCAGGGGCCATTTATCACGCCGACGCGATGGTAGTGCTCTCCCATTTCAAAGGGCACATTCAGGCGGGTTTCGGCGGCGCTATTAAGAATATGGGCATGGGCGGCGTTAGCCCCCACACGCATTGCGGCCATAACAACAGGGGAAGGCTTCATTCTGTCAGCGCGACTCCGCCGGAATGGCAGAAGGGGAAGTGCACCTACTGCGGTCGCTGCGAAAAGGTCTGTCCGACAAAGTCTATTACGCTTAAGAAAAATGAATCCATCACGGTCAATAAGGATCTTTGCTGGATTTGCGGCCGCTGCGCGAGAATCTGTCCCGACGAGGCGCTTGCGATGCCGATAACCTCGGAACGGCTTGCAATCCATATAGCGGAAGCTTCCAAAGCGGTCATAAGCACTTTCAAACCGAAAAAAATTATCTATGTCAATTTCATAATGGAGGTCCAGCCGGAATGCGACTGCATGCCGGTGGCGGACACTCCGGTGGTTCAGGATCAGGGCATCCTTATCAGCGACGATCTTGTGGCGGTTGACCGCGCTTCGCTCGATATGGTCAACAAGGCAAAACCTTTGCCGCAGTCGAGGGCTGAGGACTACGGCCTGATGGAAGCCGGAGAAGTGCTCGGCAAAGTGAACAAAAGAGATACAAACATTACCATAGAACAATCCGAGAAGTACGGCCTGGGCTCCAGCAAGTACGAGCTAATCGAGTTGAAAAGCGAAGGCAAAGCCGGCAAAGCCGGCAAAGCCGAAGAACACATTTAAGGCGGGAAAAATGGGCGAAAATCTAACAAGAAAGATAATACGAAAACACCTTGTATCCGGAGAACTGAAAGCGGGTTCCGATATTTCCATAAAAATAGACCAGACTCTGACACAGGATGCGACCGGAACCTTGGCGTACCTGCAGTTTGAGGCCATGAAGATTTTGAGGGTGAAGACGGAGCTTTCTGTTTCGTATGTTGACCACAACACCCTGCAGGAGGGATTTGAGAATTTTGACGACCATCTTTTCCTGCAGAGTTTTGCCGCGAAATACGGCATCTATTTCTCAAAACCCGGCAATGGCATCTGCCACCAGCTCCACACGGAGCGCTTTGCCGTTCCCGGCAAGACTCTGCTCGGTTCTGATTCGCATACTCCGACTTCAGGCGGTATGGGAATGCTTGCCATAGGAGCGGGAGGGCTGGATGTTGCCCTCGCTATGTCGGGAGAGGCGTTCAATCTCACGATGCCCAAGGTTGTTAAGGTTGAACTTAAGGGGGAACTTTCCGCCTGGGTATCCGCGAAAGACGTAATCCTTGAACTCTTAAAGCGCCTGACGGTCAAAGGCGGAGTAGGAAAAGTATTTGAATATTCAGGGGAAGGCGTTGCCTCTCTTGAACTTCCGGACCGGGCGACTATCTGTAATATGGGCGCCGAGCTCGGAGCCACCACTTCTATTTTTCCGTCAGACGCTGTCACAAAAGCCTTCCTTAAACTTGAAAAGAGGGAGAAATCCTGGGTTGAACTGCTTGCCGATAATGACGCTGAATACGACGAAACAATAGTTATTGAGCTCGCCGGCCTTGTTCCGCTGGCTGCCAAACCGCACAGCCCTGATAATGTCTCCGCTGTCAGTTCTCTAAAAGGTGTCAAAGTTAACCAGGTTATTGTCGGCAGCTGCACAAACTCTTCCTACCGTGACCTGATGGCCGTTTGGCATATAGTGAAAGGAAAAAAGATAAGCCCGAATGTAAGTTTCGCGGTTGCGCCCGGCTCGCGCCAGGTGCTCGAACTGCTCGCGCGAAACGGCGTGCTCGCGGACCTTATTAAAGCGGGCGCGAGGATCCTTGAAACCGCCTGCGGCCCCTGCATTGGGATGGGGCAGGCGCCCTGCTCCGGCGGCGTGACGCTGCGCACTTTTAACCGCAACTTCAAGGGGCGCTCCGGCACCGCGGACGCTTCCGTGTATCTGGTAAGCCCTGAGACAGCGGCCTACAGCGCTCTTCTGGGGGAGATTTCAGACCCCTCCGCGCTTGGCGTTATGCCTGAGATAAAACTGCCTGCGGCACTGGAAATAGACGACTCGCTTATTCTTGCGCCGTCAAATTCACCGGAGCAGGTAGAGGTTTTGCGCGGGCCGAACATCAAACCGCTTCCTGATTTTAAGGTTCCTGGAGAACTTATCGTAGGGAATGTTCTGATAAAACTAGGAGACAACATAACCACCGATGACATTATGCCCGCGGGAGCGAAGATACTGCCGCTCCGTTCCAACATTCCGGCTATTTCGCAGTTTGTGTTCTCAAGATTAGACAAGGATTTTGCAAAGAAGGCGCTTGAAGCAGGCGGGGGCTTCATAGTAGGCGGAACAAATTACGGGCAGGGTTCAAGCCGTGAGCATGCGGCCATTGCTCCGAAGTACCTCGGAGTCAAGGCGGTCATCGCAAAATCCTTCGCGAGAATGCACTTCGCTAACCTGATAAATTTTGGCATACTTCCGCTTGTTTTCGCGGACGAGAAAGATTATGAGAAAGTTGACGCGGGGGATGTGCTAAAGATAGAGAATTACCATTCTCAGCTTAAGACAGGGCTTTTGACTGTTTCAAACACCGCTAAGGGTTTTGAATTCAAGGCGAAAGCGGCTTTAAGCGAACGGCAGGTAAGTATCCTGCTTGCCGGCAGTTTGCTCAATGCGGCCGGAAAGAAAGGATAATCCTAAACTAAAAGAGCGTTATTTCCTTCCGAAGTAATTCGCGCCCACTTTAAGCACCGATTTAAAGTCCAGGCGGCATTGCAGGTTTAATTCCGAGAGTGTGACATTGTAGCAGGCCTTGCAGTACTCAAGTTTAGAAAGATTATCGAACGCGCCCTTCAAGCCTCCGGCGTCCTTTATGTTTCCCGCAGTAAGCGTGCCTACCGTCTGATAGCAGGGATAGACCCCGCCGCTTGATTCAATGTAGCAGAAGTGCTTGCCGGCAAAACACCTCACCAGCGTTTTTCTCTGAGCAGCTGATAGTTTTTCTATGTCGGCGCTAAATAGTTTTTCGGAGGTGAAAGTCGGCCAGCATAGGGCCTGGTTAAAGTTCCTGTCCGAGTAATAGATCGGAGCCCCTTTGGCTTTTGCGGCTATTATCTGCGCGACTGCTTTTCTGTAGGTTTCGTCGGAAAGCTTAAGGCCTTCTTCTCTCTTGCCCGCGTCCTTTAATTTTGATACGGCAATGTTGAAGGCGCTCTTTACGCCTTTTTCTTCGGCCAGTTTGACGAGATAGTCAATGTCGGCCATATTTTCGTCTATAAGGCAGGAGAAAAGCAGCACTCTCAGTTTGTTCTGTTTTGCTGTCTCAACGGCTTCCATTACCTTCCTGAAGTTTCCCGCTCCGCGTATTTTATCGTGGTGAGCTTCGTTTCCGTCGAGACTCAGGACTATCAGGTCTATTTTGTCTTTTATCTTTTCGGCATAGCGTCCAAGCAGTACGCCGTTCGTGCAGAGACTCATCTCCATGCCTGCTTTGCTGATATAATCAATTATTTCGGCAACATCATGCCGGACTAAAGGTTCTCCGCCCTCGATAGTTATCCTTTTAGTCCCCAGCTCGCGCGCCTCGTCAATGGTCTTTGTTATCGTATCAAAACTCAACTCTTCGTTCTGCACTCTCCCGTAGGAGCCGTAGCAGTGGGTGCAGCGCAGGTTGCACTTGCCTGTTATAGCCCAGTTTATAATGAGAGGCGCTGAATGCCCGGATATTTTTGAGCCCAGCAGCGAGGACCCGAGCCGGACTTTGTTTAAGAGCGACATGTTATTTCCTCCCGAGCAGTTTTTCGCCGAGCCGGTAAAGCGCTTTCTTCTTGAGGTCAACGGCCTTATTGGGGCACATCTCGTGGCAGCAGTAGCACCTGATACATTTAGAGTGGTCTATGACCGCCCGTTTCTTCTTTATAGATATCGCCTTCATAGGGCAGCCCTTGGCGCAGACGGCGCAGCCCGTACAGTTCGAATTCATGTCCGGCTTTAAAGTAAGCAGGTCCTTGGCCAGTACGGCGAAGAGCCTGGTGACGGCGTTGGGGTTTACAAATCCGTAGAGGCCTGCCGAAGTATCGGCCATCTTAAAGTTTTGTACTTGTTCGTAGGTGCCCGTAAGTCTTATTGAATCCGCTGCAAGGATTCCTCTTTCCGAGGCCTTTTTAAGGAGCGGGTACGACAGGAAGGGGAAACCTATAAGGTCGCAGAATACCTTGTCAGCCGCGCAGGTATTTGTTGAGGCAATCAGGTAGCCTGCCTGTTTCGGCGTGCCTCCTGTTGGCCCGTTGCCTTCCATGCAGAGCACGGCGTCTATCACGGAGAGGGCCGGTTTCACGAAGCCCGCGATATCAAGCAGCATCTCCGAAAAATTCTCAACATTTTTGAGTTTCGCGTGATAGGCGCCCTTATTTATGCCTGCCACCGTTCCAAAAAGATTCTTGGTTGCTCCCGTAATATAGGTAAAGGCGTGAGTTTTCCCTTTGGCCAAATTGAGTACCCCGTCAGCCTTAAGAAGAGGGCAGATAAGTTCCGCGAACTTTATCACCTTTCCGTTCTCTATTTTCACATTAACGCTTGAGACGTCATAATTAAATTCCACCGGCAGGCCTTTCAGGTGTTCTATGTAGCCGCACTCCTCATAGATCTTCTTTAATGATTCAGGGGAATACTTGATCGCGGCGTTAGGCGAATCCATTATCACCGGAATTACACCCGCTGAAACCAATTCCTCGCAGAAAGCCCGGACGACTGCCGGATGTGTGACTATCGCCTCTTCGGGTTTTGCTGGCGTTATGAGGTTAACTTTTACCGCTACCCTGCTGCCTTTTTTGTAAAGGGCGTTCACGCCGCCGAAATGCTTAAAGATTTCTGACGCGGCCGCCTTCAGCAGGCTTGAGGCATAGGAGGGGCATTTCTTGATTATAACTTCCGTCATTTTTCCACCTTATTGAGCTTGTAAGTAAAATCTATGTTGTCGGCTTTGTATCTGCCTTTGATGACGCCCCACAGAAAACCGATACCGTACATTATGTGGGCGGAGAAAGTAAGAACAGGATAAAGGTGCGCAGGAAGAAGCCCGGGAAAGAAAGCCAAGAGCGGTGCAACAAGCAAGCCAGCGTAAAATGCCAGGGGCAGTGCGAAAAACGCGGAGACCCCTAGTAATAGCGCCGGTATAAGCGCGGCGCAGTAAAGAAAAAGGAGAGAGGGAGCGAGCAGTCCCGGCCGCAGGCTTTTTGGCGCTAAACGCGTTTGCTCTCCGCGTCCGCGCCCGTAAACGAACATCTGTTTGAGAAAATTGCCTATTGTTTTTCTCTGCGAGCGGTAAATGGAAAAGTCAGGGCTGTAATAGACATTCACGCCTGCCTGCTTGAGTCTGAATATAAATTCATTCTCCTCGTTTGGGTAGAGTTTTTCGCTGAACTTGCCGAATTTGGTGAAGATTTCCCGGCGCACGAGGAGGTTGCAGAGAATGAGTTCTGAATCGTCCGTCTCTCTGAATTTTCCCTGCCTTGAATACCTTGAGGATATCTTTCCGACAGCGGCAGGGCTTGAAAGCACGGCCCCGAAATTTTTCATAAGGTAGGTGTCGGTTTCCGGCGTAAGCGTCGGGCCTCCGAGCACGCCGAGTTCCGGGCCTTTGTTTTCAAGAACTCTCTTAAATTCAGCCAGGGCTTTTTCGGTAACACAAGTGTCATTGTCTATAAAGTAGACGAATTCACCCTTTAAAGGCAGTCCGAGGCAGATGTTTCGCTGTTTGGTCGGGTGATTCCCGCTTATAGCGTAAATCTCGCACTCTATACCGTTCTTCTCACAGGCTTCCCTTGCCAGTTTTGCAGTCCCGGAAACATCCTCCGATTCCCTGTGCGGGATTATGAAGGATATAAAAATGTTATTCGCCATAATCCTTCAGGTGCCCAAGGAGGGAGAGCATTCCGGTTACGGCTAGCTTTATATCCTGGAGTCTGCGCAAGGTAATGAGGGATCTTAACATAAAGAGCGGGTGCAGGTGTATTTTCCACATCTTCTTGCACCAGGCCGCGTTATCAAAGGAGCCCTTGACTATATCGTGTTCCATATCATAGAGCGTGTAGTCCGAAGCGTTCTTTGTCAGATAACCGTTCTTCTCGGCATAAATAAAGAGGGGAGTGCCGGGATACGGGAGGATTATACTGGACTGCATTGAGTCTCCGAAATGGGTCTTGTAGAGCATCAGTTCTTTTGCCTTGCGGTAAGTGTTCTCGGCGTCCTGCTCATTCTCCCACGGATAGCCGACCATTGTGGTAAGGAGCACGGCGAACCCGTAGCGTTTGGCGGTCTTGATGCCTTTTTCTATTGTTGCAAAATCCTCGTCCTTCTGGATGATTTGAAGAGTTTTGTCGTTGGCGGATTCCAGCCCTACCTTGAGCAGCCGGTAGCCGATCTTTTTGAGCAGAGCGCATCTTTCTTCGGTAAGGGCGTCCGCGCGCGCGTTGGAAGAGATATAAAACTTGCCGAGAAGCTTCCTTTTATTCAGTTCCTCGTAAAGTTCTTTCAGCCAGCCTTCGTGCCAGGTGCCGCCGGATTCGTTGTCGTCAAAAATCTCCTTAACCCGGTATTTCTTCACGAGTATTTCCACTTCCTCTGCGAAGTTAGCCGCGGAACGGAGTTTTGCCGCCCTTCCCCAGAGCGCGTGCTGCCAGATACAGAAAGCGCATTTACCGGGTTTTTCGGATACAAGCCCGGAAGGGTTCTTGCTGGCGCCGCCGCAGCCCCTGCCTGAAAGAATGTAGGCTGCCGGTTTGTAAAGGTAGGCCTCGCCGTACTTTTCCCAATGTGTAAGGTCCCTGTCTATGAAGGGGGCTGAGTTAAGGTCGTAGTCCTTTATTTTTCCGGAATTCACCGCTTTACCGTTTTCCGTATAATAAACTCCGCCGGGCATAGAGGCAGTCTTCCCGTTAAGGAAATCAAGAAGTTCCGTGATAATAAAATCATAGTAGCCGGTCGTTACGGCGTAATCCACGGCTCCTGACTTTAGCGTCTCTTCCGGAAAGAAGGAAACATGGTCGCCGCAGAAGATTATCTTTGCCCCGTATTTGGCTTTAAGTTCAGCCGCTATAGCAAGGTGCAGACTAAAGAGCGGCGCTTTGGTCTCCATTATTATAATGTCAGGTTTGAAGGAGTCTAACTGAGCAAAACATTCTTCAGCGCTTAATCTCAGGTTAATAGCGTCAAGAAAGAGCGTTCCATATCCTTTCTGTTTCAGCATGGTGGCAGTGGAAGCGGGGAGCAAGGGAAATATCCTTATCTCTTTTGAACTTGTGAACTTGAACTGGCGGTTCTGGCCCAGCAGAGGGAATTGGCCGTTTTTGAGGGTCGGGGGATAGTAAATTGCTGCATTGCCGTATTTCATGCGTTAACTCCTTAAGGAAAATGAGTTGAAGCGAATTCAATTATATAACAGCAAAAGGTTTAAATACAAGGATGTTCTGGAAAAGCAATGGAGGAGGGTTGAAAGCTAAAGCCAGAAAAGCGGAACGACGGAAAGGGCCGTTACAATGCCGCTGACTAAGAAGGGAAGGTCCAAGGAGATGCCTGCAAGCCAGCCCGCGATGATTGGTCCAAGGATGGCGCCAAGCGAACCGAGCGCTGCGGCTTCGGAGGTGTCCCTCCCGCGGCTTTCCGGCCTAGCGAATTCCTGAATGAAAGAAGTGTTTATCGGAGACCAGAAGGCAGCCCCGAAGAAGTCGTGTGTCAGCCAGAGGCAGGTGGCAATCCAGAAATTGGGGATCAGTGCGGCCGCCCCGATAGCAAGCCCCTCGTAAATCATTGACAGGATATAAACCTTTTTAAAATCTTTCCTTTTTATGAAGTTGCCGAATACGAACATCGGGAGTCCCAGCGTGAACCGGTGTATCATAAGGATGATTGCGACAACGGCCGCTCCGAGCAGAAACTTGTTTTTGAAAAAGAGCGGCATAAAGAAAGAATGGCTGATGGAAACGCCCAGGTTGAAAATGAACATTGTCGCCGTCAAAAGCAGCAGTTTCGGCGGCAGGTTGATTTTGACAAGGTCCTTAAAGCCGATGGCTGCCTTACTGCCGTTCCCTTTAAAGCTTTCTTTGAACTGAGAGGAGAAGAATATGAAGGCAACGAGCAGTATCGCCCCGCAGGCATATAGCGGAAGAGAGGCCTGAGCGGGGGACAGTTTTGCTTCTTTGGCGAGGAAACCCGCGGAGAGCATCCCGCCGGTCATGATTATGCCGGATATTAATGTTCCGGCGCCCTGCAGAAAAAACTCTATTCCGATTATCTTTGAAATTATTTTGTGGAAATCCTTTTTTGTGTTCTCAAAGACGAGGATTGACCTCATGGTGTCGCGGACTATCAGAGAGGCCTCCCTGACAGTCTTGAACGAGGCCTGCGCTATCAATCCCGGGAGAAGCGGTGTTGCAAGGATGCTGAGGGCCGAGAGCAGCAGCCCCATTGAGTAAAAAGGTTTTCTCCCTATCCTGTCGGAATGCGCCCCGACATACATTCTCAGGAAAAAAATCAGCCCTGAGGATATCCCGAAGATTAGCCCCATCTTCGCGTAGGAAATATTGATGGAATCAAAGAAGTAGGGGAGGGCAAAGTCGTACATACCCAAGCAAACGTTGAATAGGGCGGAGGAAATAAGTATGATCCAAATATTACGGTTCAATAATGCTCCTTCAATAAAAGTTTATAAGGTTTGTAAGGTTAATAAGGTTTTTAAGGTAAAGGCAACTCCCACAACCTTTGTACTTTGGAAACTTTGCCTTTGTCATGCTTCTACGACTTTGGCACTTACCTTACAAACTTTACAAACCTTATGAACCTTATAAACTTCTCAAGACTTAGTTGCTACGAATAATATTACCACAACGCTATTTCATAAACCATATTAACCTATTGACTGCCACTACCATCAATACTATAATCAAACATATTGTTTCGGAGGCCTAATAAATGAAAAGAAAGATAGTTTTAGTCGGCGGCGGCAGTTTTAAGTTCGCCCCCGGCATTATGAAGAACGCCCTGCTTTCAAAGCACCTGCACGATTCGGAATTTGTCCTGTTTGACCCTAACAACGAACTTGCCTCCCTGATGCTGAAACTCGGGCTTAGAATGAACGAAACTTTAGAATCAGGCCTCAAATTAAGAGTAGAGAAGAACCGCAAGAAGGCTCTTTCCGGCGCTGATTTTGTTTTCCTCTCGATAAATGTCGGCGGTTTCAAGGCGCATCTTCAGGATATTGAAGTTCCGTATAGCAGAGGTATTCTTCAGTCTGTCGGCGACACTGTCGGCCCGGGCGGAGTTTTCAGGACGCTCAGGTTTGTGCCGGCTGTGCTTGACATATGCAGGGATATGGAAAAGCTCTGCCCCAAAGCAGTTATGATTTCCTATACAAACCCGATGATTCCTATTATCCAGGCTGTCAACCTTCACACTAAGATACAGGCCATCGGCATGTGTCATGATTATCTGAAAACCGTTAAGGAAATCAATGACCTGTTTGGCGGCAATATTGAATTCACATACGCCGGCCTTAATCACTGTGTCTGGATGTTGGAAATATTAAAGGGCGGAAAGAGTTTATACCCTAAACTGGAAGCGCTGGCAAAAAAGAATAAAATTCCGGACTATATGCGGGTTAAATTTGATGTGTTCAAGAACTTCGGCTATATCCCTGCCGCCGGAGAAAAGCACGTCGCGGAGTTTTTCCCTTATTACTTGCGACCCGATGTGGATTACAAGAGGGACTGGAAACTTGATTTGAGGCAGGACGCGCTAAAGCCGATGATGAAAGAGAGGGATACAATTGTTGCCGATATCACGGCTGAGGTTAACGGAACGCAGGAGATAAAAGGGCTCCGCGTTCCTTCCCGCGAGCTGGGTGTTGAAGTGATAGAATCCGTCATGACCGGCAAGCAGAAGGTCTTCAATATCAACATGTTAAATTACGGAGCGGTACCAAATATGCCCGCAGACTCTGTGCTTGAGATGCCGGTTCGGGTAAGCGCGAAAGGTTTTAAGGCCCTGCCGTTAAAGGCCCTTCCTGATACCCTGCTCTGGAATACGCTCAGCCATTCCATAAAGCTAAAACTCGCGATGGAAGCCGCTGTTTTTGGAGATAAGAAGAAAGCCCTGGCCGCTCTTCTTGCGGATCCGGCATGCACTGATACCGATATCGCAAAAGATATGTTGGAAACTATGATGAAACTGCAACCCGAATACTTGGGAAATCTGAAGTAGAGGGTGGAGGTTTAGAGGGTGGGATGCTTAAAGACAAGGTCAAGACCTCTGCCACATAGGTTCCAGGATGGGAAGATGTTTAATGCCAGCGTCTAAACATCCAACCATCTAATCATCCAACACGGAGGGTATTGTTTAAAATGAAGCTCCTGCTAAGCGCCGGTGATCCTTCAGCAGATGTCTACGGCGCGCTCCTCATAAAAGAGTTCTTCAAACAGGCTCCCGGTTCCGTGGTTTATGCCAACGGCGGCGCCCTTATGTCAAAAGCCGGGGCGGTTCTGCTCAATGACCTTGTCAGCCATTCTGTTGTCGGTTTCTCCGAAGCCGCCAAAAATTATTTGCAGCTGAAAAAAATAATCAGGGAAACCGCGCTCTTCGCGGCAAAAGAAAAGATAGACCGCGCCGTTACGCTTGACTATCCCGGTTTCAACCTCCTGCTCTCCGCCGAACTCAAAAAGTACGGGATACCTTGTTACTATTATGTTACTCCGCAGGTCTGGGCGTGGGGAAAGGGAAGGATAAAACAGATTAAGGCAAATTTCAAAAAAGTCTATCCGATACTTCCGTTTGAGAAGAAAGTATTTGAAGACGCCGGCGTTCCCGCAGAGTTCTATGGTAATCCGCTGGTAGACCTTGTAAAGCCGTCAAAAGACAGGGAAGCCCTGAGGCAGGAATTTGGAGCCGGAAAAAATGATAAACTTGTAGGTCTTCTTCCGGGGAGCAGGACCCAGGAAATCAAACTGCTTCTGCCTGTGATGCTTCAATGCGCCAGGGAAATGCCGGGAGTAAAGTTTGTTCTCGGGCAGGCTTCGGCGGTCAGCGACAGTTTGCTGAAAAACTCGGGAGGCAGCGTTCTTTCCTCAATCCTTGTCGTGAAGGACCGCGCTCACGATGTTTTGGCCGCGTCCGACGCAATCATCGCGTCCTCCGGCACTGTCTGCCTTGAAGCCGCTATCATCGGAGTGCCAACAGTCGTGATTTATAAGGTTTCAAGTATTACCTGGATGCTGGCAAACCTCTTTATTGACTGGAAATACGCCGCGCTTCCAAATATTATAAAGAACGCGGAAATCTATCCCGAGCTTATCCAGAAAGCGGCTTCTCCGGAAAGAATTAAGACCGCAACAGAACGCCTGCTGTCAAGCGGACCCGATATAGAAAAGATGCGTGCGGCGCTTAAAGAGGTTTCAGTTTCTCTCGGGGACGGCGGTTCGTCCGCGAAAGTAGCAGAGAGTATTTTGAAGGGTTGAAATACGGGGAATAGACGGCCTGTATGCCTTCAAACCCATTCCATTTACAAATACCCTGGTTTAATGCTGTAATTGCTTGCGGTGCAGGCGTTTCATATATGAAATCATTTTAGGGTTGAAAGAGGCCCAAAATATCAGTAATATTGATAAATGGATAGATTGATCCTTTCCCAACAGCGAGAAAGAGCCGTTCCTGCATGAATATATTCCTCCGTGTCCTAAAATACGCAAAACCTTATAAATTCCGTATAGCCATCGGCATCTGTATGATGATTATTGTTTCTGCCTGTTCTGCCGGCGCTATGTATATGTTGAAACCCCTTTTTGATAAAGGCCTCAAGCAGGGCGATCCCCAGGCCGGCTGGGAGACGCTTAAAATTGCCTTGTTCCTGCTTGGCCTATATTCCGTCAAAGGTCTCGCTTTCTACGTTCAAGACTACATAATGAATAATGCAGGGCAGAAGATGATTATGGACATCCGGTCCGAAGTTTACAATCATGTCCAGAAACTCTCGCTCCGCTATTTCGCTTCACACCGCACCGGCCAGATAATCTCAAGGATAACCTCGGATGTCGTAATGATGCAGCAGGCAGTAGGTTTAACCTCTGGCATCATCGGCAACGGTATGAACTTTATCGGTCTTTTGATAGTGGTCTTCACAATGAACTGGCAGCTTTCGCTTATCTCAATGGCCGCTTCCGTTCTTATTGTTCTTCCGCTTTATAAGTTCGGCAAGCGCCTGCGCAGCATCAGCCTTGTTGCCCAGGATAAGATAGGTGAGATAACCGCAGTAACCTATGAGGGCATTTCAAATATCAGGATAGTAAAGGGCTTCGCAATGGAGAACCACGAGCTTTCCAAGTTCAACAAAGCAAGCCGCGCCTACTTTGACACTTTTATGAAATCCATCAGAGTCACGGCGCTCTCGCACCCGGTCATAGAGTTTATCGGCATACTCGCAATTTCAATAATCATAGTCATCAGCGGTTTCCAGATAGGCAAGCCGGGCAGTCAGATCACAGTCGGTTCGTTCGCGGCCTTCACGGGCGCGCTCTTTCTTCTTTTCAATCCCATCAGAAATCTTAACGGCGTGAATATCTCCATTCAGCAGGCGCTCTCTTCCTCCGAGCGTGTTTTTGAGCTCCTTGACGAGAAGCTGGAAGTTTCCGATGCTCCGCAAGCCGTCACGCTCCCGGGTTTTGAGAAATCCCTGGAGTTTAAGGAGATCTGTTTCGAATACACGCAGGATAAACCGGTTCTGAAAAATATAAACTTAAAAATTAATAAAGGCGAAGTTGTGGCCATCGTTGGTCCTTCGGGTTCCGGCAAATCCACACTGGTTGACCTGATTCCGAGATTTTACGATACTTCTTCGGGCGTACTGCTCGTTGACGGTATTAACATAAGACAGCTCACGCTTGCCTCGCTTCGCGCGCAGGTAGGAATAGTGACGCAAGAGACCATACTGTTTAACGATTCCATACGCGACAATATCGCTTACGGCAGGAAGGACGAGGGACAGGCGGAAGTCGAAGCCGCGGCGAAGGCGGCAAACGCCCACGCATTCATATTGAAAACCGCCAAGGGGTATGATACATTCATTGGCGAACGCGGAGTAAAGCTTTCCGGCGGAGAAAGGCAGCGGCTCTCTATCGCGCGGGCTATTTTAAAAAATCCTCCGATACTCATCCTTGACGAGGCCACCTCGGCCCTTGACACTGAATCCGAGAAGCTTGTCCAGGAAGCCCTTGAAAACCTTATGAAAAACAGAACTACCGTGGTGATAGCGCACCGGCTTTCCACCGTCGTCAACGCGGATAAGATAGTGGTCTTGAAAGACGGAGTCATAGAGTCCGTGGGCAGGCATTCCGAACTGCTCGGGACGAGTGCCACCTACAAAAAACTATACGAGATGCAGTTTGCAGTTGAGAGGAGTGTTTAATGGACAGAGTAGGCGTTATCGGCTGCGGTAAGATGGGCTTAAAGCATATGGACTGCTTCCGGCGTATCCCGGGAGTCAAAGTCGTGGGCGTTTATGACACGAATGCGGTAAAGTGCAAGGAATGCAGCGGCGTCAAACACTACGAGACCGTCGCCGAGCTTTTCAAGGACTGTGACATTGTAGATATCTGCACCCCCACCAACACTCATAAAGAATACATAATGGAAGGCATTAAACAGAAGAAGGCCGTCTTCGTGGAAAAACCTCTCTGCCGCACTATGGACGAGGCCAACGAGATTCTTAAGGAAGCAAAGAAGAAAAAGGCCAAGATAATGGTCGGGCATATCCTCCGCTACTTCAACCAGTACGCGAATATCAAACGGCTGGTTGATGCGAAAGCCGCCGGCAAGCCCTGCGTCGTCCGCATCTCCAGGGTTAACGGTTTCCGCAGAGGTTCAAACAACTGGTTCTCCTCGCTGGAAAAGAGCGGCGGGGTCATTCTTGACCTTATGATCCACGATATTGATTTTCTGATGTGGTGTTTCGGAGACGTTGAACGCGTTTACGCGATGAACCTTATGAGCAAGGGCGTCCAGGACACGGATTACGCGCTCGCGGTTCTGCGTTTTAAAAACGGCGTTATCGCGCACCTCGAAGCCAGCTGGGCGCATTATTCGGGCTTCCGCACTTCCGTGGAAATGGCCTGTGACAAAGGACTGATTTCCTATGACAGCAGGAATCCGAACACGCTGGCTGTGGAGTTCGCCGGCGGCAGAAATTTTAAAGACAGCCCGGTTGACGAGAACGCGACGCTCGTCGAGCTGAAAGATTTCATCAACTACACGCGGAGCGGGAAGATACCGAAACTTGATATTGACGACGCCTACGGCTGTCTTGAAGTCTCGCTCGCGGCGCTCGAATCAACAAAGACCGGCAAGGTCGTAACGATAAAGAAAGGCAAATTCTAAACTCAAATATAAATGAAATCACAAATTGCAAGCACCAAATCACAAATAAAAACAAAAGGAACACAAACTGCAAACTGACATTATAATTTAGCGTATTTTGAATTGTTATTTTTTGGTGTTTATTTGGTGCTTGGTGTCCGCCACAATCTATAATTGTGGCGAGATCTCGTCCGCTTGCGGACGGACTTGAGATTTGGTGCTTGCTCTAATTTTGTTTCGAATTTCGTGCTTTGTGCTTCGAATTTGTTCTTCCGGAGGTAATGTGGCTTCTGACGATAAAGTTAAGATCGGCATTATGAGTTTCGCCCATATGCACGCGCACTCCTACACCGCCTACCTTATGGGAATGGATTCCGTAAAGGTAATAGGCCTCGCGGATGACGACAAAAAACGCGGGCGGGCGATGTCAAAAGAGTTCAAAATCAAGGCCTTTGATAACTGCAAAAAACTCCTGAAAGAGGATATAGAAGCCGTAGTTATTTGTTCCGAGAACTCAAAACACGCCGAATTGGCAATAATGGCCGCCGAGGCCAAGAAACACATTCTCTGCGAGAAGCCCATTTCCACAAATATCAAAGACGCGCAGAAGATGATTGAGGCCTGCAAGAAGAACGGCGTCAAGCTTATGCTAGCCTTCCCCTGCAGGTATCTGACCTCGGTTACCCGCGCGAGAAGAATTATAGAAAACGGCGAGATAGGGCGCATCCTTGCCATTAAGGGCACGAATCACGGCAGTTTCCCGGGGGGCTGGTTTGTCGATGTGAAAAAATCAGGCGGCGGAGCTGTTATGGACCACACCGTCCACGTGGTTGATCTTATGCGCTGGATACTGAACAAAGAAGTTAAGCGCGTTTACGCCGAGATAGACAAGAGCATTCACAATAAAAAGATAGACGATTGCGGCACCCTGGCCTTTGAGTTTCACGGAGGGGTTATTGCCACGCTTGACCCCAGCTGGTCGAGACCGAAATCCTTTATGACCTGGGGCGATGTTACCCTGGATATCATCGGGGAGAAAGGCGTGATACAGGTTGACGCTTTTGCCCAGGCGATAAATGTTTTTGATGATACGAAGAATAAACATTACTGGGCGAACTGGGGCTCAAATGCCGACACGAAAATGCTGAGAAGCTTCGTGGATATGATCAGATACAACAAAGAACCGGCGATAAGCGGCTATGACGGCCTTAAGGCAATGGAAGTAGCCCTCGGAGCCTACGAGTCCGCGAAAAAGAAGCAGGCAGTTGAGCTGCCTCTAAAATAGAAAAGGCATAATGATTACGCTGATTAGGTCTGGTTTTAATCTGTGTAATCTGTTTATCTAATCTGCGTAATCAATGGTACAAGGAGGTCCCTTGTTTCTACTCAAACGTTTTCTCCAATACATCTCCGCGGGTTTTCTTTTCGTCCTCTCCGTCTTCTGTGTCCTGCTAGGTTTCAATGAGAATGTAAACAAAACCGTCCGCTACTTTCTGGACCAGGTCTTTACCCACATATATACGGACCTGGATGTCAGGATAATTGTGCTCACCGTTGCCACTATTTTCCTCTTGCTTTCGCTCGGGGCTATTGTTTCTGCCATAAAGTTCGGCAGGCGCGAGCAGACCCTCGGCATTGACAGTCCCTACGGGCGAGTCGGAGTTTCTGCCGGCGCGGTGGAAGACTACCTCGCGATGCTGAAGAATGACATCAAGGGCGTGAGGAACATATTCCCCAAGGTCTTTCTCAGAAAAGGGAAGGTAAAGGTCTATATGAAGGTATCCCTCTGGTCGGAGAATCCCATCGGTGATTCCGTCATAAATATACAAAATGGCGCAAAAGAGTACCTGGAAGAGATATTAGGCGTTGACAGAGTAGGTGAAATTCGCGTTTTTGTCGGAAAAATAATCCAGAAACGCTCCTCAGACAAAAAGTAGCAGGTTTATCTGCACAAGTAAAATCACCGGTGTCATCAAATAAGCCTTACGGGTACTATTGTAATTTAAATCACTTTCTTTGATGTAGACAATAATCATTTAGATGTTATAATTACTACACAACAACAAGAGCCTGCCGATTGTTAATCCGCGCGCTCATACAAGTGAACAATTAAAATTAGTAATTCTAACAGGAGGAAGCTATGAAAAAAACAGCAATAGTTCTTGTGCTGGTGCTACTTGCGGCCATCTTCTCCGGCTGCACAAAGAGCACCAACGTGCTTGCCTGGGCGGCACCTTCAGGCGGCAGCAGTGTAGCGGCTTCAAAATCAAGCGGTAATGCTGCGTTCGCAGAGGGGAATTATGCCAAAGCAATGGCGGACTTTAACGCGGCAGTCGCGGCCTCAGGCGGCGTTGCGGGAAGCCCGGATAGCGAAGCAAGATATGGCTATGTAAAAGCTTATTGCAAGAATGCAGGACTTGACCTCGCGGCCTTCCTAAAGGCCTACTCGGGTTCAATGACTCCAGGATATATGGGCGCGCCGGGGCAACCAGGAGCAGGTTCATATATGCTTATCAACAGCCAGACTCTTCCTTTCGGTATGACACTATCTCAGCTTGAGAATCTCGCAAACGTTGTAATAGTCTATCTGAAACCAATAGCCGATGGGAATTGCGACGGCGTTGTACCTAAAGACGCTGCGGGCTTGAACGTCAATCTTGCCTTCGCCTATATGCTTGACGGCATACTGGTGGTCGCTGATACAAACCAGGACGGAACTCTTGAGTATAACCTGGTAAGCGATACAACTGACCAGAAAATAAAAGCCTGCGCTGTGGATGCAAACAACATTTGGAGCAGCTGGACTGTTTCATCAATCCCCGGATCCAATAAGACACGCGCGGTTGGCGATCTTGCAAATGCCATCAATTATCTTAATGTGGCCATAAGCAAGACCCCGAACGGCGCTTCGGGAACAATGTATCCTCAAGTGCTTAGCATACTGCAGAAAATACAAACTGCAGTTCAAGGTGTTTAAAAAGGAGGCCTAAATGAAAAAATTACTCGCAATAGCATTGATCCTTGTCTCCGCGGCCTCTTTTGCGGCGGCAATAGCGCCGTTCGCGAATAATACCAGGGCGCTCGGAATGGGCGGAGCTTACACCGCTGTCGTCAACAACAGCGATTCAATGATGTGGAACCCGGCAGGAACGGCAAAGGGTTCAGACTTTCACATCGACCTGCTTGACCTAAACATTGAAACCGACCAGAAGACGGTCGATTTCCTCACCTACTTCATCAATAACTCAAGCGTGTTTACACAGAACATAAGCAGTTGGACCTCGAGCACTATCTCGACACTTTCCAATGCGAACATCAAACTGAATGTCTCTGATAAGTTCGCTATAACCGGAATCAACGGGTTCTTCGGCCTGGGGAATGTGGCAGTCGGCGCTTTTGCTATCGTTAACGCCAATGTGGCAACCAGCTACGATATACTGAACATCAACGCCAACATTAACGGCAGTATGGACCTGGTCGGCACCTTAAACATCAGCGGAATGATTGATTACGGCCTAAATGGCCTGTTTGATTCACTTCTTTCCGGCACCCGTCTTGGCGCCGGCGTAACGGGCAAGCTCATCAACAGGTGGCAGATAAATGAAGTCAGGTCTGCCTTTGATATCTCCGGGCTTGATCCCAAGACCATGCTCAACAAGCTTTCAAACCCGACTCAGGGCTACGGCTTTGACCTCGGCGTAAATCTCTACCTTCCGGCGATTTCTTCCACTGTTTCTTTCGTCGGCAAGGATCTCTTTGAGGCCATCGGCGCTTCACCGGTAAACTCTTCCTGGAACCTCGGCTACGGCTTAAAGATAGCCCAGGGTTTTGTCGCCGATGTGGATGTTTATGATGTGCTCGGCAGCACTACACTCCTCAACAAACTGCACGCCGGCGCGGAAATTGATGTGCTTGCCGGTCTGCTCATCGTCAGGGGCGGCCTCTACCAGGGCTATCCGTCTTTTGGATTTGACCTCTTAGGTTTCTTAAAGTATGCCGACTATGGCGTGGAACTTGGTACCTATCCCGGCCAGCTTGAGAACAGATACCACCGTCTCTCAATCTGTTTAGGACTATAAGTAAAATTGCGCAGATTATGAAGTGCGATTACGCGGATTAGAACGCCTTTAATCTGCGTAATCTGTTTCTCTAATCTGAGTAATTATGAAAAAGGGGTGCTTTGGGGTAAAGCCCATTGCTGAGAACAAACCCTCTGAACCTGTACGGGTAATGCCGTCGAAGGGAAACGAAATCGCTTTCTTTACGGCCGCAGCTCGCAAGGGTTGCGGCCGTATTCTTTTTTAAGGGGCGGGAATGGACAAGAAAACGCTTTACCGTGTTATAGATGTAAATGTTAACCGCGCTAGGGAGGGCTGCCGCGTGGTTGAGGATATCTTGCGTTTCTATTATAACGACAGAAAACTGGCAGCCGCCTTGAAAGCTGTAAGGCACTCGCTTTCAAAAAGTTTCGATGCTTTCCTGCTTCTTGAATACCGCGCTTCGGGAAAGGATGTCGGCCGCCCCGCGGGCTACGACAGGAAACTCAAGAAGAGCACCCTCAAGGGCCTGGCGCTCGCGAATCTCATACGCGCGCAGGAATCAACCCGCGTGCTGGAAGAGTTCGCTAAACTCGCGGGAAAGAAGAGCGCTAAATTCAAGGAGCTAAGATTTAAACTCTATGAACTCGAAAAAAGCATACTTAAAAAAATTAAATAAGGGCCTCTATGTGATAATAGATCCTGATTTCTGCAAGGCGGATCCTGTTTCCACAGCAAAGGCAGCCCTTTCAGGAGGAGCCGAAGTTTTTCAACTGCGCTGCAAGGGACGTTCCTACGCGAGGACGCTTGAGCTTGCCAGCCGCCTCTCTTTGCTTTGCGCGAAACACGGGGCCTTATTTATAATGAACGACGACCCCAAGATTGCCGCTGCTGTTAACGCGGGCGGAGTGCATCTCGGGCAGGATGATATGCCGGCGGCAGAAGCGAAGAAGATATTTAACGGTATTATCGGCGTTTCGGCCTACAAGGACAAAGAGATACGGCAGGCAATAGCCGATAAAGTTGATTACTACGGGTTTGGCCCGGTCTTTAAGACCTTGACTAAGAAAGGTCTGCCTCCGGTGAAAGGACTGCTCCGCCTTGCCCGAGTCGCTAAGAAGTTTTCTTCCCTGCCGGTAGTTGCAATTGGCGGCATAAATGAGAATAATATCGCAAAAGTTTTTAAGGCTGGGGCGGCTTCCGCGTCGCTGATTACAGCGGTGTGTTCGGCGGGTAACCCGGAAGAGGCAACGAGAAGGCTGATAGCAAAAATTATTCGTCGATAGTTGACGGCAATCACATAGGAGCCCAAATGACCCAGATTGAAATCGCCCGTAAGGGCAAGTACTCGAAAGAGATGTTGAAGGTCGCAAAGGATGAGCAGGTCTCAAAGGAATACATTCGCAAGAATATAGCCGAGGGAAAAATAGTAATAACATCAAACATTAAGCACAGGCCCAAGAAGGTTGTCGGCATCGGTAAGGGCCTTTCCACAAAGGTTAATGTCAATATCGGAACTTCCTCGGTCAGGCCCAATCTGCCGCTTGAGATGAAAAAACTTGCAATCGCCTTAAAGCACGGGGCGGACGCGGTAATGGATTTAAGCACGGGCGGAGACCTCGATAAGAACCGCAAGCTCGTCATCAAGGGCTCGGACATCGCGGTTGGGACAGTCCCTCTTTATCAGGCAATGGTAAAAGTGGTGAGCAAAGGCGGTTCTCTGCCGGACATCACGGGCGACGATATGATGGAAGCCGTCATTGCTCACATCAAAGACGGTGTTGATTTTGTCACAGTCCATTGCGGCGTCACGAGAGAGACAATAGAGCGGATGAAGCAGGAAGGACGGATTGCCGGCATAGTCAGCAGAGGCGGTTCCTTTATCGCGGAATGGATGCACCTAACGGGCAAGCAGAACCCTCTCTACGAGAGGTATGACGAAATCCTTGAAATAGCGAAGGCCTATGACTGCACTTTGAGTCTGGGGGACGGCCTTCGCCCGGGCTGCGGCGCGGACGCGACTGACAGGGCCCAGCTCCACGAGCTCATCACGCTAGGCGAGCTTGCAGACAGGGCTGTTAAGGCAGGAGTTCAGGTTATGATAGAAGGACCCGGCCATGTGCCTCTAAAGCAGGTGGAAGCAAATATGCTCCTGCAGAAGCGCCTCTGCCACGAAGTGCCCTTTTATGTGCTCGGTCCTCTGGTTACGGATATCGCGCCGGGCTACGATCATATTACATCTGCTATCGGCGGCGCCATCGCCGGAGCGGCTGGCGCTGACTTCTTGTGCTATGTAACTCCGTCGGAACATCTGCGCCTTCCGGATGTTGAAGATGTAAGGATGGGAACCATCGCTTCAAAAATAGCGGCCCACGTGGCGGATATAGCCAAGGGAGTTCCAGGCGCGGCTGAGAGAGACAGAAATATGTCAATTGCCAGGAAGGCGCTTGACTGGGAAGGACAGGAGAAATACGCGCTTGACCCCTACATCATCAGGAAACTCAGGAAAGGCGGCAAAATCCTGGACGGCGCTTGCAGTATGTGCGGGAAGTATTGTGCGATGAAAAGAAAAACATAAAAGCGGATTGTTCATAACGTTCATAAGGTTTATAGGCCACACTTCGTGTGTCCTGTTTTGTGAGGTATGATATAATTAATGCCGGACTCCGTCCGGCATAGCAAAATAACGTTTATAACGTAAAACGAAGGCAAGAACAAAAGACAAAAATAAAAAGGCTGTCTTGAAGGCTATTGAATCAAACGTGCTTGATTTTGTTTTACGTTATAAACGTTAAGAACGTTACGAACGTTATAAACGACACAAGTATTTTGAAGAGCTGATTAAAAAGAAATCAGTATTTAGTCCGCTTAAAGGTTTGCTTTCGAAGTAGTTTTTGTCTTTACCTTATGAAACTCTGCGGCCTGAAGGCCGGAGTTTCTCTTTATAGGTGTGTTAATATTATTCATGCCGGATTCATCCTCACCCTAAAGGGTGAGGTTTTCTCCGGCATCTGAAAGATAAACCTTATGAACCTTATAACCTTATAAACTTCTATTGGTTTTGTTCAGGCTGTAGCCTTACGTTACAAACGTTAAGTACGTTCCGAACCCTTATTAGTTTTATTTCGCCTTTCGCTTTACGTTACAAACGTTAAGAACGTTACGAACGTTATAAACCTTTATTCGTTTTTAGTTTGTTTATCTTATCCCTTAATTTCGCCGCTTCCTCGTAATTTTCCCCTTCAATGAGCGCGTTTAATTGGGCCTGCAGAGTTGTGAGTTGTTTTGAGATGTCATCATCGTGCGGCGCTTCGGAAGTCCCGGCTCTGTCAAAAATATCATTGGCCACAAGTATCGGCGCATGCGCGCGAAGCGCGACCGCTATTGCGTCGCTTGGCCTGCAATCTATTTCCTTGGAACCGGTTTCAGACCGCAGTGAAAGCACAGCGTAATAAGTGTTTTCCTTGAGGCTTATTATGGCGGCTTTAGTTACAATATAGCCGAGTTCTTCAATGACATTCTTCAGCAGGTCGTGGGTTGCAGGCCGCGGAAGTTTCTGGTTCTCAAGCTCCATGGCTATGGCTTGCGCCTCAAAAGGCCCTATGTAGATAGGCAGCCACCTGTTATTAGCGTCATCCCTGATAATTACAGCGAAGCCCCTGCTTGCGGGATCCACCACAACTCCTTGTATTTTTACCGGCAATAAATCGTTCATAGACAATTATAACAAAAAGCGGTCTTTAGCGCAATGACGTGCTAAATTGAGGTTGAATATTTATTCCAATTCTGTGATAATTTGTTATGGTCGAGAGAAAAAGCATACCTGTTTGCCTGGCTTTGTGTCTCACCGCTCTGCTGCACCCCGGTCTTTCCTTCGCATTTAGAGTTCCGAAAGACATCCAATTTAGCGGAAATATTCAGTATGGAAAGGCCGGCGAACAGGCGCTCTATTTAGACCTCTACTCCCCAAAGGAAAGGCCATCCGCAAAACTGCCGGTTATAGTGATTATTCACGGCGGGGGCTGGTACCAGGGTGACAAGGCGGATCACGCGGATATTGCCTGTTATCTGTCTTCCTGCGGTTATGCGGTTGCTTCCATAAATTACAGATTTCTTACCGAGGAATTATTCCCCGCCTGCCTGAATGATTCGGTCGCTTCAATCCTTTGGGCTAAGGATAATGCGGATAAATACGGTTTTGACTCCTCGCGGGTAGGCCTTTTTGGGGATTCGGCCGGCGGACATCTGGTCCTAATGAGCGCTTTTGCCGGGGACAAGTTTTCTCCCGACAAGCGGAGCATTAAAGACTCAGTAAAATGTGTCTGCGCGTGGTATCCTGTAAGTGATCTTACGACTTGGTATTATGAAAAAAACAGAAAACTGCCTCCGGAACTGCTGGGAGGATTCCCTCTTACTATGGCTGAAGCCTACAAAGAGGCATCACCTGCTTTCTATGTCTCAAAGGATGTGCCGCCGGCGCTGATATTTCACGGAGAGGAAGATGACATTGTGCCTATTAAACAGACTGAAACTCTTAAGGGGCTGATGGAGAAAACCGGAGCGGATTGCACTTTTGTCAGGATCAGCAAGGCCGGACACGGGTTTACTTCTGCGGGTATCTCTCCTGCTTACGGCTCCATACTGAATTCTATGACAAATTTCTTTAACCGTCATCTTAAATAGCAGTTTTGGGGAGAGGGAGTATATAAAAAAACTATTAGGTGTTTTGGCTCTGCTGTGTTTCGTTCCTGCCGTTCCCGCTTTCTCACAGGAAATTGCTCCTCCTATTCCTTCGCTTTCCCAGTGGGAAGACAATATGAAATCCTGCGGCAAAAAGTTTATGTCAACTCCGATCAACGGGAAAGCCAACGAGACCCTGGTCTGGTACTATGACGGAATAAAGGTCTATTACCAGATAGCAGAATATACAAAAGATAAAAGCTGGCTTGCGGGGGCAATGACTTGCCGGAACTGGTACCGCGATAAATTTATATTCGGCAGGCCTTCCCACGTTGACGGCTGGAGAATGTTTCCGCACGGGCTGATGTTGGACTATATGAAGACCGCGGACGAGAATGATAAGAAGGCAGTAGGAATAATGGAGAAGAACGGCGCCTTCTCGGACAGGAGTATTGACTATGCTAAAAACTCCACCTACAACCTGAAATCCGCAGAGCTTAGCAGGGAGGTCGCCTACAACATAAATGTCCACGTGGTAGCATCTGCCCTGGGTGTCGCAAGCTTCAGCAAGCCGGATCCCTATATTGATATCGCGCTCGGGCACATAAAATGCTGGAACGATTGGATGAAAAGCCGCGCTGCTTCTTTCCCTACAATGTCGGACGGCGGCAAGACAGGATTCCAGCCCTTTATGGCCGGGCTGACCTCTGAAGCTTTGATACGCTATTACGAGAGCAAGGACGCGGACGCCGGCAAGAAAAAAGAGATAATAGCTGCGATAACGGAGTTGGCGAACCTTATGTGGGACGCGGCTTTCCTGAACGGCCAAAACACGTTCTATTATGAGAGCAACAAAAAGGTGCCGGCTCCGGACCTTAACCTGCTTATCTGCCCGCTCTACGGCTGGCTTTGGCACAGGACCGGGGATAAGAGTTTTATAGACAAGGGAGACAAGCTCTTTGTCGGAGGAGTTGCCGGCGCCTATCTTAGCGGAGGCAAGCAGTTCAGCCAGAACTACCGCTGGTCTTTTGATTATGTTAAGTGGAGAAAGGATCCGGTAGATCTTGATGCGGGCGCCGTCGCTGCAGAGAAGGGAAGAAGAGCCGCGCAACTGAAGCGCGTCAGCGTCTTTCCGAACCCTTATAGGGTCGGCAGCGGGATGAAGCTGGTGATAGATTATATTTTTCCGGGATGCATTTTTACCATAAATGATGCTTCCGGTAAGAAGGTAATAGAGTTGAATTTCGGCAAGAAGGCCTATCTCGAATGGGACGGGATGCTGGCAAAGGATTCCCCGCTCCCCGCCGGAACTTATTCATATGCGATAAAAACCCCCGATGGCTTGGAAAAAACCGGGAAGTTAGAGGTTAAGTAGATGGTTTGTAACGTTTCTAAAGTTCTTAACGTTTGTAACGAAAACAAACAAGGAAATAGGAATGGATCTTGCCTTACGTTATAAACTTTATAAACGTTAAGAACGTTACAAACTTAAATTGAATTTTTCTTGATAATATGCGTTTTATAATGTAATATTTCTTACAAACAGCGCCTAACAAAAAGTAGTATAATATGAGATGATTCAAGGAGGTTTTTATGAAAAAAATATATCTTGTTCTTTTAGCTGTTGTTGCGGTCGCTATACTTGCCGGCTGCGGCGGCAGTTCCTACATTCAGGACGGAAAGATTAAAGAGAGCATTACGGAGCAGACCCTAAACGATAGGTTTGTAGAAGTGGTCGGCATCGGAAGATCAGATCAGAATATCCCTGATATAACCGGCAGGCGCGCGGTATCCAGGAACGCCGCTGTGGTTGACGCGCAGTACAGGCTCGTCAGCATAGTTAAAGGAGTAAAGATCACCGGCGGGGTCACCATAGAGAAAGCAATGGAAACCGATTCCAAAATAAAGGCGACCGTTGACGACAGCGTGCGCGGCGCGACCACGACTAAGACAGAGTGGACGGCTGATGACGGCTGTATGGTCACTATGAGGCTTGATAAGGAAGGTCTCGCGAAACAGCTCGGCATCACGATAGAAAAATAAGATAGGGAGTATATTAAGCCCCGCTCCCATAAAAAGGGGCGGGGCTAACTTATGTCTGAAGCACAAAAAATATAGGTATCAGCACACAAGGTAAAGAAGTCAAGCGAAGGTTGATTACACCGAAAACCAGAATAATGAGGTAAGTATGCGGAAACTTCTCATAGTGCCGGCAATGCTTCTTCTGTTCCTTTACGGTTGCGGCGGCGCCAGGCAGGAAGTCCGGATGAACCAGCTTCCGGCCCAGCCTGACACCGAAAAGTATGTTGAAGTTGACGCCGAGGCCGAGGTCGTCCCGGTCCCGGAAAATGATCTTGTCACGAAAAGGAACGGGGTGGACGCGGCAAAGAAGGCGGCAGTTGAGAAAGCGGTCGGCGTCTATATAACCGGCCAGCAGATGATTTCAAAATCGCTCCTCATTTCCGAGAAGATATTTTCAAAGACGACCGGCTACATCAAGGATTACACGGTTACCTCGGAAAGTATGAACGGCCTCTTTTGGAAGACAGGCATTCACGCGAAGATACGCCTGGGTGATATTAAAAATGATATTGACGCGCTCGACCTGCTTATTAAAACTACCGCAGGCAACCCGCGCGTGATGGTTGTAATAGGAGAAGTGGTTGACGGAGAAACCAGAAATACCGGCTCCGCTGAAACCCTTATCTCCGGCGCTCTGCTTGATGCCGGCTATAAGCTTGTTGATCAGTCCCAGCTTGAGCAGATAAACGCCGAAGACGCGCTAAAAGCCGCGGCCTCCGGCGATGAAAAAGCGGCAGCAGCGATAGCAAAACGGTTCGGCGCGGATGTGGCGGTGGTCGGCAGAATGACCATAAACACGAATCCCATCACAATCGAACCCTACAATGGGTGGATCAGCGGCCGCGGGAACCTGAGTCTGAAGGTTGTAAAGACTACAAATGGCGATATGCTTATGGTATATTCTAAGGCAGACAATGTCCCGGATATAAGCAAGGAGGGAGCGGCTGCTTCGGTTTCTAAGCGCCTTTCCGGCGTGGCGGGAAAAGAGCTGGCGTCATCCATAGGGCCAAAACTGGTAGAGAGCAATTTTATCAAGGTAGTTCTTTCACCTCTGCCGGATTTAAACGCGCTTGAGAAGACAAAGAAGTGGCTTAAAACCTTTGAAAGCGTGACGGATGTGACGGTCAGAGCTTTTGACGAAGGCGCGGCCGAGTTTGAGATAGAACTGACCTATGGTTCCGCGCTTGATTTCGCCGCGAAACTGCAGACCGGCAAAGGCGTAAATATAAAGGAAGCCGGCGGTCATTCAATTACTGCAATATTGGAGAAATAAGAGATGAGCGAACCGAAAGAAGTCAGACAGGTACACGAGCTTCTCCGCAAGATGGGGGAGAACAGGAAGGTTGACCCTGATGAGGTTGCGTATTACCTCAAGAAAGCCGTGCTCAAAAAGGGCGCTAATGGACTCTGGATTAAGAGAGAAGAGGACACCAGCAAGGCAGAGGGTTCACTTTCCGTGGTGAAGGTTGCTTACGAAAAAGAACTTGTTGCCGTAAGGGTTAACGCGAGGGCTAACAAGAGGAGATAGCATTTGGGGGTTAGTTTAAAATATTTTAAAAGGGCGGCTTATTTAGCCGCCCTTTTTATTTCCGTTTTCACATCTGCATATGGCGGCTGCTCCAAGGAACTTCAAATCCTCTCCGCTTCAGGCAATATTTATGGCTGTTCAATCTCGGCAGATGGAGACGGAAATGTGCTTACCGCCTGGACAGCCGACACCGGCTCAAGTGTCTCCGCTGCTTTTGTCAAGTCATCAACAAATTATGGGAAGGATTGGCAAGGGACGCTTTGTATTTCCGGAGCAAGAGGGGTAAGCGGCGCTCCAAAGACTGCGTGCAGAAATGGCGTGTTACACGCGCTCTGGGCTGAGAAGGACGCTTTGGGAACTCTGCAGGCCTGGTATTCAAGAAACACGGGCTCCGGCTGGTCAACTCCGGCGCGTCTGAGCAGTAACGGATGTTTGGCCGGACAGGTCCTCATTGCCGCCGGAGAGAGCGGTTCTATTCACGCCGCGTGGCTCTCGGCCGCAGGCGCTTGCGCCGTTAAGAGTTTAAATAGCGGGCTTCAGTGGTCTGACCCGGTCATTTTGTCGGCAAACGCTGCTTCAATAGAAAGCCTTGCCGCCTCAGGAAACTGCGCCTATCTTTGCTTGCTTGCCGGAAGCCCCTCTTCAGTTTATCTGACCACTTGTTTAACTTCCTGGAACTCAGCAGTTTCCCGGAAAGTCTCTGAGAATCTGTCTCCGGAATTCGCCTCTATCCCTGTCTTTGGCGCGGGCTTTACCGCCTGGCGGCAATCAGGCGGCGCGGGAGAGGATGTTCTGGCAAGCAGCGGCGGAACACCCGTTAAACTTTCTTCAGCAACCGGCGCCGTAGCCGCGCTTCTTCCCTACTTTGCCCAGGATGGCGCGGTGAATGTTTTCTGGCAGAGAAACACCGGAGGCGCATCTGCCTTTTATTCCTCAACCACCGGAAACGGGAGCTTCTCACAGGAAAATAAAGAGTTTGAGATCTCCGGTCTCGTTTCTTCTGCCTTCTGCACCGAAGGCGGGCTCGTTTATCTTCTTTTGCTCCGCGCCGGTTCTATCTCTTTTCAATTATTTGACAATATTCCGCCGTCAGCGCCAAAAATCACTTCAGCTACTCACGCCGCGCCGTCAAACTCCTCAAACAACTGCCCTTCTTTCTCCGCGGTCTCAACGGACGGGCAGTCTGCAGGCGCCATCGCGGGCTACGGTTTTTCTCTTGATAATGCGCCGCTCTCCGAAGCGCCTCTATTGATTAACAGCGTTGACGGCAAGGCAAACTACCCGGGCTTAACTCCGCGCTCCTGGTACTTTCACGCGAGGGCCTTTGATCTCGTTGGAAATTACGGCGTCACTTCACATTACAAAATTACGATTGCAGGTACGCAGTTTCTGCCTTCGGAAGAGTTTTTTATTTTTCCGAATCCGGTAAAGTCTGCCTTCCAGTCTTTCCGGTTCTTTTCCTCTGACGCCGCGGCAGCAAAAATAGATATTTATGACGACAGCGGAAACCTTCGTTTAGCGGTGAAACGGCAGGCGGCTCAAGGAGTGAATATTATTTCAGATATTGATCTTTCTCTCCTCGGCAACGGTGTCTATCTTGGCAGGCTTTCACTCACCAATCCGGCTTCCGGCGTTACTGCCTCAGCCGTGAAAAAAATTCTCGTCTTGAGGTGATAATGAGAACCTTGATTATATGTTTCGTGTTTGCCGGAACGCTGAGCGCCGCTCTCACAAGCGCTAATTATTCTTTTGACCCTCAACCGGTCCCGTCATTTTACGCGCAGGAACAGTCTTTTCTCTCGGGACAGCTTTCAGGTCAGGGGGGACCTGGTTATGCAGGCGAACCTTCCTCAAATTCCTACTCGGTGAAAGAAGGATACTTTTGTAATATTTTCCCTGATACCTCAGATCCTTCACCGGCCGGTATGCTCACTGCTTTTATGGATGGCGACGGTAATGCTCTGCTTTCGTGGAAAGGAGCAAGTGATACAGAGAGTTGGATAAACGGTTATAGGGTGTTTCGCGCGGCGGGAGAGGAGGGCGAATATAAAGCGGCGGGCGCAACGGACGGAACCTCCTTTACGGATTCGGCAGGGCTCATATTGGGGGTGACCTATTATTACAAGGTGAAGCCGGTTGATGCCGGAGGTAATACTTCGGTGGCCGGAGATCCGGTCGCAAAAGTAGAATCAAACAGTTTTGCCGTTTCGGTTACAAATCTTTCAGCCCTTCCCTGCACCGGCGGAACGGTCAGGTTGTCCTGGACAGAACCAAAAGGCGCTGCTTTTTATCGCGTTTACAGAACAGGTGTTTTTGGGGATACAGGAACTGTTATTTGCGCTGACGGCGCGGTCAGTGCGTCCCCTTTTCTTGACACGCTCTCAAACGGGCTGGCCGACGGCCAAAGATATTATTACACCGTCAGGTATGTTGACGGTTTAGGCAATGAACAGCAGAAAGGTAATAACCAGGCGAACGCGCCCTGCGATGCTTCCCCGCCTTCCGAGTCGAAGCCCTGCTCAAGCACTCATCCCACCGGAACGACGGTTGAGAATAACTCTCCTGAGTTTCTCTGGAACGAAGCGCTAGATCAAAATAGCGCTTCCGGCGGCTCAGGTGGAATGGGGGGCTACAGGATATTTCTCTCAAGAGAGAGCGGGCTGAGTTATTCGCCTGCCTGGGAATTGACCGGCTCTTTTAAAAAATCCTACACCGCTGTAGATGATGGCGACTGGTATTTTTATGTCTCCGCCGAGGATAGGGCAGGCAATTACAGATCGCCTTCTATTTGCAGGATAAGTATTCTGACAAAAGGGGAGATTGCGGGCAAACTGACGGCAAAGGACGGCGCGCTTCCTGTCTCGCTGCTCGTGGAACTTCTCAGCGGGGGCGAACGGGTTACCTACGCCCGCGCGGAAGCGGACGGTTCATTCTCTTTTAAAGGGGTTCCCTTTGGGGTCTATTCGGTAAGAGTTCTAATTCCGGGTTCGGCTCCCTTTCAGACCGAACTTCTCTCCATCAGCAAAGACTCGCCAAAGGTTTTGAAGACTGCCGTGCTTGCTCCCGTCCCTGTTATAGGCTCCGGTGAAATATCTGCCTATCCAAATCCGGTCCGCGGAAAGAGCGTAACCTTCATTTATCCGTCAGAGCCGGGTTCAACCGTTAAGATAGAGCTCTTTGATCAGGCGGGACGGCGCGTTCAGTCTCTTTTTGAGGTTGCGTCAGGCTCCCCTATGAGCGAAACTTCCTGCGGGACGGAAGAACTGAAAAGCGGAATATATTTCTATGTCATCCGCACAACCGACTCTTCTTCAATTAATAAAAAGTACGGGCCCAAGTCCTTTACGGTGGTGAAAAGATGAGGACAATCGCTCTCCTGCTTCTTTTCCCCTGCCTGCTCTTCGCGGACGCCCTGCCATTCTTGAAAGAAGGAGCGGGGGCGAGGGGCGAAGCGATGGGCGGAGCCGGTGTCGCCTCTTCAACAGGGGCCGATTCAACCTACTGGAATCCCGCGGCAATGCTTTCACTCTCCGCCTGGAAGAACTCAGTCTCCTGCTCCTATGTAAAGCTTGATTTCGACCGCGCCTCGGGCTGCTTTTCCGCTTTTGAACGCTCGGAAGATCTCTCAAGCGCGTTCGGCGTCTTTTGGATTGGAAGATACAGCGGGGGAATTGAGGAAAGGGATGCGACGGGCGCGCTTGGCGCTATGTTTACCGCGGTTTCAGGGGCAGCAGGCCTCTCAGGCGCTTTGCGCCTCGGTCCTCTGCGAGCAGGGGTCTCAGTCAAATACTATTACTCAACGCTTCCGGGAGCCGGAGCAACCGGTCTTGGCGCTGACCTGGCTTTCTCCGCAGTCTTGTTAGGCCCGGCGCTTATTCTTGGAGCTTCGGTCAAGGATTTAAGCCCCGGACTATATTGGAGTACAGGAAAAGTTGACTCCTTGCCTCTTTCAGCGAGAGCCGGTCTCTGTTTCAAGGCCATCCCGGAAAAACTTGAATTTACCTGTGATCTGGAGTCTCTTGACGGCCTCTCAGTCTATGCCGGCGCAGAGTATCTTTTGGAAGATATGCTGTTTCTCCGTTCAGGACTCTCTAAATACGGTCCATCGTTCGGTATTGGGGCAAATTGCCTGAATTACTCGCTTGATTACTCGTTCTTGCCTGACAAAAACAGCTTTGGGCCGGAACATACATTTTCCCTCTCTTTTTGCTATTAACCTTAGCCGGAAAGCCTTTTGGCGGCTGCCTTTTCCTAAAAACAATTGATTTATCAACCCTATTTGTAATATAATATCTTTCTTGAGAAATGATTACGCTGATTACTAAAACATGTTTTCGCGGATTTGACAGGGCCTTAATCTGTGTAATCTCTTCTCTGATCTGCGAAATCAAACGAATTTTCCTGTTCAAGTTGAGGGATTTATGGCGAAAAGAGAGATTAAGATAGGAATAATAGGATTTGGGACAGTAGGGGCTTCAGCGGTCCGCATAATCAGGGATAATGCCCGCAAGGTTGAAACCAGGGCCGGCGCCAAGATTACCGTCAAATACATTGCAGACAAAGATATCACCACCGAGAGAAATGTTAATATAGATAAGAGCGTCCTGACCACGGATGCTATGAATCTCATTAATGATCCGGAAATAGATATCATTGTAGAGCTTATCGGCGGGGTCGAGCCGGCGCACAAGTTCATAATTGAAGCCCTTAAGAAGGGTAAGCACGTGGTAACGGCCAACAAAGCGGTCCTGGCAAAGTACTGGGAAGAGGTAATGGACACGGCGAGCGAGAACAACGTCGCCATCTACCTTGAAGCCAGCGTTGGCGCCGGAATTCCGGTCATCCAGTCCCTTCACGACGGGCTCGCGGCGAACAACATCAAATCAATCTACGGCATAGTCAACGGCACGACGAATTATATGTTGACCCGCATGCTGGAAGACAAGAAGGATTACGATGATGTGCTGAAAGACGCCCAGAAACTCGGCTACGCGGAAGCTGATCCCTCCTACGATGTTGACGGGATGGATGCGGCGAACAAGCTGGTCATTCTTTCTTCCATCGCTTTTGACGCGGTGGTCGATTTGAAGGATGTTTATGTCGAAGGCATTTCGCGCCTTACCAGAAAGGATATGATAGACGCGAAATCTCTTGGCTATGTGATAAAGCTTCTGGCGATAGCCAAGGATTGCGGCAAGGGGCAGTATGATGTCAGGGTACACCCGACGCTTATTCCGGCTGATCACCAGATGGCTTCCATTGATGATGTTTACAACGGCATCTTTATTGTAGGTGATGCGTCAGGTCCGATTCTGCTTTATGGTCAGGGCGCGGGCGGAGATGCAGCCGCCTCGGCAGTAGTTTCCGACATCATATACATCACCAGGAATATCGTAAACGGCGTGGCCGGCAAAGTTCCCAGCGTCTTCTATGAAAAGGGCGCGGAGAAAGCCAAGATTAAAAATATCGAAGAGATAGATTTCAGGTACTACCTCAGGTTTACGGTGCTTGACCAGGCCGGTATGCTTGCAACCATTGCGGGCGTGCTCGGAAAAAACGGTATCAGCATCTCCTCCGTAGTTCAGAAAGAGCAGGATGAGGGGCACAAGGTGCCGGTAATTATCACGACAGACAAAGCCAAAGAGAAGTCAATGAGAGCGGCTATCGCGGAAATAGACACGATGCCGTCAGTGAAGGGAAAGACATTGGTTATTAGGATAGAGAAGGGAGAGTAGTCGGAGGGTTGGAAGGTTAGAGGTTTGGATGTTTAGAATCTTTCGAGAATCCAAAGACAATGCTTGCACTTAAGCATCCAACCGTCCAAGCCTCCAAACATCAAACTTAAGTGGTTTGCTTGATAGGAGTCAAAATGCCTTACTTAGGTCTCATAAACAAGTACCGCAAATATCTTCCGGTTTCCGCCAAGACGCCGGTCGTTACTTTGCACGAAGGCAACACGCCTCTCATTCACGCCTATAATATTTCAAAAGCCATCCACCCGAACCTTGACCTGTACATTAAGTTTGAAGGGATGAACCCGACTGGTTCTTTCAAGGACCGCGGTATGACTATGGCAATTTCTAAAGCGAAAGAAGCAGGTTCCAAAGCCGTTATTTGCGCTTCCACCGGGAATACTTCCGCTTCGGCTGCCGCCTATGCGGCGCGCGCGGGAATGCAGTGCATAGTTATTCTTCCCGCAGGCAAGATCGCGCTCGGCAAGCTCGTTCAGGCGCTGATGCACGGCGCTACCTGCCTTGCCATCAAGGGCAACTTTGACGACGCGCTGAACATCGTGAAGGAAATCTCCGCGAAGTATCCGATAACACTGGTCAACTCCATAAACCCGTTTAGAATAGAGGGGCAAAAGACCGCCTCTTATGAAGTTTGTGAATATTTTACTCCTGATTTCCAGGCAATGCCGGTTGGCAACGCGGGCAACATCACTGCCTACTGGAAAGGCTATAAGGAATGTTTAACTTACGGGTTCGCGAAACGCCTTCCCGTGATGCTCGGTTTTCAGGCCTCGGGTTCCGCGCCTATTGTTCGCGGCTACCCGATAGCAAAACCCGAGACCATAGCGACGGCTATTCGTATCGGCAATCCCGCATCCTGGAAGCAGGCGGTTGAAGCGAGGGATGAGTCAAAGGGTCTTATTGATATGGTAACTGACGCCGAGATTATCAAGGCGTACAAACTTGTGGCGGCCTTAGACGGCGTATTCTGCGAGCCGGCCTCCGCATCTTCAATTGCAGGGGTCATTAAACTTTCCAAGAAGGGCTACTTTAAGAAATTCAAAGGCAGCAAGAGAGCGAAAATAGTTTGCGTCCTAACCGGTCACGGACTTAAAGATCCGGATAAGGCGATAGAAGTCTCGGCAAAATTAAATATGGTTAAGCCGAATCTTTCCGAAATAATGAAGTTTGTGAAATTATAAAGACGTTCGTAACGTAAAGCAAAAGAGGAAATGATGGGACTGGTATTAGATAAAGCGCCATACATTATAGAGATGATGCCGGGCGGCAGTTATGTTGTCACGTCTATGGACTGGGTTATTAACTGGTCCAGAAAGTCCTCGCTTTGGCCTCTCTCTTTCGGGCTTGCTTGCTGCGCCATTGAATGGATGGCCGATGTAGGTTCCAGAAACGATTTCGACCGGTTCGGAGTATTTCCGCGCCCGTCTCCGAGACAGGCGGACCTAATCTTCATTTCCGGAACTCTTACGAAAAAAATGGCATCAAGGGTAAGGCGGCTCTATGAGCAGATGGCGGAACCCAGATATGTTATTTCTATGGGAAGCTGCGCTAATTCGGGCGGCCCTTTCTATGATTCCTATTCGGTAGTTAAAGGCGTGGACAAGGTTTTGCCCGTGGATGTTTACATCGCCGGCTGTCCGCCGCGCCCAGAAGCGGTGCTGCTTTCTATACTTAAACTTCAGGAAAAGATAATGACGGAGACTATTTCTCATAAAAATGACTAATCAGGAACTCCTCACAAAAATAGCGGAAAAGTTTCCCGCGGTTGCTGAATCCAAACCTGCCGCCGGCGCTTTGCCCGCGTTCAATCTGACGCTTGAGCTTCCTTCGGCTTCAATTGCCGAAGTCTGCGCCTGGCTGAAAACCGGCGAGCTCAAATTTGATTACCTGGCTTCCCTTTCGGGAGTAGACCTTAAAGACAAACTGCAGGTTGTGTATCACCTCTATTCAATTGAATTAAAGCATAAGCTCATTTTAAAAGTCAATCTTGACCGGCTCAACCCAGAACTTTCTTCGGTTAATTCCGTCTGGCAGGCGGCAAACTGGCACGAGAGGGAAGCTTATGATATGTTCGGCGTAAAGTTCACCGGCCATCCGTATCCTGAAAGAATCCTTACCGCGGAGGGCTTTGAAGGCTACCCGCTTTTAAAAGACTTTATAGCAAAACCGGATCAATATGATTGAGCAGCTCAAAAATAGCGGCTTCGAAGAGATGACCCTGAATATGGGCCCGCAGCACCCGAGTACTCACGGCGTGCTGCATCTCCTTTTGAAGATGGACGGAGAGGTTATCACCGAGGCCCGCCCGGATATCGGTTATCTTCACAGGGGTATGGAAAAGATAGCCGAGAAGAGAACCTGGGGCGCGAACATTGCGCTTTCCGACAGGTGGGATTACATCGCCTCAATGTCAAATAACTTCGCGGCCGTGCTTGGCCCCGAGAAACTTATGAGTATCACCGTCCCCAAGAGGGCGGAATACATCAGGGTTATAATGGCGGAGCTTAACAGGATAGCCAGCCACCTGATTTTCTTCGGAACTTACGGCATAGATATCGGCGCTTTCACGCCCTTCTTTTACGCGTTCCGTGAAAGGGAAAAGATACTCGACCTTTATGAGTCGGTTTGCGGCGCGCGCCTTACTTACAACTATTTCAGGATAGGCGGCGTTTCAGCCGACCTGCCGGAAGAATTTATTCCAGGCGTTAAGGCGTTCATCAACTATTTCAGGCCCAAACTCAAGGAATATGACACCCTTCTTTCCACGAATCCTATATTTATGGACCGGACTGTCGGCGTCGGCGCTATCACAAAAGAAGAGGCAATCGACTGGGCGCTGTCAGGTCCAAATATCAGGGCCTCGGGCGTGAACTTTGACCTTCGCAAGGACGATCCGTACTCGGTTTACTCTGAATTTGATTTTAACATCCCGACAGGAAAAAACGGCGATTGCTGGGACCGTTATATGGTCAGGATGAACGAGATGAAGGAATCCGCGCGAATAGTTGAACAGGCGCTTGAGAAGCTTGAACCCGGCGACATAATGGCGAAAGTGGCAAAAGTCATCAGGCCTCCCGCCGGCGAGATTTACACGCATGTTGAAGCCCCCAAAGGTGAACTTGGTGTTTACTGCATCAGCGACGGGTCCACTATGCCTTACAGGTACAAAGTAAGAGGGCCGTCTTTCGTGAACCTTGCGATACTGCAGAAGATGCTCAAGGGCTTAAGAATTGCGGATGTCGTCGCGGTGCTCGGAAGCATTGATATAGTTTTGGGAGAGGTGGACAGGTGATTTACGCTTCACAAAGCCTCGGAGATCTTTGGAACTGGCTGCTTCAGCAGTTCGCCGAATTATGCGGCTCGCTTGGCATCCCCGAAGTTATCCGTTATATGGTTGAAAAAGGCGCCTACGCTGTGGGTCTGCTGGTATTTATATCCTTGACCGCGCTTGTGATGATTTATATGGAAAGGAAAGTCAGCGCGCATATGCAGCTGCGCTACGGCCCTATGTGGACCGGCGGCTGGCATGGCTGGTCGCAGACTATTGCCGATATGATTAAGCTGCTCCTAAAGGAAGATATCATTCCTGATAAGGCCGACAGATGGGTTCACCGCATAGCGCCCATAGTTATCTTTGTGCCTTCTCTTATCGGTTTCCTTGTGATTCCTTTTGACAAGTACCTTATAGGGGCAGATTTAAATGTAGGAATCCTTTTGGTCTTTGGTTTCTCCTCCATAGCCGTGCTCAGCATATTTATGGGCGGCTGGGCCTCAAACAACAAGTACACCCTGCTCGGAGGGCTTCGGTCCGCCGCGCAGATGATCAGCTACGAACTTCCGCTCGTGCTTTCGGTGCTCGGCGTTATTATGACGGTGGGCAGCCTGAAAATGTCCGATATCGTAATGGCTCAAAAGGATGTCTGGTTTCTCTTCACGCCGAACCTTCTTGGTTTCATCATCTATATCATAGCGGGAACAGCCGAGGTAAACAGAACGCCTTTTGATCTTCCCGAAGCGGAATCCGAACTCGTCTCCGGCTATAACACGGAATATTCTGGCCTGAAATACGGCTTCTTTATGCTCTCAGAGTTCACGAATACTTTTATCATCTCGGCCATTGCCGCGACCTTCTTTATGGGCGGCTGGAACGGGCCTTCGTGGCTGCCGGGAATTGTTTCCTTCCTGGCCAAAACCTATTTGATAGTATTTCTCCTTATGTGGTTCAGGTGGACCTTCCCGAGGCTTAGGGTTGACCGCCTGATGGATTTCGGCTGGAAATTCCTGCTGCCGCTTTCCTTCTTTAATATCCTGATGATAGCGGTCTGGGTTCTGGTGAAAAAATGATAAAAATATTTACATATACCTGGGCGATACTCAAGGGCATGGCCATTACTTTTAAGTATTTCTTTATCAGACCTGTCACCGTTCAGTATCCGAAAGAAAAGATAAAGATCTCTCCGCGCTGGAGAGGGACTTTGAAACAGCTAAGAAACGAGCAGGGCGAAGAGACTTGCGACGGCTGCAGGATCTGCGAGAAGATTTGCCCCGTTAATTGTATCTCAATGGAAGTTTACAAGGACGAGAAGAAGAACAGGAGATTCACAAGCAGCTACACCGTGAACTTTGGGCGCTGTATGTTCTGCGGACTCTGTGTTGAGGCCTGCCCGAAGAAGTGCCTGGTGCACACTCCTGATTTTGAATTCTGCACCTATGAACGCGAAAGCCTTATCCTTACCAAGGATAAGATATTAAGGTAGATATTTTACCCCTTTTTTTCGTATAATACTCGACTAGTTGGTAAGAACGGATTGATCCTTCGCGGCTTTGCCGCTCAGGATGAAATTGCCGGGATGGTGGAATTGGCAGACACGTGCGTTTAAGGGGCGCATGGTTCACGCCGTGCGGGTTCAAGTCCCGCTCCCGGCACCATGTACCACTCGCGAACTTCGTTCGCTCGGGCACATGCTCTGAACTCGACGACACGTACATCCCCCGCTAAACATCCGCGCGACAGCGCAAATCTCCGGAGGCCTCATATGATAGTAATCGGCGAAAGAATCAACGGCACCAGAAAACTCGTGGGAAACTCCATCCAGACCAAGAATAAAGATCACATCATCAAGGAAACCAAGGAACAGGCCGAAGCCGGCGCTCATATGATTGATGTCAACGCAGGGAAGAACCCTGCTTCCGAAGTCACCGATATGCAGTGGCTGATGGAAATCGTCCAGTCCCACACAACGCTTCCGCTCTGTCTTGATTCCGCCAACCCCAAAGTTATCGAAGCTGCCCTTGCCGCGAATAAGAACGGCAGGCCGCTTGTAAACTCAGTTACCGATGAAGGGGATAGAATCCACGGCATGATGCCGGTAATTATGAAACACAACGCAATGGCTGTAGCGCTTCTCATAGATGAAAAAGGCGTGCCTGACACGGTTGACCGCCGGATTCAGATAGCAGACAGCTTAATTCCCAAGATGCTTAAGCACGGGATAAAGGTTGAAGATATTTATGTTGATCCCTGTATCTTCCCGCTTTCCACCAACACTATGTACGGACTGGAAGCCGCCGAATCCATCAATAAGATAAAAGCGCGTTTTCCCGGCATAAAGACCACCTGCGGTCTCAGCAATATCTCTTTCGGATTGCCTTTGCGCGGTCTTATGAACCAGGCCTTCGTTGTTATGCTTATGTGTAACGGTCTTGATTCCGCACTCATAGACCCGCTTGACAAGAAAATGATGTCTCTCATTGCCGCAACCAGGGCGCTCCTTAACAAGGATGATTTCTGTATGGAGTATGTAGTGGCAGCAAAAGAAGGCAAACTCGTTTAAGCAAAATTCGAAGCACTAAATTCGAAATTCGAAAGCACAAAAACAATGCCCATCAGTATTACGAATGCGCTTAAATGGCTCAATGGTTTCACGGATTACGAAAAGACTACTTCTTATTCGTACAATGCTGCTTATTTTGACCTCAAGAGGATGGAGTGTCTCCTCAACCTTCTCGGTGCTCCCCACAAAAGGCTTCCGTGTATCCATATCACAGGTACCAAAGGAAAGGGTTCAACTGCCTATTTTGCCTCCTCTATTCTTTCAGCCGCCGGTTTAAAAACAGGCCTTTACACTTCTCCTCACATAATCTCAATGAACGAGCGCATTAAGATAGACGGCCGGGACATAAGCAGCATGAAAATAGCGAAACTCGCTCCTGATCTTCGGGTTGCCGTTGGAAAGCTCGTAAAAACACGCTTTGGACAGCCAACCTACTTTGAGGTTTATACCGCCCTGGCTTTCCTTCATTTCAAACGTTCAAATTGCAGGGCGGTTGTGCTGGAAGTAGGAATGGGCGGCCGCCTGGATGCAACTAATGTTATCAACCCGCTTGTATCTGTTATTACTCCGGTGAGTCTTGACCACGTGAAGGAACTTGGCGAAACTCTCGCAAAGATTGCCGGCGAGAAAGCAGGCATAATTAAGCGTTTTGTCCCGTGCGTAATAGGAAGGCAGGAAGAAGCAGCTTTGCGCGTTATTTTGGCTAAGGCAAAATCAACCGCCTCCCGGGTCATTCAATTTGGAAAGGAATTTTCGATAAGCAGCCTAAAAGCTTCCGCTCGCGGAAACATCTTTAATCTTTCAACCCCGTTTGCCTCATACAAGGGCCTTTCAATAAAGATGATTGGCGCCCATCAGACGGAGAATGCTGCTCTGGCCGTGTGTGCGGCTGAGAGCGCCCTTGCTTCGCTTGGGTTGGCAGAAAGGACGGAGAGGGCCGTAAAGGATGGTATCAGCCTTGTAAAGCTTCCGGGACGCCTTGATTACCGCCCCGGACACCCGGCTTTGCTTCTTGACGCCGCTCATAACGAGGCCTCGGCTAAGGTGCTGCGTAAGGCCGTCAAGGATTTCTTCCCCGGGAAGAAACTCATACTTGTGTTGGGCATGTCTGTTAATAAAGATATTGAGGGCGTGAGAAAGATACTCTTCCCGCTTGCAGATAAAGTTATCGCGGTGAAGTCGTCAAACTACAGGTCGGCCTCACCCGAGGAAGTGCTTGGCAATTATGAAGGCAGAGCGTTTCAAACTGTTAAAGAGGGGATGAAGGAAGCCTGGCGGCTCGCAGGCAAAAACTCGCTAATAGTCGTTACAGGTTCATTCTACGTGCTTTCAGATGTTTATCTGTCAGGTGGTCTAAATAGGCATTAATTTGGTCAATTGTTTTACGTTATAAACGTTAAGAACGTTACGAACGTTACAAACAGTAATAAGGAACGTGTTTAAAGTGGAGGCCCTTGTATGTGGGTTATCATAGATGGCTATAACGTAATTCGTTCCAGCGGCTTTGCCGACGACTACAATATAAATAAACTCGAAAACCAGAGGAATACTTTTATTTCTTTGCTCTCCGATTACTCTTCTTCCTCCAGCAACCGCGTCAGCGTTGTCTTTGATGCGGCAAATACGGATACGCTGCATTATTCCCGCGGGCAGGTTGACGGCGTTGATGTTTATTACTCGAGGGGCGGGCAGACTGCGGATGATCTGATTAAGGACCTTGTTGAAGGGGCGGATAATCCCAGAGATTGTATGGTGGTTACCTCGGACAAAGAGATTCAGCGCTTTGCCCGGTCGCTCGGCGCTTCTATTGTTTCGGCAAGAGATCTTTACGCTAAGTTAAAGAAAAAAAACGGCGGCGATGAAAAGCAGGAAACGCTGGGTGAGTTTACCGAGCGCTCCTTAAAAGGCTATGAAGAAGAAGCTTCGATGTATGTTAGTAAGAAAGGCAGTAAAAGAAAGGGAAAGAAGGGGAAGCGCGGCCTAAACCTATGGTAAAACTAGGCGGGGTTTGCTATACTTCGAATGGATTCATGGGAGCAATATGAAACGTATTATGTTTTTTCTAATGGTTCTTTGCGTGGCTATGGTTTGCTCTGCTGCTGTCCAGAAGGCGGCTGCGAAGACGCCTTCCGCGCCTGCGGTAACTCCGACAGCCAACTCCGATGATGCTACGCTCCAGAGAATGGCCGATGAGACTGGTTTCTCCAAATCTATACTAAAGCCGCTGCTGGCCAAGATAAAGATAGATGAAGTGCTTATGGCCTGCTGCGTCTCTTCTATGACGGGCAACTCTATTAACGAAATTGTCAGAACGTATGGGAACGATTTTAAGAAGTATTACGCTGACTATCACGTTGACGCGAATGCGCAAATAAATATTCAGTCAAAGTACTCGTCGTTAAGCGCCAAGATAATGAAACAGAGCGCTGTGACTTCAGCTTATGCCGGCGTTGACCAGAACAAGGCGGCGCAACTTATTCAGCAGCTCACGGGAGTTTCCGGGTATGATGTAAAGTATTATGGTTTCAAATCGGGTTTGCCCGAAAATGATATTCTTCAGGCGGCAGAATTCGCGCAAGTCTCGGGTAACAGATTCGGCGACATAATAGATGTAAAAAAACGTGGTTCCTGGGCGGATGTCTGGCAAAGATATGGTGTTGGGCCGTCAATTCAGACCTCGGTTGCCGCCAAGGTCTCAGCTGACAGCGCTGCAGTCTTTCCTCCGGCCGCTGCGGCAAAGACCAAACCGGCGAGCGTTACCCCTGATATGACGAAATGCGTTGAACTCCTCCATGAGCAGTTCGGTATTGACAAAGGCAAGGTAATGAAGTATCTCAATGACGGAGAAACTACAGCAGATGTTTTGCAGGCCTTCGTGATTGCTTCAAAGACAGGCAACGACGTCTATAGCGTCTTTAAGATTAAGAACGAGAGCAATTGGGCGAAGGTCTATTCCTACTACAGTATAGGGGCTAATAAACTAACGGAAATCACCGGTATTTGCAGCAGCATCATGACAAAGATTACGGCGGTTCCCTGAAATCAATTAAAGGAGAATAACAATGGCAGAGGGAAAGAGTTTCTGGTTCTATTTTATGGTGGTTATCGTTGGCGTGGTGCTTGGTTCTGTTGTCGGTCAGGTGGTGGGAAAAATGCTCCCGGCAGACAACATGGTCGCAGATTTATTCGTAAAGGGTTACAGCATAGGTTCCCCCGATCAACCGGCAGCAATTGACCTTGCGTTTATGAAGGTCTGGATTGGTGCATCGCTGAAGTTAACTCTAAGCAGCGTTGTAGGGTTTATAATTGCGTTGTTGATAATGAAAAAAATCTAAAATCTGTTTATAACGTTCTTAACGTTCATAACGTTTGTAACGTAAAGCAAAAAGACCGTGGAAAAATCCACGGTCTTTTGTTTTTAATTGCGTATTACGTTATGAACCAGCCCAGTTCTATAGGCTCTTATTAAAGACCTTATCTGAATTATCCACAACCTTATACTTCTTCCTTAACCAGCCGGCGAACTCCCCTTCAAGCGCCTTCTGTTTTGCTTCAGTCATATTCTTCCTTATAGACTCAATTTCCTTATTGAACTGTTCCTGTGTTGGCTGTTTTGCGTCAACAAGCTGCACAACGAAGCAGCCGCCGTTATGCCTTATAGTCCTCGCGGTACCAGGCTTAGGCAGATTGAAGCCGCCGTTAAGCAGATACGAGTAATCTTCTATCTCTTTTTGAGTATCCGTTGATTTCACGAAGGAGGTGCTTGACGCCTTATAACCGGCGGTCGCCTGTTCAAAACTCTTTCCGGCTGCTAACGCGGCAACTATTTTGCTGCCCTCTGCTTCGGCGAGAGGAACTGCTTTGTCGGTCTTCAGTTTGTTCTCGATGCCTGTCTTTACGCTTTCAAAAGGCATTTCACCTGAGGGAAGCTTTTCAAGAAACCTTGCAACTGCATAGCCCTTACGCGCCTTTACAGGAGAGGAAACCTCGCCCGCAGAGCAGGTCTTAATGAACTTCTTTATCTCTTCGCTGGCTTCAAAATCAACTCCGGGCACGAGTTCGTAGAGCGAGAACTCGGAGACTCCGGCCTTCAACCCCATAAGCGCCGCTGCCGAGACCAGGTCGTTCTTCTTTGAAGCGTCTGCCGCGAGGAGCTTTGCCTTCTCCGCGGAGATATCGCCGGTTACAACCTGGATTCGGTATTTCTCGGGCGTCCTGAAGCTGAACTTATTAGCGTCGTAATAACTTTTCGCGTCGGTGTTGCCGATGGCTGTGAGCTGGGCAAACTTACCCGCGCTGATATCAATATACTTGAATTTCCGCTGTTCGTTCTTCTTAAGGAACTCCTCGGTTAGCTCGGTCTGTGAGAGTTTAACCTGCTCAGAGACGGAGCTTTTAAGCTTCATGCGCAGGACGTAATTTCTTGCCATGCCTTCCACAATCTTGAAGCCGTTCGCGTCAAGGGAAGTGTAGTCGGTCTTGTACTGCTGGGTGCAGATGGCCTTTATGTAGAGTTTTACCAGCTCCCGGTCATCGTCCGTGAGTTTTATGGCGCCGGAAGTGATGTACTTGTTAATGAGGATGTCAAAGACCATCTCGTTTAACACCTGTTTTTTGAAAAGAATAGCCTGGAATACAGGCATGTTTGACTCGTCAATGTTATTTGACTGACAGACATCAGACCACTTGCGCTCAAATTCGGCCTGATTTATTTTTTGGCCATCAACTACGGCAAGGATGCTGTTCTCGTTATCCAGCTCTGTCCTGCCAAGTCCCCAAACGAAGAAGATGGTGGCTATAAAGCAGAGGGCGACAAACAGGAAGATCCATTTCATGTGTTTACGCAGGAATTGCATCATATTTTACTGCCTCCGGTCAAAATGCCTAATTTCAAACAGTTTTCAATGTTATCATTTTACCCTTTGAAATTCAATAAAAAGATAGCGCTGCAAATTGTCTCCTTGACAAAATGCAGAAACGGGGTCAAACTGATTGTGGTGGGGGAGGGTATATGTATATTGGAGCAACGCTCTTTAGGGAGCAAATAAGCGGCGATATGCGTAGCTTCATAGGTGAGCATATTTGCAGCTTCACCAAGCTTGATATTATAAGGTTCTTTGGGCTAAATCCCGCTTCCCGCTTAGACAGCGAAACTCTGCTGGAAATCTCCGGCGATAATAGAGCTGAGATTGATGATTCCCTTGCCCAGTTGGTTAAGTCGCACCTGTTGGACCCCGTGAAAGTAGACTCCAAAACTTTCTACGAAATGACGAATGACAAAGGGGAGCAGGATAAGATTAAAAAGTTCATCGCGCTATACTCCAAGCCGTCAGCCCGCCTGCTAATCATCGGCCATGTAATGAATCAGCGCGTTGAGAAAACATAGTCCTGAGCCGCAAACGAAGGCCCCATGCCGGTTCCGCCGGATTACTAATTACTGCTTACTGATTGCTAATTAAAAGCTCAAAGATTAAGCATTGTTGTACCTGTAATGATTCGGCTGGTTGCATCGGAATTCGTTATAGTCTTCCGTACTCGGTCCACCGGCTCACCTGCGCCCGTAAGCATCTAATCATCTGACCACCTGACCTTCTAACCATCTGTCATTCTTTAAAATCCGCTTGAAAACCCCCGGTTCTTCGTGTATAATCACTTTTCTTGCCAATACGTCCCCTTAGACTATTGGTTAGGTCACCACCCTTTCAAGGTGGTAGGACGGGTTCGACTCCCGTAGGGGACGCCAG
>Ga0209083_1000455_pt1 | contig 60684 bp, 55 predicted proteins | sample AM7aDNAmetaG_FD_184132 | JGI IMG/M metagenome (GOLD analysis project Ga0209083, IMG submission 184132) | Freshwater microbial communities from Finland to study Microbial Dark Matter (Phase II) - AM7a DNA metaG (SPAdes) (version 3) | ecosystem: Environmental > Aquatic > Freshwater > Lake ...
TTTAGGTACAATAGACGCTCAAATATGGAGACAATCTTCGATTTACTCATAAGAAAGATGGTTTTAAAAGAACCTATACGGTTATAATCAATACATTAACTAGGGCGGTCTAAGCGCCTATACCAATAAATTGATTTTCATTTATGCTGAAATCCCTACATATTTTAAATTACGCCTTGATTACTGAGTTGAATATTGACTTTGAATCAGGTTTCTCTGTAATTACGGGCGAAACCGGAGCAGGTAAGTCAATTATACTAGGAGCTTTGTCGCTTATCCTTGGGCAGCGGGCTGATTCAAAATCTCTCAAAATTGATGCTGACAAATGTATTATTGAAGCTGAGTTTGATATTTCAAGCTATACACATCTCAAAGATTTCTTTTCACAAAACGATCTGGATAATGAAGGCAGATTCTGTATTATTCGTCGTGAACTGACTAATTCAGGCAAATCAAGGGCTTTTATCAATGATACTCCGGCATCTTTGAATCTGATTCGTGATTTAAGCAATCAGTTGATTGATATTCATTCGCAGCATGAAAATTTGCTGCTATCCAATGTGGGTTATCAGCTGGATGTGGTTGATACTATTGCTCAAAATTCACTTTTAATGAGTGCTTACAGACAAAATTATACTCTTTGGCGAAATTTGTTGGCTGAACTCAAACAATTACAAAAAATAGCCGAAAAGCAATCTTCCGATTTAGATTATATTCAATTTCAATACCAGCAATTGGCCGATTCCAATCTTATTGAAAACGAACAGGAAGAATTGGAATTTGAACAAGAAACCTTAAGTCATTCCGAAGAGATCAAATTAGAATTACTGAAAGCTTCACAACTGATGGATGAAGAACATATGTCACTTCCATTATTAAAGGAAAGTATATCAGCACTTTCACGAATTAAAAATTATATTCCGAGTGGAGAAAACTGGCATGAACGACTGCAGTCTGCATGGATCGAACTGAAAGATATTTCAGCTGAAATGAGTGCGTTTGAAGAGCGGGTTGAGTTTAATCAGGATAGATTAACAATTGTTGAAGCACGACTTGGTGAAATTTTCAGCTTACTGAAAAAATACAAAGTGTTGACTGTTGCAGAACTTCTTCAACTCCGTGATGATTTTGGAAAACAATTGGAGAAAATTGATTCATTTGACGAAGAAATTGCTGTTTTGAAAGCCAACATCGATGCTGCATTCAATGAACTTAAGGTACTGGCAGATCAACTTACTTTAAGTCGGAAAAAAGCTTGTTTGCCTATCGAATCATATCTGATAGAGCAACTCACTAAACTGGGGATGCCCAATATTCAGTTTCAGGTTTCAGTTTCGGCATTAGATGATATGACGGAAACGGGTAGTGACGAAGTTCAATTCTTGTTTTCAGCCAATAAAAACCGTCCCGTACAGCCAGTAGCTCAAATTGCTTCGGGTGGTGAAGTTTCGCGGTTAATGCTGGCCATTAAATCATTAGTTGCTCATAAAGCCGATTTACCAACCATTATTTTCGACGAAATTGATACCGGTGTTTCAGGTGAAATTGCACACCGAATGGCCGATATTATGCAGAGTATGTGTGCCGATATGCAGGTGATTACCATAACACATCTTCCTCAGATTGCTGCCAAAGGAAAACAACATTACCGCGTCTACAAGGATGAAAGTGGAATGCAAACAGAAACTCATATCCAACGCTTATCTGCTTCGGAACGTGTAACTGAACTGGCTCAAATGCTGAGTGGCAAGAATGTTACTGAAGCAGCGTTGAAAAATGCACAAGAATTACTTTTAAATGCTTAATATCTGACTTCCTGGCTTAAAACTTTTGGAATATAGTTAAAAAAGGTTGACCTGAAATAATCAGATCAGCCTCAATTATCTTATATTGAGATATTATTTATTATATCCCAGCTCGTGAACACTGCTAACCGAACGTCCCGAAGGATCATTTAAGTTTTTAAAGGCAGCATCTCTGTTCGGAGTAGCGTCCCCGCTACTTCGTGCTAAAAGCAAGTTTTCAAACTTGCGTATAAAATAATTTCCGCTGAATTTCAGAAATGAAGTTCAGCCGAAATTATTATATTCAAAATAAATTACTTACCAAATTGGTATATTTGATGGTTTGTTGTATCTTTGCGCCATGAGAATAATTGCAATTAGGACATTACGTGAGTTTTGGGAGAAAGCTGAATATGCCGATTCGGAGAATTCATTGCGCTCATGGTATCATGAAGCTAAAAATGCAGATTGGAATAATGTAAACGAACTAAAGGAACAGTATAAAAATGCAAGTATTGTTGGAGATGGCAAAGTGGTTTTTAATATTAAGGGAAACACTTATAGGCTTGTTGTATGGATAGATTACGAGTATAAAGTAATTTTTATTCGTTTTATCGGAACGTACAAACAATATGATAAAATAGATGTAAAAATAATTTAAGTATGGACATAAGACCAATTAAAACAGAAAACGATTATAACAATTCAATAAAACGAATTGAAGAGTTGTGGGGTGCAAAGATAGACAGCCCTGAAGGCGATGAACTTGATTTGATTTGTACTTTAGTAGAATCGTACGAAATGCATCATTGCCCAATTTCAATACCTGATCCTATAGATGCTATTCAATTCAGAATGGAACAAATGGGAATTACAAAATCAGATATGGCAAAATATCTTGGTGCTCAAAGCCGGGTTAGTGAAATTTTCAGTAGAAAAAGACAATTGACTTTAAAGATGGTAAAATCTTTATATAATGATTTAAAGATTCCGGCTGATGTTTTATTGAATGATCATCCAAGTTCCTATGGAAAATAATTTTGATTGAATATTCAACACTGTTCGGAATACTACACTATTACTTTGTGCTAAAATCAAGTTTCCAAAACTTGCATATAAAATAAGATTCGGCTGAATTTCAGAAATGAAGTTCAGCCGAATCTTTAAGCAATTGTTGCTTATTTAAATTTCAATTTTTCAGGGTCTTGTCTTGTATCGAAAATTCTGAGCAGTTGAATGGTGCTTTTCTTTTCCTGATAGAAAATAGTATTGTGTTTGGTTACAACACACTTTCTTACTTTCAGCTTTATATTGATAATCGGATATAGTCTGGGATAAAGAGCAATAAGTTGCAAGCTTAAATCAACTTCGTCAAGAAATTCATTGATAACCTGTTCATTCCAAGTGTCGCTCAGATATTCAATTGTATTTTCTATGTCACTAACAGATAACGGTGACCAGATTATTTCCTTATGCATGTGAATATTTATCTCTTAATCGACTCATTACCTGATTATGCGGTATTCCTTTTCCTGAATTCAATTCATTAATAGCTTCGTGTATTCCTTTTTTTTCAGCTTCACTTAATTCGCCCCAGGCATCATCTTCTTTTTTACTATTAATGAAATTCAGCATAATCCCATAAAACTCCTTGAGTTTCGAACCATCAAGAGCATCGATCTGACGGAATATTTGCAATTTAATTTCTTCTGTACTCATATTTCTTCTTTTTTGTATTTGCAAAGATAATTGGAATAATCGAAATTTAAATTAGAATAAAAAAGAAATTTTCTGTCCTTGATGATATATAATATAAGCACTAAGTTTGGCACTGGTTGCTGTGATTTTTTAATCTCAGTTCTTGTATTCTTAGGATTATTAATTCGTTAAATTTGAAGTAACGTCCTCGTTACTTCATGCTAAAAGCAAGTTTCCAAACTAGTATATAAAAAGATTCGGCTGAATTTCATTATTGAAGTTCAGCCGTGATTGAATATTAAAAAGAATCAGGCTAACCAATTTGGTTAGCCTGATTCTTTTTAATATTTATTGGTGTTTTATTTATTTCCATATCCTTGTTCGTGAACACTGCTAACCGAACGTCCCGAAGGATCATTTAAGTTTTTAAAGGCAGCATCCCATTCCAAGGCGATAGGTGTACTACAAGCAACTGAAGGTACCGAAGGTACACACAGTGAGGCAGCATCAGAAGGGAAGAAATCAGTAAAAATAGTCCGGTAATAATATTCTTCCTTGTTCATTGGTGGATTAATCGGATAAGTTTCATTTACTTTCGACATTTGCTCATCCGAAACCATTTCAGAAGTCATTGCACGTAAGGTATCAATCCAATTGTAACCAACACCATCCGAGAATTGTTCTTTCTGACGCCATGCTACGCTTTCGGGTAAATAGCTTTCGAATGCTTTTCGCAAAATCCATTTTTCCATCTTCCCGTTCATACCACACATTTTGTCTTTAGGATTAAGACGCATAGCCACATCCATAAATTCTTTGTCCAAAAATGGTACACGACCTTCAACTCCCCACGAAGCCAATGATTTATTGGCACGTAAACAATCATACAAATGTAGTTTATCCAGTTTCCGAACAGTTTCCTTGTGAAATTCTTCCGGATTTGGAGCTTTATGGAAATACAAGTAGCCTCCAAAAATTTCGTCAGCCCCTTCGCCCGAAAGTACCATTTTTACTCCCATCGATTTGATGACACGTGACAAAAGGTACATAGGAGTACTGGCACGAATGGTAGTAACATCGTAAGTTTCAACATGATAAATTACATCCCGAACTGCATCTAAGCCTTCCTGAACGGTGAAATGAATTTCGTGATGAATAGTTCCAATATGGTCAGCCACTTTGCGGGCGGCAATTAAATCGGGTGATCCTTCCAAACCCACTGCAAACGAATGAAGCTGTGGCCACCAGGCTTCTTCTTTATTGCCAGACTCAATACGTTTTGCTGCATGTTTTTTAGCAACGGCCGATATTATCGATGAATCCAATCCTCCCGAAAGTAATACGCCGTAAGGAACATCCGACATTAATTGACGTTCTACAGCATCTTCCAGTGCCTGACGTAATTCATCGATGCTGGAAACATTATCTTTTACAGCTTCAAAGCTTTCCCATTCACGTTTGTACCACTGAGTAGCTTTTTTATCCGGACTAAAAAGGTATTGCCCGGGAAGAAATTCTTCTATTTTTGAGCAATATCCTTCCAATGCTTTTAATTCAGAAGCCACATAATAAGTTCCTTCATCGTCCCAGCCTTGGTAAAGTGGAATAATTCCAATATGGTCACGACCAACCATATAAATGTCGTTTTCAATATCGTAAAGTGCAAATGCAAAAATACCGTTCAAATCTTCCATAAAATTAGGACCTTTTTCACGATATAACGCAAGAATTACTTCACAGTCAGATTTAGTGAGAAATTCATATTTTCCTTCAAACTGCTTCCGGATTTCCTGATGATTATAAATCTCACCATTTACCGCTAAGACTAATTTACCATCCTTACTTAAAATTGGTTGTTTGCCAGATTCGGGGTCAACAATTGCTAATCGCTCATGAGCCAAAATGGCATTGTCGTTCGAATAAATCCCCGACCAATCCGGTCCACGATGCCGAACTCTTTTTGACATTTTTAATACTTGAGGCCGCAAAGCCTGAACCGGTTGTTTTATATCAAATGCACATACAATTCCACACATATATTCTAGTTTTAAAGTTCTTTATTAATAGAGTTTTGAGTTTCATGCTTCATGTTCCGTGTTGTTAAGAATTAGACTCTTGAACATGAAACACGAAACTTTAAACGTTAATCATTTTATGAATATCTTCCGCTACTTTTCGGCCCGATGCTATTGCCCGAACCACTAAACTTGCTCCCATTGCGGCATCCCCGGTTGCAAAAACCTTGCCAACATTGCTAAGGTTGTTTTTGTCAATTGCCACATTTCCACGTCCATCAAATTCAACGCCAAGTTCAGTTAACAAACCTTCATGAACCGGATGAATGAAACCAAGTGCCAGGAACACCAAATCAGCTTTGATTAATTCTGTTTTGCCGGTTTGTTTCATGTTCCAGCGTCCGTTTTCATCTTTTGTCCATTCAACCTCTTCCACTTCCACTTCAGTCAACTGACCATTCTGACCAATGAACTTGTTGGTGTTCAGGCTCCATTTACGAATACAACCTTCTTTGTGAGAACTTGAAGTTTTCAAAATATTTGGATAGTATGGCCAGGGAGTATCCGGATTTTTGTCTACTGGTGGCTGAGGCAAAATTTCAATTTGTGTTACCTTTACAGCTCCCTGACGTATGGAGGTACCCACGCAGTCGGAACCTGTATCACCACCACCAATTACCAATACCTGTTTATCTTTTGCCGAAATAATTGCTTCAGGAGCAACTTCTTCGTTCATGATCAGTTGATTCTGCTGACTCAGGAATTCCATAGCATAGTAAATTCCTTTCAGGTCACGACCTTGAGGACTAATATTACGCGGATGACCTGCACCAATAGCAAGACATACAGCATCAAAATCTTTCATGATTTGTTTACCGGCAATATCTTTACCAACTTCAGTATTTGGTTTAAATTCAATACCTTCTTCTGATAACTGAACTAATCGACGATCGATTATATTTTTATTAAGTTTGAAGTTTGGAATACCATAACGCATCAAGCCACCTAAAGTATTATCTTTTTCAAAAATCGTTACGTTATGACCTTTACGATTCAACTGTTGTGCAGCTGCTAATCCGGCAGGACCTGAACCGATAATGGCGATTTTTTTGCCGGTGCGGGTCTTAGGTGGCTGAGGTTTAATCATTCCTTCTATAAAACCAACTTCAGTAACTGCTGCTTCGTTTTCACGAATTGTTACTGGTGCTTCGTGCAAAGCCAAAACACAGGATTTTTCGCACGGAGCAGGGCAAATTCGGCCTGTAAAATCAGGGAAGTTATTTGTTTCGTGAAGATTTTCAATACCTTCTTTCCATTTTCCCTTGTAAATAAGGTCTTGCCATTCCGGCATTTTATTTCCTAGCGGACAAGCCCAATGGCAAAAAGGAATACCGCAGTCCATACAACGAGATGCCTGCAATTTGCGGTCTTCTCGATTTAAGGTTTGTTCAACTTCCCCAAAGTCGTAAATTCGTTCAAGTACAGGGCGATAGCCTGCATCCTTGCGGGGTATGGTTATAAATGCTCTTGGATTTCCCATTATGTTTTATTGTTGTAGCTTGACCAAAGTTTAATTTTTTGGACAAGTTTATAAATTTATTATTTTTGTTTACTTGTCAACTTGTTTACTCGTTTACTTGTAACTAAATTTTAATAATCGCGCTCAACCTGAGCAATTTTCTTGTTGATAGCTTCCATCTTTTCTTCCTGTAATACTTTTTTGTATTCAATTGGAACGATTTTTTTGAATTTGTCAACATAAAAACTCCAGTTGTCCAAAATTTGTTTTGCACGCGTACTTCCAGTGTATTTGAGGTGATTAGCAATTAAACCCTGAACTTCTTTGCTGTCGTGACTATCTTCAATCAACGAAAGTTCAACCATTTCCATATTACAGTAGAAATCGAAATCACCTTTTTCGTCAAGTACATACGCCACACCACCACTCATACCTGCAGCAAAGTTACGACCAGTAGATCCAAGGACTACTGTGCGACCGCCGGTCATATATTCACAACAATGGTCACCAGCACCTTCAACAACTGCAACGGCACCAGAGTTACGAACACAGAAACGCTCACCAACAACCCCGTTGATATAAACTTCACCCGAAGTAGCACCATAAAGAATCGTGTTACCGGCAATAATATTTTCTTCAGGTTTGAATGTGCTTTCTATAGGGGCTTTCACTACAATTTTTCCGCCCGAAAGACCCTTGCCAACATAATCATTTGCTTCACCTTTTAGCTCGAAGTAAATTCCTTTGCTTAGGAAAGCTCCGAAGCTTTGTCCGGCAGAACCATCAAAGTATGCTTTAATCGTATCTTCAGGTAATCCGGCTTGTCCGTATCGTTTCGCAATTTCGCCCGAAAGCATTGCACCCACTGTACGATCCGTATTTTTGATTTTTGATTTAATTTGAACCGGCATACATAAATCCAATGCAGGTAGTGATTTTTTAATTAATTCACGATCCAACACAGATTCTAACTTATGATCCTGATTTTTAATATTCCGGAGGGCATTTTTACCATTCGTTGGAACGAACATGATTTTAGTCAAATCAACTTTATCTATTTTGGCTAAACCAACAACTTTTTTACGCTCAAGTAATTCTGCATGCCCAATAATCTCATCCATGCTGCGGAAACCCATTTGAGCTAAATGTTCACGAACATCTTCAGCAATAAACTTGAAGAAGTTAACCAGGTATTCATGTTTGCCTGTGAAATGTTTACGTAATACTTCATCCTGAGTAGCAACGCCAACCGGACAAGTGTTTAAGTGACATTTACGCATCATCACACAACCCAAAATCAACAAAGCACTTGTAGCAAAGCCGTATTCCTCCGCACCCAATAAAGCCGCCATAATTATATCTCGGCCTGTTTTTAACTGACCATCCGCTTGCAATCTGATTTGACCCCGCAGGTTATTTAAAACCAATGTTTGTTGCGTTTCAGCCAAACCAATTTCCATTGGCAGACCTGCATGCTTTATCGAACTTGAAGGACTTGCTCCAGTACCGCCTTCAGCACCGCTTATTAATATTAAATCAGCTTTTGCTTTTGCAACTCCGGCAGCAATTGTTCCAACACCGGTTTCAGATACCAACTTCACGCTGATTGTAGCATTTGGGTTGATGTTTTTCAAATCGTATATTAGCTGTGCCAAATCTTCGATAGAATAAATATCGTGATGGGGTGGAGGTGAAATCAACGAAATTCCCGGTATTGAGTGACGGGTTTTTGCAATGATTTTATCTACTTTATGACCCGGAAGCTGTCCACCTTCCCCGGGTTTAGCTCCCTGAGCAATTTTAATTTGGATTTCGTCAGCATTTACCAGATATTCTGCAGTTACACCAAAACGTCCGGAAGCAACCTGTTTGATAGCACTTCGTGTACTCAAGCCATCTTCGCGTTTTTTGTATCGTTCTGGATCTTCACCACCTTCACCGGTGTTGCTTCGTCCACCCAAAATGTTCATGGCTATTGCCATTGCTTCGTGGGCTTCACGACTGATTGAACCGTATGACATCGCACCCGTAACAAAACGTTTGGTGATTTTATCGATTGGTTCAACTTGGCTGATATCAATTGGATTTCGTTTGTAGTCCATCAAATCCCGAATAAATATAGGTGTTGCTTTTTCGTCAACAGCCTGAACATATTCTTTATATTTCTGATAATCGTTCGTTTTAGTTGCAATTTGTAGACGAGCAATCGTTTCGGGATTCCAGGCATGTTTTTCGCCATCAATGCGATAGGCATATTCACCCAGATTTTTCAATTCAGCGTTGTCACCTTCGGCAGGGAAAAATGCATCAAAGTGTGGTTTCAAAACTTCATCGGCCACATCATTAATGTCAATACCCTGAATGGCTGAAGTTACTCCGGTAAAGTATTTTTCCAATAATTTTGAAGAAATTCCGATGGCTTCAAAAATGTGAGCTCCACGATAGCTGCGCAAAGTAGAATTCCCCATTTTTGATAATACTTTCAGTAAGCCCTTGTTCACAGCTTTGATATAGTGTTTTTTAGCTGTATTAAGATCCATTTGAATATCACCTGACTTAATCCGGTCGCCAATAATTGCAAAAACCATATATGGATTAACAGCATTAGCACCAAATCCGAATAATAAGGCAAAATGCATCACTTCGCGTGGTTCGGCTGACTCAACCACAATGTCGATTTGCATACGTTTACGCTTCTGAACCAGATATAAGTGAACGGCAGAAACAGCAAGTAATGATGGAATCGGAGCATGAGTAGCATCCACACCACGGTCACTCAATACGATATAATTTTTACCATCATCAACTGCTTTTTCAACCGATAGACAAAGTTCCTGAATAGCTTTTTCAAGACCGGCGGCTCCCGATTTAGGATCGAAAAGCATTGGTAAGGAAATGGTATAGAATCCTTTATAATTTAGATTCATTAAAATGTCGAACTGAGAGTTGGTTATTACCGGACTCTTCAGTTTTACCATTTTACAAATATCATGTGCGGGTTCTAACAGGTTTTGGTGTACAGAACCGATATATCCGGTCAACGACATAACCAATTCTTCCCGAATCGGGTCAATGGGTGGATTCGTTACCTGTGCAAATTGCTGACGGAAATAATTGAACAAACGTTGTGGTTTATCCGAAAAAACCGACAAAGCTACGTCATTACCCATCGAAGACGTTGGTTCATAACCATCGTTTGCCATGGGCAAAATCAAGCGTTCCACATCTTCTTTCGAATAACCAAATGCATTCAACAATGTTTGATAATTGGTCAATTCATTTTTAACGCTACGACCTGATGAAATATCATCCAAACTTACGCAGTTTTGTTTTAGCCAGTCGCGGTATGGAAAAGCTTTAGCTAATCCTTCTTTCAATTCATTATCATAGAAAATCTGACCTAATTCGGTATCAACCATAAGCATTTTGCCCGGTTTCAAACGTCCTTTGGCTTTAATGCGTGCAGGTTCAAATTCTACAGTTCCGGTTTCTGATGCTATAATCATTACATCGTCATGCGTAACCAAATAACGTGCAGGACGCAGACCATTGCGATCGAGCATACCACCTGCATACCGTCCGTCACTGAAAAGCAAACAAGCCGGTCCATCCCATGGTTCCATGAATGTACTGTGATATTCATAGAAAGCTCTCAGATTATCTGAAATCGGATTTTTCTGATTCCAACTTTCTGGAACCAACATAGCCATAGCATGTGGTAAGCTTTTACCCGACATAACAAGGAATTCCAATGCATTGTCAAGTGTGGCACTATCACTCATACCAGGCTGGCAAATAGGATAAAGATCCTGTAAATTCCCAAGTTGATCTGATTTCAACACACTTTCGCGTGATTCCATCCACTGACGGTTACCACGAATGGTATTGATTTCACCATTGTGACCCAGCATACGAAATGGCTGAGCCAAGTCCCAGGTTGGGAAGGTATTAGTACTAAAGCGGGAATGAACCAATGCGATACCACTGGTAAAGTTTTTATTTGAAAGGTCAGGGAAATACTCGCGCAATTGAAGCGAAGTCAACATTCCCTTGTAAATCATTTGTTTAGTAGAAAGACTAACAATATAGAAACTCCGGTCTTTAGCAATAGCAGATTTTTGGAGAGCATTTTCAATTTTTTTGCGAAGAACATACAACTTAAGTTCCAGCTCATCTTGTGAGTTAGATCCTGTGATGAAAATCTGTTTAGTTGAAGGTTCGTTAGAGGCGGAAATTTCGCCAAGAATGTTGCTATTGACCGGAACATCACGGATGGCAAGTAGCTTCAGGCCTTCTTTTTCAACGTGTTCTTTAATTACGTTCATACAAAGTTCTGCTTTTTTAGCATCCTTTGGAAGAAAAACAAGCCCGGTTCCGTACTTGCCTTTAGCTGGAACAGGGATACCTTGTAATAATATAAACTCATGTGGAATTTGTAATAAAATTCCTGCACCGTCTCCGGTTTTGTTGTCGGCACTTTCAGCTCCACGGTGAACCATGTTTTCGAGAACCTGTAATCCGTTCTCTACAATTTCATGACTTTTTTCACCATGAAGATTTAGTACTAAACCAACTCCACAGGCATCATGCTCATTTTGGGGTGAATAAAGCGATTGCTGCTCATATTCGTCTGATATAAATGGATTTGAACTAGTCATTATCTTCGTTTTTGGTCTTTTTTATAGACTTATAAACTGTTTAATTACGGCTTATAATTCGTACTTTAGTTTTATTGTTTAGTTGCAAAATAGTGGGAAAACCTAAAAGGCTTTCCCACTATTTAATAAAATATAGATGGTATTTAACCTTCAGACTTATCGGATAAACAGCAATTCTCGGTATTTAGGCAATGTCCACATTTCATCGTCAACAATCAACTCCAATTTGTCAATGTGGTAACGGATAACGTCGAAATAGGGTAATACTGAGTCGTGATAGGCATTTGCTTTGGCATCTTCATGTTCAATAACATTAGCCACTTTACGTGCAACCACTAAATCTTCAACTGTCTTTTTGATGATTGAAACATGTTCTGAAATTTCCTCTATCAAGGTCATGTCCATTAAACTTATTTTGTCAGCTTTTGCAGTTGAAAATACGGCTTTAGTTTTGTAAACATTATCCAACAAAAGTGATTGATAACGGGTTGCAACAGGAATAATATGGTTGATTGCCAGGTCACCTAATACACGTGCTTCAATCTGAATTTTCTTAACGTAAGTTTCCCATTTTACTTCATTACGCGCATGTAATTCTTTTTCAGAAAGAACACCCAGTTTGCCGAAAAGTTCTACACTGCTAGCACTTGTATAGGCTTCAATGATTTTTGGAACGCTTGTTTCGCAATCCAACCCACGTTTTGCTGCTTCCACTTTCCACTCTTCGCTATAACCATTACCGTCGAAACGAATCGCTTTAGATGCTTTAATATATGATTTAATAACTTCAAAGATTGCTTTTTCTTTGCTTGCACCTGCTGCCATTTTAGTATCAACTTCCGCTTTGAATTCGAACAATTGAGCTGCAACGGCTGAGTTTAATGCTGCCATAGCTGACGAACAGTTTGCCGAAGAGCCTACTGCACGGAACTCAAAACGGTTTCCGGTAAATGCAAAAGGCGAAGTACGGTTACGATCGGTATTATCAAGGAAAACTTCCGGAATATGAGGAATGCCTAAGTGAAGTTTCTTTTTTTCATCAAAAATAATAGCTTCATCGCTTGTACTGTTTTCCAGTTTGTTAAGAACTGCAGTTAGTTGAGTTCCAAGGAAAGCAGAAACAATAGCCGGAGGAGCTTCATTTGCACCCAAACGATGAGCATTTTGAGCGGTCATGATAGATGCCTTCAACAAGGCATTGTGTTTGTAAACAGCCATCAATGCATTTACCAGGAAAGTTACGAACTGAAGGTTTTCTTCCGGAGTTTTTCCTGGAGTGAATAAACCAACACCTGTATCAGTCCCAAGTGACCAGTTGTTATGTTTTCCTGAACCGTTGATTCCTGCGAATGGTTTTTCGTGCAATAACAGACGGAAACCGTGACGACGGGCAACTTTTTTCATGATTGACATCATCAATAAGTTTTGATCTACAGCCAGGTTACATTCTCCGAAAATTGGAGCAAGCTCAAATTGGTTAGGTGCAACCTCGTTGTGACGTGTTTTGGCAGGAATTCCATATTTGTAAGCTTCAAATTCAATATCTTTCATGTATGCTGCCACACGTGTTGGAACTGATCCAAAATAATGATCATCCAATTGTTGGTTTTTAGCAGAATCATGTCCCATCAAGGTACGACCTGTCAACAATAAGTCAGGACGGGTAGCATATAAACCTTCGTCAACTAAGAAATATTCTTGTTCCCAACCTAAATAGGCCACTACTTTTTTGACGCTTGGGTCGAACATCTGACAAACAGCAACAGCTGCTTTGTCAACTGCACCTAAGGCTTTCAATAAAGGTGCTTTTAAGTCAAGTGATTCACCCGTATACGAAATAAATATGGTAGGAATTACCAATGCATCATCCATTACAAAGGCAGGCGATGATGGATCCCAAGCAGTATAACCACGTGCTTCGAAAGTACTACGGATACCACCATTAGGGAATGAAGAAGCATCTGGTTCTTGTTGAGCCAACAATTTTCCGGAAAAATCTTCAATAATTGCTTCACCAGGGGCTCCGGCGTAGTCAATAAATGAATCATGTTTTTCCGCTGTTCCGTCAGTTAATGGTTGGAACCAGTGAGTGTAATGTGTTGCACCTAATTCTGTTGCCCAAAGTTTCATACCTGCTGCTACCTGGCTGGCAAGAGCGATATCAAGAGTTGCTCCTTTATCAATTACGTTATTCAATGACTTAATGGTATCTTTTGAAAGATATTTAGCCATAGCGACTTTGTTGAAAACAAATTTTCCGTAATAATCGGAAGTGAACTGTGAAGGTGCAGAAACTACAACTGCTTTTTTCTTAAAAGCTTCTTCAACTGCTTTAAATCTTAATGATGACATAATTACTTTTTTGAGGGTTATTTTTTATTAATTTTTTATTGTTTCTGGAAAAATCATTATCTTATTGATATTAAATCAATGCAAAAATAATAAATATGTAAGTTCAGTAGCTATCTTTTATTTTCTTTCTCAAAATAAAAGGCCTTTTATTTCAATATGTAATATATATAGCTAATTATATTATGTATTGTAAATATATGTAGCATATAGCTTACAAATCTGTTATATTATCTTTTGAAATCCTTCAAATATATTTGAACCTGAAAAACAACAAATAATTTGTTTGTTAATCGAAGACAGTATAGGCTGTTTCACCATGTTGTGTTTCGTCCAAACCTATAGCTTCATGTATGTCATTTGCTCGAACCCCAACCCATTTTTCAGTAAGTTTAAATATCAAAATGGTACCAATCCCTGAGAATATGACTACGACGCCAACTCCGAGTAACTGAATCCATAATTGATGCCAATTACCATATGCTGCACCGCAGTAAGCTTTTTGAATTAAAGGGGTGGCTAAAACTCCTGTTAAAATCGAACCCAAAACACCACCAATACCATGTACACCAAAAGCATCGAGTGAATCATCGTATCCGAGTTTAGGTTTTACGTAAGCCACCATGCAAAAACAAACTAACGAAGCAACAACACCAATAATTAAGGCACCACCAATTCCTACATAACCTGCAGCAGGGGTAATGGTGGCTAAGCCGCCAATTGCACCGGTACTAATGCCTACAACGGTTGGTTTTTTATCAATTATCCAATCGAGTAAAGCCCACGTTAAAGCTGCTGTTGCACCGGCTATGTGTGTAACTAACATTGCATTACCGGCAAGCCCATCTGCTGCCAGAGCGCTTCCGGCATTAAACCCAAACCAACCAACCCAAAGTAATCCCGCTCCGATAGCTACATACGTGATATTGTGTGCAGGAATTGCATGACCCTTATAATCCCGACGTTTTCCAAGCATGATTGCTGTTACAATTGCTGCAATTCCGGCATTGATATGAACAACAATACCACCTGCGAAATCAAGTGTTCCCAATTTGTTTAACCAACCATCTGAAGACCAAATCCAATGAGCAACCGGATTATAAATAAATATTGCCCATAAGATAGAAAAGATCAAAAATCCCTTAAAATGAATACGTTCGGCAAAAGCACCAATAATCAAAGCCGGCGTAATGATCGCAAACATTCCCTGAAACAGGATGAAAACTATGTGTGGAATGGTTCCTGTAGCTTGACCGTCAGCTCCGATTTGCGAATGCGATACAAAATAAGGGCTTAAATCTGTGATATTTATATTGTTCAAAAATGCCCAGTGAAATCCTCCAATATATGGTTTTAACGATTCAATAGAGTTGCTTCCGAATGTATTGCTATAGCCTAAAATTACCCATTCTACACTGATGGCTGCAACCAGAATAAACACCTGCATAAACACGTTTAAAACATTCTTGCGTCGGACCAAACCTCCATAAAAAAGTGCCAGTCCCGGAATTGACATTAATAATACAAATGCTGTTGCTACTATCATCCAGGCTGTGTCGCCCGCATCGATTTTTGGAGTTGATGCAACCGCTGTTACAACATTTTGGGCGCTAAGCGAGGAGCCAAATACTAAGCATATGGCTAATAGGGAAACGATATTTTTTTTCATTTAATTTGTTCAAATCTAAATTGTTACAAGTGGATTATTTGTTATATAAAGCATCTGGACCTGATTCTTTGGTACGAATACGGAATGTCTCCTGTATGTCGGAAACAAAAACTTTTCCATCACCTGTTTCCCCCGTCCAAGCCGAATTCAAAATGGCATTAACGGTTCTTTCCAAATTCAAATCCCTGACAACAATCGAAATCATTCTGCGCTGAATGTATCCCGATTTAAAAACCTGACCTCGAACTACCTGTTCTTCAGTCGATTTACCTAATCCTGTAATGTCCCAATAAGAGAACCACTCGATGCCAACATCGTATAAAGCCTGCTTGACATCCTCAAATTTAGATTTGCGAATAATCGCTTCGATTTTCTTCATTTTTAAAATCAGTGTTTTAGTTTTATTGTTTCGTAGAGAGTTTAAATTACTGACTTTTCAGTAATTTTTTAGTAAAATGAAAAATGCATTGTGTTATTTGTATATTTAAATGCATTGTTTTTTTATATTTTGGGTGCAAAATTACGATATTTATCTTACTATTCAATTCAATTTGATACGAAATAACAATAATTCGTGTGGAAAAGATGCAATTTATTGATAATTTCAAACCAAATGAATGCTGAAAATTGTTCCACCACTTATCGATTTTTAACGTACAACTTAGATAAAAAAAAGGACAGACCATTTCTCGCGAAATAGTCTGTCCAAATCAATAAAACTAAAAAATCAAGCTATGTTTATAAAACGTGTTTTTTATTGAAAAATCTGAATTAATCGAAAGTTGTATATGCGGTTTCGCCATGTTGACTTTCGTCCAGTCCAAGAGCTTCGTGTTTATCAGAAGCGCGAACCCCAATCCATTTGTCGACAATTTTGAACAGAATAAATGTTCCAACGCCAGAGAACAGAATAGTTGAGCCAACAGCCAATACCTGAATCCATAACTGGTGGAAGTTTCCAAAAAGTGCACCTGAATAAGATGCCTGAACAAGTGGTGTGGCTAAAACTCCAGTTAAGATAGCGCCTAAGATGCCTCCAATTCCATGAACTCCAAATGCATCAAGTGAATCATCGTAACCAAGTTTTGGTTTAACATAAGCAACCATACAAAAACATACTAAAGAAACCACAATTCCGATAATTAATGCTCCTCCCACGCCTACAAATCCGGCAGCTGGAGTAATGGCAACCAATCCACCAACCGCACCGGTACTGATACCTACAACTGTAGGGCGGTGATCAATAATCCAATCGAGTAATGCCCAGGTTATTGCAGCAGCTGCAGCTGCAATGTGAGTTACCATGAGTGCGTTAGCAGCAAGACCATCAGCTGCTAAACCACTACCGGCATTGAATCCGAACCAGCCAACCCAAAGCATACCTGCACCCATAACCACATAGGTAATGTTATGGGCTGGAAGTGCGTGGTCTTTATAATCCCGACGACGTCCAAGCAGGATAGCCGTTACTATGGCTGCAATACCGGCATTAATGTGAACTACTGTTCCGCCTGCAAAGTCAAGTGCACCAAGTTTAAATAGCCAGCCATCAGCCGACCAAACCCAGTGTGCAACAGGATTGTAAATGAATATTGACCAAAGAATTGAAAAGACTAAAAATCCTTTGAAATTAATACGCTCAGCAAATGCACCAATAATTAATGCAGGAGTTATTACGGCAAACATACACTGGAACATAACAAAAAGAATGTGAGGGATGGTTCCAATTTGAGTTCCGTTGGCTGTCAATTGTGAGTGAGAAATAAAATATGGGCTTAAATCACTCACTTTTATATTATTTAAAAATGCCCAATCGAATCCACCAATAAAAGGTTTCAAAAAATCAATTGAATTTGATCCAAAAGCATTGCTATAACCTATTACCACCCATTCTAAAGTGATAACCGCAACTAAGAAAAAAACCTGCATAAATACGTTTAAAACATTCTTTCGACGAACCAAACCTCCATAAAATAATGCCAATCCGGGAATGGACATGAATAGTACAAGTGCAGTGGCAACAATCATCCATGCAGTATCACCAGCATCGATTTTTGGAGCAGCTGTTGTCTGTGCTGAGAGTGTTGTTCCGAAAACTCCAAGCAAGGTTACAAGTGAAATAATATATTTTTTCATTTTTAATATTCTAAATTTTAAGTTTGACAAGTGGTTTATTTGTTGAAAAGTGCGTCAGAGCCCGATTCTTTGGTACGAATGCGGAAAGTTTCCTGAATATCGGATACAAACAATTTGCCATCGCCGGTTTCACCTGTCCATGCTGAATTAAGAATAGCATTAACGGTTTTTTCCATGTTGATGTCTCTGACTACAATCGAAATCATTCGGCGTTGAATGTATCCCGATTTGAATACCTGACCCCGAACTACTTGTTCTTCGGTCGATTTACCCAATCCTGTAATGTCCCAGTAGGAGAACCACTCGATGCCAACATCGTATAATGCCTGTTTGACATCCTCAAATTTAGATTTGCGAATAATCGCTTCAATTTTTTTCATTTAGTGCTTATGTTTATTAGTTTTCTATTGTTCTGTATATTAAAAATATATTTACATATTGTATTGTCTTTTGATAATCTATATACAAAATGTAAATGTGATCGTAAAATGAATGTCAAATTGTAATTTTACTGCAAAAGTATTATATATTTTCTATACTTCAAAGCAAAATGATAATAAAAAATGAAAAATAGTTGCATTTGTGCACTATTATGTCAATTATACTACATAAATGTATTGATTTATCACAATTTAATACTATAATGTGTAAATATTATTTTCTTATATTTATATAATCAAACGAAAACAAAAGAGGCAGACTATTTCTCACGAAGTAGTCTGCCCGAAACAATAAAACTAAAAAACACACGATTAGTTCTAACTAGTTTCACCGTGTTTTGAAAAGTGCAGACCAATCGGTCTGCACTTTAATTGTTAGTTTCTTGAATTATGTATTTTTTTTATTTTACATACAAAGATTCGTCTCCTTTTTCTCTTGTCCGTATTCTGTATGATTCGTCAATTGTTGATACGAATAATTTTCCATCTCCTACTTCACCAGTATAGGCTGTATCCAGCAGACAATCAATAGTTTTCTGTAAATTGATGTCGCGTACAACTATAGATAAAGTAAGGCGTGATATGTTTGAAGTATCAGTTGAACCCCGGAATACATTTTTCTCTTTTCTTTCATTTCCTACACCATAGGTTTCGGAATAGGTAAAGAAATCAATATCAATTCCATGTAACGCATCTTTAACGTCTTCGAATTTTGAGCGTCTGATAATTGCTTCTATCTTTTTCATAATGTTTTATGTTTTTAATTGTTTTTTATTCTTCGTTTTTTATTGCAAAGTTATTGAAATTGAACGATAAAGCAGCTACTTCATTACAAAATATATGTTAATAACATTGCTACTTTTCGTTTTATTCAATCGCATTTAGTTGTTATAGGCTTCTGCTCCGTGTTCAAATACATCAATACCACCGAACGAAGTTTCCCCCTTAGGTTCAACACGTAATTTAAACGGATATGGAAGTTTGTTGATAATCAACATTACTATCATTGCAATTGCAAAGGTTGTCAAAGTTATGATTGCACTTCCCACTAATTGAGCGTAAAATACATTCCATCCACCACCGTAGAAAAGACCTGTTACTGGTGCTGTATTGTCAGCTCCAAAAGCTCCTGTTGCGCCATATTCGCCACTTGAGAAGAGACCAATTGCTAATGTTCCGAATATACCATTCAACCCGTGAACCGGAACTGCTCCAACTGGATCATCGATGCGAAGATATTCCAACAAATAAATTCCACCAAACACGATTGCTCCTGCTATTGCTCCGATTATAATTGCTCCGAAAGGAGACACCCAATAACACGGTGCAGTAATAGCTACCAATCCACCTAACAAACCGTTCACTGTAAACCCAACGTCGAATTTGCCTTTAAAAGAACCAACATAAAAAGCTAATATCATGGCACTTAATGCCCCGGTACAAGCCGCCAGAGTTGTGTTTGCAGCTACACGGCCAATGCCTATTGCGTCCATTGCTGACAAGGTACTACCCGGGTTAAAACCGTACCAACCAAACCAAAGAAGGAATGCTCCTGTTACAGCTACCGGTAAGTTGTTAGCTGCAGGAAGACCGCCTCGTTTTTTGTCATCACGTAAAAATATACGTCCGATACGTGGTCCTAATACAATTGCTCCAGCCAATGAAACTACACCACCTATAGTGTGAACAACTGTTGAACCTGCAAAATCTCGGAAACCATTACCCAATGAAGGTAAGAAATGACCAGGAGTTCCCATTAAAGCTAAGAACCCATCAGGACCCCAAGCCCAGTGACCAATAATTGGATAAATAAATGCTGTAACTGCAATACTGTAAAGTATATCACCACGGAAGCTTGTACGTCCAATCATAGCTCCTGAAGTAATAGTAGAAGCTGTATCAGCAAAAGCAAACTGGAATACAAAGTGTGCTAACAAAGCTACACCGGTTGTACCATAAGTTGCAGGTGCTCCTTGTAAAAAGAACCAGTTAAGTCCAATAAATCCATTTCCTTCGCTAAACATAAATGCATAACCGATTGCCCAGAATGATACACCACAAATGGCTGTATCGAGCACGCATTCTATTAATACGTTTACTGTTTCCCTTTTTCTTGCAAAACCCGCTTCCAGCATTACGAAACCCGCCTGCATTCCAAATACCAATGCTGCTGCAACTAATGTCCATACTGTATTCAATGAATTCATCATAGATGTTTCATGTGCTGTATATGTTTCAGCTGCACTAGCCGATCCACCAATTAAACCAGGTATTAAAACCATGGCTCCAACGACTGCCAGTAAGCCTAGCATTTTACCACCAAAGAATGCTGCGAAAAGTTTCCAGTTTTTTGGTTTTGATATGTTCTCACTCATTCGGGAGAAATATCCACCCCTTCTGGGGAGTTCTAATGTTTTACTCATAATGTTTTAATTTAAATTGTTGTGTTTATTATTTTATTATTTCTCGAAAAATACCTTGAAAAAACTAATATTATATTTTATAATGTTATGCCTGCTACAAAGAATGCAGCACCTGAGTAAGGATTTGCACCTAAGATTCCATATACAGGAAGACTGAATTTATCTGTAATTACAATCGATTTGCTTACTTTAATACCAACATTGGTGACACCTGCAGCTGTTGTGGCATAAGCATTACTTTCGCCCAATACCCCACCTGCAAATACTTTAACTAAAGGAGTAACCTGATAACCTAATTCGATATAAGTTGAAAGAGCTGCTTTTGTAACATCAGATGGTTTTTTGTCTGCTCCTGCAAACATGGTGTTAATTGATGCACTAATTGGGAATTTTTCAGTTCCGGTGTAAGCTAAAGTTGCTTCATAAATGTGATCGGTAGTTGGACTATAATCAAAATATCCTTTAGCACTTGCAAAACCCCAGTTGTAATCTGTAAGTGTAACAGCTAACTGACTTGAAAATGCATAAGTAGCATAAAGGTCCACTTCTTTTACATTCCCAAGAAGGCTACTTGAAGCCCATGATCCAACTGTCAAACCACCAATCGTGTATGAAACGTATGGTTGAATATTGGGAACCCCTTTTGTGCCTTCTTGTGGCACTCCACGCCATACATACGAGCTAACAATGTCTGCTCCGGTTGCGAACTGTGCTTTTGCACTTGAAACTGTCAAAACTGCAATTGCTAAAATTGCCACTAATCTAATCTTTCTCATAACTTGTAAAATTTAAATGATGTTTAATAATAAATTGTTTCTACTTATTTTTGAATTAATTGAACTAATTGTTTGTTTAAATGGATAAATGTTGACATATTGTTTTTAATACGATGCAAAAGTAAGCAAAATGATATAATCACGAATCAAATACTATCAAAATAATATGAATTAATTTTATGGGTTGACAATATGAAATTATATATCAATAAAAAGTAACAAAAAGGTTATATTTCATTTGTAATAATTACAATATGATATTCAGTAAATTTTTTATGTTTGATAAAATGTCGTTCTTAAAGATGAAATTTCAACCAGAAATGCTTTATTTATTGTTAAATACATGAATTTTTCTGCTCTTCAACATAAATAACTCGCTTTTACACAAAAAAAACGCCTGAGAATTTTCTCAGGCGTTATAAAATTGAACAGTTTTTTTCGATTTAACTTCTTACAAAAGTTATTAGATAGGACAAAGTACTGAATTTTTTAATTAAATCAATTACGAATGTCCCCCAACCACTATACGCATGATTTTGAGATTTAGAACAAAAAAGCGTATGAGTTGGAAGAGTATTGATCTTCTCCAGAATTTTGTCCAACGGGTTGGTTCAGTTGCAAAAGATATATCGCTGTATGGTATTGTTTTTTCTATTTCTGGTTTCATGATTTAATCTTTAAGAAGTGTGATTGATAAGTTTTATTTTACTCAGGTATAACCCACCAGAATGGAAGTGCTTTAGCCTTGTATAGAAACATGTAGTGCATAAACAACTTCATCCAATGTCCGGCTAAGCCTATTTCTCCTACTGTATAACCGATATCGCGTCCCCATTTTGGGAATTTTTTCCAGTCGGGAACAATGGGATAAACCGTCATAACCGCAGCTTGACCGTGACGAATTCCATATCCTGCCGATACAATACAAGCAGCACCCATTTTTACCATAGATACTTTGTGTTTGTGATCGGTGGTGCCTGTCTTGATTTTTTCTACAATGTTTTCAGCCACAATACGCCCAATGACACCTGAAGGCATTCCTGTCCGGGGAGGCGTCGGGTTTATTTGTGTGCCATTTTTGCTTTTCATCGGTTTCGATATGGGGTGGGGTGGTGCAAATGCAATTCCCGCAGCATAAATATTGTCGTACAAAGGTGATTTGTAAATGGAAGGCCAGTCGCTAGCATCCCATTCTTCGTAGGCTTTTGCAGTGTAGTCGGCATCTACTTTCATCATGCCGTTAGGCACAAATATATCTGCCGTAATATCTTCATCCAGTTTGTTGTAGGCTTTCATTCCTGCACCGGCAAAGCTGGGAATAAGCATGGCAAAATCAAACTCTTTGCTATGATATTCACCATCCAATGTTTCGTAATGCACCAATCCTTCCTCCAGCTTATTGACTCCTGCACCAGTAATCCAATTTATATTATACTCTTTGAAAATTGATTCTGCAAAGATTTTAGTTGGGGTAACATAACCTCCACGTTTCACATAAGCACCGCCCATGCCAAAGTCACCCAATTCATATTCATTCGAAATCCATGTGATTTCGGCCATGTGATTTAATTTGCGCTTGTTTATTTCAAAGGCAATGTTGAGTGAATACTCAAAAGCTGCACCTTGACAGGTTGCTAAAGGGTGACCGGTTCCGATCAGAATCCGTTGTTTTTCGCCTTCTTCCATTTTCTTGAAACACTTTTGAAGATTTTCCCATGCGTGGGTTGCATGTTGGTACGTACATACAGAAGAACTAAATTTGTCAGGTCCGAGACCTTCGGTAGCGGCAAAATTGAGTTTTGGTCCTGTGGCATTAATCAGGAAATCATATTCCACATTCTCTTCTTTATCTTTCAACTCCCCTGTGACATATTTAATCGTCACATAGCCTTTGTTGTATATTTTGTCACCATTAGGATGAATTGAAACAGCCATTGCTTGTCGGTACATTATTCCGGTGCGTTTATATACAGGAGAAAGCTCAAACTTAACTTGTTCGGGTGTCATTAATCCCATACCAACCCAAATATTGGATGGAACCCATTGGTAATTGCTGTTGGGGCTGATTACTTCAACTTCATGATTTTTGCCCAGCTTTCGTTTTGCTATCAGAGCAGCGCTATGTCCGGAAATGCCCGCTCCAAGAATAAGAACTTTTGCCATAGATATATAATTTAAGAATTAATTTAATTAATTTCAGAAAAGAAAGCCCTACAAAACTAAATTAATATTCCTGATAAATTCAATGAAAATCAGTTCACTTTTCAATTCGTGAGGAATATCACAATTTTAGTTGGTTCTCGTCACTTCAGAGATGAATCGCTGTCAAGTTCAAATGAAGATAGATTTAAAAGTACGATATTTGTAATCATTTATTTATCAAGGGAATCTGAGTCTGTTTATTTGAGTTTTCAGAATGTAATATAATCGGTTTTTATCCTGAAAGTAATTATCAGTTGAAATAAAAACAAAAAATAACGGTGATATTATAATAATTTAATTGGTGATACTATTGTAATTCAAAATAAATCATATATCTTTGCAGCGTCAATAAGAAACCAATACTAAAAATCATTAGTTATGATTACAGAAGCAATAAATGTACGATACTCCGAATTAAGCGAAAGCGCTTGTTGTTTATCATGTGGTGGTGCTATAAATTATGCCAAACCGCAACCGGGAGAAATTTGTGTGGATTTGGGCAGCGGTCGTGGTAACGACGTATTAAGGATGGCTGAAGAAGTTGGGGAAGACGGACATTCTTATGGAATTGATATTTCGGAAGGAATGATTACCAAAGCTAAAGCCAGTATTGCCAAATTTGAAGTGGCAAATGCTACGATTGTAAAAGCTGAACTTGAAGAGTTGCCTTTTGAAAATAACAGTACTGATTTAGTGATATCCAACTGCACTATCAACCATAGTTCTGACAAACAATCCGTTTGGAATGAAGTTTATCGCATACTTAAAGAAGGTGGTCGTTTTGTGGTAAGTGATATTTATGCGCTAAAAGATATTGCCGAAGAATATAAGAATGATCCTGTGGCTGTGGCTGAATGTTGGGCTGGTGCCGAAACGAAGGATAAATACCTGCAAATTCTGAAAAAAGCAGGATTTCATGAAATTACAGTTTTGGAAGAATCTGCACCTTACGAGAAAGGTCAGGCAATTGTTTCGAGCTTTACAATTTCAGGATTTAAAACAAAATCAAACAAGTTATCTGAACCAAATCATTGCTGGAATGCCTGATTTAGTGTAGGAAATAAAATAATTCATTTCTTTTTTATTCATTTTAAATTTGCAAGTATGAAAAGTGTAGTGAAGAAAAGTTGCTGTTCGAGCAACAAATCAGAGTCGAAAGTAGCACAATGTTGTGCTAAAGTATCGATTATTGTAGCCGGTTGTCATGACTAAGGTTACCCCTAACCTTAAAGGGGAGTATTATTATTCTCCTTTTGGGTTAGGATTTTAAGATTAAAAATTATGAAAAAGAACTCAAAACAATTCGAATATTTGCCTTCTAACTCCCCTTTAGGGGTTGGGGGCATTTCTCGTCATAACATTATCACACCCATAGCCGACTCTGAAGATTTCTTCATTGTCAATCCGTTGAGTAAATCGGCTGACATCATTTCAGCTAATGAAGTTAAAAAGCTGAAAAACAAACTTGATCCAAACGGTGAATTTGTACAAAAAGGCTATCTGACTGATGAGGCAAAGGAGAAACTGGCTTTTAAACTGGCTTACCTCGACTTCACTGAGAAACGTGAAGAAGATGAAGTTCAGTTATTTTTTGTACCCAATTATTCCTGCAATTTTGCCTGTTCGTATTGCTATCAGGAAGGTTATAATCCGGTTCAGAAAGTAGTAACGAATGAAGTGGTTGCTGCGTTTTTTAGTTATATCCATGCTGAATTTGCCGGCCGGCGAAAATATATCACCGTTTTTGGTGGCGAGCCGCTTTTACCGGGCGTTCATCAACGGACGATGTTGACTCATTTTATTCAGAGATCCAATGAAGCCGGGCTTGATTTAGCCTTTGTAACCAATGGATATACCCTTGCTTCGTATGTTGATTTGCTGAAAACTGCCAGTATACGCGAAGTGCAGGTTACATTGGACGGAACTCAGGAAGTGCATGATGGTCGTCGTTACCTGAAAGGGAAACAACCTACTTTCGACCGAATTATTGAAGGAATTGATGCTTGCCTTGCTGCGGGAATTAATATCAACCTGCGCATGGTGATAGATAAAGAAAATATCGAAAATCTGGCCGGACTTTCTCGTTTTGCAATTGACAAAGGCTGGACTGCTTCTCCCCTATTTAAAACTCAAATAGGACGTAATTACGAACTGCATTTCTGTAATAGTACACCTGAGAAACTATTTGACCGTGCTACGCTGTATCAACATTTATATGAATTGCTGAAAGTGCATCCTTATATTGCTGAATTCTATAAACCTGCTTTTTCCATTGCTAAATATATTTCGGAACATGAAGAATTGCCTATGGCGTTGTTCGATTCGTGTCCGGCTTGTAAAACAGAATGGGCTTTTGATTTTACTGGTACTATATATTCCTGTACCGCTACTGTTGGAAATAAAGGCGATGAACTTGGTACATTTTATCCCGAAGTTACAAAGAATGAAACAGCGATTGAAAGCTGGCAGAACCGGGATATTACAACCATTGAAAAATGTAAAACCTGCGATGTTGCGTTGGCTTGTGGTGGTGGGTGTGCTTCTGTTGCAAAAAACAAAAACGGACATCCAAATTCTCCCGATTGCCGCCCAGTGAAAGAATTGTTGAGCTTGGGAGCTGCGTATTATTTAAACGATTAATTTATTTTCGAAAGAAAGGACAGGTCACGACCGGTCCCTACATGTGGAATTATATATGAACGAATGAACATATATCAGGAAAAATAAAAATATAAGATTATGAAAGAGATTAATGCAGTAGATTTTGAAAAAGAAGTATTGAACGGCGGAAAAGTTGTTGTAGATTTTTATTCAACCGAATGTCCGCCTTGCGAGGCATTGGCACCAAAATTTGATGCAATGGCCGAGTTGTATGGTCAGAAAATCAAGTTCCTAAAAATTTATCGTCAAGGAAATCGTGAGCTGGCAACCGAATTGAGTGTGAGTTCATCGCCAACCTTGTTGTTTTTTGAGAATGGGAAACAAGTTATTGATTCAATCAGTGGCGGTATTAAGAAATCCGAAATCATTGAGCGACTTGATACCATGTTGACAACGGAAGAAGTTACAGCAATTAAAGCCAACCAAAAACCGATTGTTTCGGAATACGATGTGGCAATTTTAGGTGGCGGACCTGCCGGTCTGACTGCCGGAATTTACCTTGGACAAGCTAAAATCAAAACGGTGTTGATTGACCCAGCATTGCCAGGTGGATATATGGGTATAACGCATCAGGTTTCCAACTATCCTGGGTTTGAACAACCACAACCGGGTTATATGTTGGCGCATTACATGAGCGAACAAGCTAAGCATACCGGCATTGATTTTAAAGTGGCAGTGGATATTACTTCAGTGGATTTGTTGAAGAAAGAAATTGTGATTGACCAACTGGAAACCATCAAAGCCAAGAAAATTATTATTGCCACCGGTACAACCCCGAATACGATGAATGCGCCGGGTGAAAAAGAATACAAAGGCAAAGGAATTTCGTATTGTGCTACATGTGATGCCAAATATTTCGTGGACAAGGAAGTAACGGTTATTGGAGGCGGAAATTCAGCGGTAGAAGAAGCGTTGTTTATCACCAAATTTGCCAGCAAAGTAACTATGATTCATCAGTTTGATAAGCTAACAGCTAACCAAACGGCTATTGAACAGTTGCAAGCGAACGATAAAATAACTGTGATGTACGAACATGAACCACGAGGTTTCGAGAAACGTGGCAACACCATGATTACAACCCTTGAAGATTTGAAAACCAAAGAAGTAAAAGAACTTGAATCGGATGGTGTATTTGTATTTATCGGTTTCAAATCTAATGTATCGGTGTTGGGCAAAACGCTTCCTGACATGAATATTTGGGGATACATTCTTACAGATGAAGATATGAAAACCAGCATTCCGGATGTATATGCCATTGGCGATATTATCAGCAAAAAATACCGCCAGATTACTACTGCTGTGGCCGATGGAACTATTGCGGCAATAACTATTTCGAAAGAGTTATAAACCCCCAAACCCCTAAAGGGGCTTAAAATAAACACTTTAAAAATTAAAATTATGAAAACAAACATGGGAATTATTGACAGAGCTATCCGTATTGTGGTTGCTTTGGTTTTTGTCGGATTGTATTTTGCAAATGTGGTTACCGGATCGATGGCCATAGTGCTACTTGTTTTAGCCGGAGTATTTACCCTGACTTCATTAATTGGTTTTTGTCCGTTGTACTGGCCGTTTGGTATTCATACCTGGGGCAAAAAGAAATAATTTTTATTTAAAACAAGAGATTTATGAAACTGAAATTTGTTTTGCCAACATTGATATTACTATTGGCTTCATTCACCGGAATATCAGCTCAACGGACGCAGCTTAGTTCTCCCGAGATAAAGGATGTTTTGAAAAAGAACAAAGCTATTGTCATACTGGATGTAAGAACATCTGAAGAGTATATTGCGGGACATTTAAAAGGTGCTCAAAACATTGATATTCGTCAATCGGATGCCTATTCTAAACTTGATAAACTCAATCCTAAAACTACTTATCTGGTTTATTGCCGGACGAATCACCGAAGTGGAATGGCGGTGGATTATATGATGCAGAAAGGGTTTAAGTCCGTTTATCAAATGATGGATGGTTTTCCGGGATGGGCAGCGAATAATTTTGCTTACGAAAAGTAAAGAACCGAATGGAAAATCAAAAAGAGCTTTATTCCGAAAGCGACTTAAAACTTATGCGTGCAGCAGAAGATTCCCTGTTAATGGGAAGAAACAGGGTAGAGGAGTTGACGAAGTTTGCTGAAAATTCGAGTGTGAAACGTATCGGAATTGCACATTGCGTGGGAATGACCCGCGAAGCTACGGAATTGAAAGAACGTCTTTCGGATAAGTTTGAAGTTTATACTGTGGACTGTAAATATGCCAAAATTAAAGGGTCAAAACTCTTGAACGATGAGACGGTGAAAGGCACATCGTGCAATCCTGCTGGGCAGGCTGACTTTTTGGCTCAGAACGAAACAGAACTGAATATCTCATTCGGGCTCTGTATAGGACATGATATCCTATTCAATATGAAATCAAAAGCTCCGACAACAACTTTGGTAGTAAAAGACCGGGAACATAAGCATAACCCATATCAGGAATTTGTGACGTAATAAAATGTATGTACTGACTTTTTTTAATGGGGCGTTGCCCCAAACCCCACTTCCTTTTTTGTCTTGACACAAAAAGGAAGCAAAAAAGGTCAAGACTGCGCCCGCTTCGCTCGAAAAACTTACTATTGCTACTGAAATCTTCTAAACTCGCCCCGACGGAATATGACGGGACTGAAACTGAAAAGATTTCTACGTCGTCTTCACTTGTTTTTCGGCTCACCGGACGAGGTCGGTCGTTAGCGAACCTTTAAACTAATAAATAAATTTTGGTGACTATAATCAAAAAGATTTTAAACACATAATTATTATGCAAACAGCATTCATCATCATTGGTAGTATTATTTTGGGATTTATATTATTGAATATTTATGCCCGTTTAAAAATGAAAAATCTTCCGAAAGTGGAGGATCATGCCAATATTTTGACATTGACAGATAAGAACTTTCAACAAAAGACGAAAAACAAGGTGGTGTTAGTGGATTTTTGGGCTGAGTGGTGTGCACCCTGCAAAATGATGGTTCCGGTACTAAATGAAGTTGCCGACGAACTAAGCGGAAATTCTCATGTAGGGAAACTGAATATTGAGCAATATCAGTCTATGGCACAAGAGTTTAATGTACGTAGCATTCCTACGCTTATTCTGTTTAAAAATGGAAAAGAAGTGAAACGTTTCGTAGGAATCAAGCAGAAGGAATTTTTATTGAAAGAAATCAAATCAATCACTATATAAATGAAAATTAAAATGAAAAAACTAATTTTTGCAAGCGTAATGCTTGTTGCACTGTTTACAGCCTGTGGCGAAAAGACTAAAGTAAACAACACTCAGGTACAACAACAAACGAGTACAATTCACCTGACCAAAGCTGAATTTTTATCTAAAGTTGCCAATTTCCAGACAAATCCAACTGAGTGGAAATACCTGGGTGAAAAACCCTGTATTATCGATTTTTACGCCAGCTGGTGTGGACCGTGTAAAACGATTGCACCTATTATGGAAGACTTGGCAAAAGAATATGAGGGTCAGATTTATGTTTACAAAGTAGATGTTGACGCTCAACCGGAAATAGCCGCTGCTTATGGCATTCAAAGTATCCCTACTCTGTTCTTTTGTCCAATGAATGGTACTCCACAAATGTCACAAGGTGCTATTCCAAAAGAAGATTTTAAGAAAATGATAACAGAAGTTTTGTTGAAAAAATAAACGAACTGATACTTGAATGTAAAGCGTCAGATAATCAGGATAAAGTATTAAACTACTACTACTACTACTAATAATAATATTAATAATAATACTAATAATACTAATAATAATAATCAAGATGAATAATTTTTTTAAAGAACATATCTTAAAAGTAATCGGAATACTCGTTGGGGGTATTGCGGGTTTTTTATATTATCATTTTGTAGGTTGTACCAGCGGAACTTGCCCAATAACATCAAACCCTTATATAACAGTTTTATACGGATCATTACTTGGTTATTTATTACTAGATATGTTTAAAAAGAAAGAACATGGAACAAATTAAGAATTACTTTAAAAGTTGGGGGCCTACCCGTATTTTCAGGCTCGTTTTAGCCGGAATTTTGGGTATTGCCTATTACTACAATCGCGAATCGTTCTATCTTTTTGGAGCAATAATTCTGGGTTTACAGGTCGTGTTTAATATCAGCTGCCCGGGAGGAAGTTGCGAAACACCCATTCGTAAAGATGATAAATCCATAATTAAAACAGAAAAATACGAACCAACAAAATAAAATCATGTATAGCACATTTATCATATCAAAATCGGATTGTATGACCTGCACGAACAAAACTCTAAAAAGTTTAGGTACTTTACGAGGGGTTTTTGGAGCTGAGATAGATCAGATTGAGGGAAAAGTGTTGGTATCGCATACCGACGAAGTCAGCAGAAAAGAAATTGCAGAAATGCTTCTTTCGCTGGGCTATCCTGAACTTGAAAACGAACAGGAAATTGAATCCGACGAACCATCTATCTGGGGATGTGCTTTATAAAGAGCAAAGAGCAAAGATTAAAGAGCAAAGAACAAAGAATAAGTAATCAAGATTTTAAAACAATATGAAGAAATCAATTTTTGCAGCTATATTGCTTGTATTCAAACTTTTGGCATTTGCCGGAGAAAATAAAGAAAACAAAACAGTAAATAACGAACAACAAAAAACAGAGAAAAAAATGGGAACAATTCATTTAACTAAAGGCGAATTTTTATCAAAAGTAGCCAATTTCGAAGCCAATCCAACCGAATGGAAATACCTGGGAGATAAACCTTGTATTATTGACTTTTATGCTGCATGGTGTGGACCTTGTAAAGTGGTTGCACCTATATTGGAAGATCTTGCCAAAGAATATGATGGACAGGTTTACATTTACAAAGTAGATACGGAAGCCGAACAAGAATTGGCGGGTGCTTTTGGAATCCGCAGTATTCCATCAATCCTTTTTTGCCCGATGATCGGTGCCCCACAAATGGCACAGGGTGCATTGCCTAAAGATTCATTTAAGAAAGCAATAGAAGAAGTTTTATTGAAAAAATAAGGATGGATAAGCGCATACCGGTAATAATTGAAATGTTTTATACACTTTCCTGCCCAAGCTGTAAAATTCTTCAACGAATGCTTGACGAAGTTTTGCCCACATTTGGGGATAAATTTGTATTAAAAAAAACAATGGCTAATGCACCGTTGGGAATGATTAAAACAATGAAGTTGGGCATTCATGCGGTCCCGGCACTTTTGATTGATAATGAAATAGTATTTAAACAAGTGCCTTCAAAACAGGATCTAATAAACAAACTCAATATATATTAAGATGGAAGAAAAGAAAAAATTACGTTGTCCACTTGGAGTACCGGGAGGAATTTTAGCTACTATTATTGGTCTAACAGGAATTATATTAAATAGTATAGACTTCAATCTATCAGGTTTACTAGTTTCGATAGCTTTGTTTTTAACGGGAGCTCCTTTTGTTCGAGTTACCATGATGGTACATTCGGCCAATGACAGATTGGATGAGTTGGAACGTAAAATGGAAGAAAAGAAATAAAAATCTAGGAATAGAATTCTGTTTTTTTAAGCTATTGGAGTATTTCTGATAGCTTTTTCTATATAATATTCTGCAATATGCTCATTAAATGAGCCTTGCTATGAACTCCTGCTTGCTTGTGTTTTATTTCTCCATTTTTGAAGACCATCAACGTTGGAACACTTTGAATCTGATAACGGCTTGCTATCATTGGATTTTGGTCTACATCAATTTTGATTACTTTTACACGCTCTCCGAGCTCTTCAGCTACTTGTTTTAAAATGGGTGATTGTGTTTTACACGGTCCACACCACACTGCATGAAAATCGACAATTACTGGTCGGTTTTCATTGATAATTGAATCGAAATTTCCTTTCATAATTTAAAACTTATTGTGTTTTTTAATTTCAAATAACTCAAATTCTAATACAGAAAATAGATAAATACCAAACTAATAACTGCTATAAAAAACCAAAGTATAACACCTAAGATAAGCGGTTTTACTCCGACAGACTTTAAGGTTGATCTCGACAATCCTGCTCCGATGAAGAATAGCGTAAGCGTTAAGCTTTGCCGGGATACTGTTACAATTTCGTGTGTTATTGAATTCGGGATATTTATATAGGTATTCAGAACCATGGCAAGTATGAAAAACAGAATAAACCACGGAATTACGATTTTATCACCTTTCGATTTAAAATAAAAGGATGTAAAAAATGAAAGTGGAATAATCCACAACGCCCGGGTGAGTTTCACGGTAGTGGCTACTTTCAATGCTTCTTCACCAAAAGTTGCTCCGGCACCCACCACCGAACTGGTATCGTGAATGGCAATGGCAGCCCACAATCCAAATTGATGTTGAGTGAGATTCAACCAATGACCTAAGACCGGAAACAGAAACAGTGCGACAGCATTCAACACAAAAATAGTGGCTAATGAAACCGACATTTCACTTTCGTTTGCCTTGGCAATAGGTCCAACAGCAGCAATGGCACTGCCACCACAGATGGCTGTTCCGGATGCAATTAAATAAGATGGAACTTTCCCAATGTTGAGCCATTTACCAACCATTATTCCGATAACCATAACACTGACCACAGAAAATAGCGTAAAAAGCATTCCGTCCGATCCGGCTTTAACCGAATCAAGTAAATTCATTCCAAACCCTAAACCTACTACTGAAATTTGAAGCAAGTATTTCGAGGCTTTTTTATTGAATGCCGGAAAAGGAGAACCTAAAGTCAGTGCAAAAACCAAACCCAAGAACAAGGCGATAGGTGCTGTGATAAAAGGAATTAAGCACAGAAATGCAAGAATCAGATATACAATTCCATTCAGTTGTTTTGAAGAAACAGAATAGCGCATAACTTATTGATGTTCAATTATAACTACAATTGTGTTCATGCTCATGTGCAGCGCAATTGAAGCCACCGTCGGTAACTTTTCCGGCTAAATATTGCTGAACAAGTTCTGTTACATCGCCTTGGCAATTACGGATAACATGGACACCGTGAGCATTCAGCTTGTTGATAGCACCATCGCCAATACCCCCGGCCAACATGATTTTTATTCCTTCCTTTTCAAACACTTCAGCTATATTCGATTTACAACCGCAACCTTGTGGAGAATCCATTCGTTCGTTGGAAGTAACCTGATTTTGGTCTGAAACGCTGTAAATTTGATAAAACTCACAATGTCCAAAATGGGCATCAATCTGGTTATTTTCTTTTATTGGTACTGCAATTTTCATGATGTTCTTCTCCTTTTTTACAACCGTTTGGCAATAAGCATAAATTGCTCGTAATTCGTTGTTTTTTCGTCCGTGATTCGGGTTATCGTATTGTATATTTTTACTGTCTTTACATCAAAACCCGCCTTGACAAATTGTTTGGATAAAACATCCGTATCAAACCCACAATATGGTATTGGTTCAAACCCATGAAACGAACCATCTTCTATAACCAAATCTCCCACAACCACCCATGCCCCGGGTTTTGTGATGGTAGCCAGATGTTCTACCGTCTTTTCAACATCAGTGAGGTGATGAAATGCCATGGCCGAAAATACAAAATCAATATCTTGCTTTTTGTAATCAAAAACTTCGCCATGCAGTATTTCTACTTTACTGCTTTCAGTCAGTTTTTCTTTTAATACTTCCAACATAGCTTCGGACGTATCAACCAGTACCACTTTAGCGACTAATGGCTCCACATTCAGACCTACTAAACCTGTACCCGCACCAATTTCCATCGCTTTCCAACTCTGCAATGGATTGACATTGAACAGCATTTCACTCAGGAATTTTTGAGTCATTTTAATTTTGTCGGGACTATCCCATTGGACTGCTTTTGCTTTAAAATTATCGTTCATATTTTATTTTTTTTAAATAATACAATTACCTGCTTTTCAAATCTTACTAACAATTGGTAAGATGCTATTGAGCATATTCATTTTGTCAAGTTCTTCCGATATCTCAATTGCTTCCTTTATAATACTTTCAGGATAATCGTTTATTTGAAGTATCCTGATAGCATTTCTGTTCTTTAATTTTCCTTCTTTAAGCTTGTAGTCAAAATCAACTGTTTTATGGTTAACAATTTCGCTGAAGTGAAATAAATCATATTCATTCTTCAATAAATCAGCCAATTCAATGTCATGTGTCGATACAAAAACAATATTATTCTCTTCGTTCAGTGAAGATAAAACAGCTTTGCCAGCCGAAATTCGTTCGACAGTGTTAGTTCCTTTAAAAATTTCGTCTAGTAAGAACAAGTTTAAGTTTCTACCTTTGCTTTTTGCTATCATTTCTTTGATTGTCATGACTTCCTCAAAATAATAGCTTCTGTCGTTCATTAAATCATCGCTAATTCGAATGGCAGAAAAAACACACATTCTTGGCAAAGAAAAATGCTCTGCAAAACAAGTGTTTATTGTCAATCCAGTTATTACATTTATAGCAATAGTACGGATGAATGAAGTTTTCCCTGACATATTTGAACCTGTCAGTAAGATTGATTTATCGTTTACTTTCAAGTCGTTTTTTACACAGTCCTCAATTAATGGGTGATATACTTCCTGAGCAAAAAGTCTTTTCTTTCCATCAATAATTTTCGGTGTACAGAAGTTGTTAAGTCCCTTTCGTAATGAAGCAATTGATATAGTAGCATCTATTTCTCCAACAAACAGAAATACATCTTCAATCTCTTTTCTTTTTGTGTCAATACGCTTTAAAGTTCCAAACAAAAACAAAGGTTCAATCAGAAATACAATTTTTACAAGTTCCAAAATTGCCCAAAAAAATATTTGCTGGTCACTTTGTATTTTTACTTCCAGATTGAAGAATGACATTCGATTGCTGACCTTGTTAATGATACTCGCCGATTTCATCAAATTTGGATTAATCTCCTTTAAAATATCATTCTTATATAATTCCTGAGCTATGCCATTTAGTTTTAACAATTGTGGAATAGAACTAAAATAATTGAATAGGTTTTTCTTATTCCAGAAGTGTATAACAATGTTGATAATGGATAAACCCAAAATTACAAGAAAGAATACCGGATTAAAAAATGCCATAACAAACGACAACACACTTGCAAACGACAACAACGGAACAACAAAATACCATTTAGGCGGTTTTAAAATTTCATCCTGAAACAGCGTAGCAATATAAAATACTTCTCTATCATTCAATTTGTTCAATTTGCTTTGGACAGACACTCTAAAGTCGGGATTATTCGTAAACTCATCCAACATTCTTTCATTCCTGATATTATCTGAAGAACCTGCCGGAATGTTTCTTAACTTATTATAAAGATATTGTTGTCCAACTTTTGAGTTTGTTCGGTCGATAAACATGAATAATTCCTGAAAATCCAAATCGTTACAGGTTTTGTCAGATAGGGTCTGAAAAGCTGTAGAATGGTCTTTCTTTCGGAAATAACTTTCTATATATTCAAAATCAAATAAATCATTTTTTACATTCCCAAAATCATCTATTAACTTATTATTTCTTTTTCGTTTATTTAGCATTGCACCTGTGTCTTTTAATTATTTGTGGATAACTTATTGCATCAAGGAGTGTATCATATGATTAAAGATTATTTATAGGCGTTAGTTCATCAGCACAAAATATTTTACAGTCTTTGCATCGAACATGATTTTCTAATCCACCAATTAATTTGAAGCAGCGTTTACAGCGAAACCATTGTTTTTCAAACTGCACATTTCCGCCCTCAATCACAATCATTTTGCCTTCTACCAGTGCCTGAGCAATGGTTTTACGTGCTTTTTCGTAAATGCGTGTCAGCGTTGGGCGTGATACATTCATTTGCTCCGCTGCCTGATCCTGATTCATTCCTTCATAATCGAGCAAGCGAATACTTTCATATTCATCGTATAGCAATGCAACGGAACTTACAATGTGGCGTGGAATACCATAAGGTTTAAAACCCTGCATAAGAGGCGGGTTGCAAATTTTACGGTCTTGTTTTGGGCGAGGCATGAATTTATATCAGTTCTGAACTACAAAGATACAAATAGTTTTGAACTTATGTTCATTACAAAATAGTAATACTGCATTTAAAACTTATTTTTAGTAAGCAAGTGTATAACTTTAGTAAACGTATAAAATCAATATTATCCTACTAAACTAACTTGTCTCCCCTTTGGCATAGGCTATTGTTAACAATAGACCCCGTTCGCTGAAAGCGACAGGGTCTATTGTGTAAGAGTCATCCTGAAAACTAAGGTTATTTTTCCAATCGTTTCATGGCTTCAATCGTGTTTTCGCGGCTACCGAATGCAGAGAAACGCACATAACCTTCACCACTTGCTCCAAAACCGGCTCCGGGGGTAGTTACGATGTGTTTTTGTTTCAGCAGATAATCAAAATACTCCCAGCTTCCCATTTCAACAGGAGCTTTTGCCCAAACGTATGGAGCATTTTTACCACCAAATATTGTATATCCTGCTTTCAAAAGACCTTCACGAATAATTCTTGCATTTTCGGTATAGAAATCAATCAAGGCTTTTACCTGCTTTTTACCTTCGGGACTGAAGGTGGCTTCGGCTGCACGTTGAACAATATAGGATGTACCATTGAACTTGGTGCATTGACGGCGATTCCAGAGTTTATTCAGCGAAACTTTTTCGTCGCTTGAGCTGTAGCCCATTAATTGTTTCGGAACAACCGTATATCCGCAACGTGTTCCTGTAAAGCCGGCAGTTTTAGAAAAACTCCGGAATTCAATAGCCACCTCGTTGGCTCCTTCTATTTCATAAATGCTGTGTGGCACATTTTCTTCGGTGATAAATGCTTCGTAAGCAGCGTCAAACAAAATGATGGTGTTGTTTTCTTTGGCATATTCCACCCAAATAGTGAGTTGTTCTTTGGTCAGCGTAGTACCGGTTGGGTTATTGGGATAACAAAGGTATACTAAATCTACTTTTTCGGTTGGCAGAGCCGGTACAAAATTATTTTCGGCATTACAAGGTAAATATACCAGATTGCTCCATTCGTTGAATTCGTTTGGTTCTCCTGCACGACCACCCATGGCATTGGTATCGACATAAACCGGATAGCTCGGATCAGTAATTGCCACCCGATTGTTGATGTCAAAAATATCACCGATGTTTCCGGTATCGCTTTTAGCACCATCGCTGACAAAAATCTCATCCGCTTCAATATTAATTCCTTTGCCTGTAAAATCGTTCAACACAATGGCATCACGCAAAAAAGCATAGCCTTGTTCCGGACCATAACCACGAAAGGTTTCAGCACTGCGTTGTTCGTTCGCTGCTTTTATCATGGCATCAACCGAAGCATCGGGTAAAGGCAGACTTACATCACCAATTCCCATGCGGATAATCGGAGCTGTCGGGTTTTCTTCTTTGTGCTGTGCCACCCGTTTAGCGATTTCAGAAAACAGATAAGTTGCCGGAATCTTGATAAAATTATCATTAATTTGTGCCATTTTTTTAGTTTATAATTGGTAGTTTTAGTTTATAGTTGGTAGTTTTAGTTTGTAGTTTGTAGTTAGTTCGATTTTATTTTTTATATAAACTACCAACTATAAATTTCTTTAGATTTCTCCTTCAAACACAGTTGTAGCGCTGCCGGTCAGATAAACCCGATTGTCAGATTTTTTCCATTCTATTACGAGTTCTCCTCCAATCAATTCTACTGTTACTTTGCGGTTGGTGTGTCCGTTGAGTACAGCAGCAACAACCGATGCACAAGCCCCCGTTCCACAAGCCATAGTTTCGCCTGAGCCACGTTCCCATACCCGCATTTTAATCCGGTCAATCGAAATAATTTCAATAAACTCGGTGTTGATACGACGTGGGAAAATAGCCGCATTTTCGATAACCGGACCAATTTTGGTCAAATCTAATTTGTCTATTTCTGTTGTAAAAATAACAGCATGCGGATTCCCCATGGAGACACAAGTAATATTATATTGCAATTCTTCGGTAAATTTAACCGGCTTATTTATAATGGTTTCGCCAGTAAACAAAGTAGGAATAAGTTCGGGTACCAAAATAGGCTCACCCATATCCACTGTTACGGTTTCAACTTTATTCTTTTTGTCAATAAATAGTTGCAGTACTTTCACTCCGGCCAATGTTTCCAATGTAACGGAAGTTTTATCAGTCATACCTTTATCGTACACAAACTTTCCAATGCATCGTGAAGCATTTCCACACATTTCAGATTCAGAACCGTCGGCATTGAACATCCGCATTCTGAAATCGCAGGTATCCGAAGGCATAATCATTACCAGACCATCAGAACCGATACCTTTATGACGGTCGCTGTACTGAATGGCAAATTCCTCCGGATTTTCTATTTTCTCTTCAAAACCGTTGACATAAATATAGTCATTGCCGGTACCGTGCATTTTGGTAAATTTCATATTGTTAGCTTTTACAGAAAAAGTCACACAAAATTAATTATTCTGCATGACTTCTGTATTTAATAATGACAATGGTTTGTATTGTTGGCTTTAAACTTATAAAATAATTGTATTTCGCTTGATTTTTAAACAATTCAGTTGAAATATAGATAAATTATTTTCAAATTATCAATTATTTAATGGAAATGGAAGTCTTTCTAATTGCAGTTAGTTATCAATTCAAATTTCTTTCTTAGCTATAAGCAAAAACTGTTCATATTCACTCATTTTCCCCGGAATACGTTCACGTTTCAATATATTATAAGTTTCGGCAGACTGAACTTTAAAACCGGCATTCGTAAATTTTTCAGATAAATCCTGTGTGTCGAATCCTTGGTGTGGAATAGATTCAAAATTATGAAATGAACCATCTTCTGTACGTAAATCACCAATCAGAATATATGCTCCGGGTTTTGTTATTTGATACAAATGATTTATAGTAGCTTCTATATCAATGATATGGTGAAATGCCATACTGGAGAATATCAAGTCAATATCTTGTTTTTTATAATCCAATACTTCAGCATGAATAATTTCAATATTTTCATCACCCTGCAGTTTCTTCTTCAAAACTTGCAGCATGGCTTCCGATGTGTCTTCAAAAACAACTGAATTTACATAAGGAAGTATCTGTAATCCTACTAAACCGGTTCCTGCACCTATTTCAAGCGCTTTCCAATCTTTCTGGTAGTTAATGTTATTCGATAATGCAGAGATAAATATTTCTGTCATTTCAATTTTAGAGGGATTATCCCAATCGGCTGCACGATGTGCAAAATAATCTGTCATAATTTTATTGTTTTAACCTACTAAACAACAGAACTTGATATTTGTTCAGTAATGTGAAATGTACTAGTTTAGTTATGATAATGCTTTATCAAATCTAAAAGTTCAACTGATATAAAATTGTCAGATTGAAAAAAACAAGTACTTTTACCAGAAATCAAAAATCATGAAAACCAAGTACTTTAATATCCGCTATTACTTTGTAGCATTTCTTATAAGCATATTTATACCTGTTGTTTTTTCGCAGTCAACCACAGTTCAGTTCAATGTAAATATGAAGCAACAAATTTCACTTGGTAATTTCAAACCTGCCACTGATTTTGTCGATATGGCCGGAAGTTACAATAGCTGGGGTTCCACTATGATGACTGATGCCAATAAAGATAGTATTTATACTGCTTCGGTTTCTTTCAATGTGGGTGATAATATTCAATTCAAATGCCGGATAAACGGTTTATGGACAGGTTTAGAAGAATTTCCGGGTGGTGGTTCAAACCGTAGCTATACCGTGGTACTGAACGGAGTTTTTAATTTCTGGTACAGCGATGTCATTCCCTCTAATGTCTTGACAGTAAACTTTCAGGCATCAGGCAGGGCAATTATTCCCGGACAAACCATTCAGTTTTTAGATAAGTCAACTGGTTCTCCTGTTTCGTGGGATTGGACATTTCCGGGAGGCACACCGGCCATATCTCAAGTGCAAAATCCACTTGTAACTTACTCAACAGAAGGAAAATATCCGGTTGCATTGATAATAAAGAATTCCAAAGCCGATACCTTGTCACTAACTCAGGCTGAATATATCAATGTGTCGAGTGCAAGAACCTATTGGTGGAATGATGCGATATTTTACGAAGTATTCGTACGGAGTTTTTATGATCAAAATGGAGATGGAAAAGGGGATTTAAAAGGTCTTACCGCTAAACTCGATTATTTGAATGATGGAGATTCAACCACGCACACCGACTTGGGTGTCACTGCCCTCTGGTTGATGCCTATCATGCAGTCGCCGAGCTATCATGGTTATGATGTAACAGATTACCGCACTGTAGAATCTGATTATGGAACGAATGCTGATTTTCAGACTTTTATACAGGAGGCGCACAAACGGGGTATTAAGGTTATTATCGATTTGGTAATGAACCACAGCTCTGACCAGAATCCGTGGTTTGTACAATCAGCAAGCAGTACAACGTCCTCTTACCGCAATTGGTACAGATGGAGCGCAACTAATCCCGGTGGATCATGGAATTCAAAAAACGGTTCTTATTACTATGCTGTGTTCGGAAGTGGGATGCCTGATTTGAATTATGCCGAAGCTGCAGTAAAAACTGAAATATTTGATGCGGCTCGTTTTTGGTTGCAGGATATGCATGCTGATGGTTTCCGTTTGGATGCGGTGAAATATATTTTTGAAACAACCACGCAAACCGAAGATGTTCCGGCTACTTTTCAATTCTGGAAAGATTTCCGGGCATATTATAAATCCGTAAATCAAGATGCTTTTACGGTGGGCGAAGCCTGGACTTCAACCGATATTATAAAAAAATACGTCGAAAATAATGGGCTGGATTATTGTTTTGAATTTAATTTAGCCGGCGCATTGGTGAATGCAGCTAACAGTGGCAATGGGACGGCATTACAATCTGCTGTTGAAAATGCCATGTCGAGCTATCCATATCTTCAGTTTGGAACATTTCTGACCAACCACGATCAGGAACGGGTAATGACAACGCTTAGTAATAATGTATCTAAAGCCAAACTGGCAGCTCAGTTATTGTTGAGCTTCCCCGGCATTCCGTTTATATATTATGGCGAAGAAATTGGTACCATCGGACCAAAACCCGATGAAAATATACGAACTCCATTACAATGGAACAACTCATCAAATGCAGGCTTTACAATCGGTACTCCCTGGCGCGCACCGCAGGCGGACTTTGCAAGCAAAAACATAGCTGCTCAGCAACTTGATACAACTTCTTTATGGACTACTTACAATAAAATGATTCAGTTGAGGACATCCGAACCTGCTTTGCGCAGGGGGAATTATGTCACTCTATCGAGTAATGCTGTTTCAGCCTTTGTGTTTATGCGTCAGTGTGCCAATGAAACTATTTTTGTGGCTTCCAACCTGGGTGCCACACAACTCAACAATGTTCAGATTAGTTTTTATCCCGGCACTATGCCTTCGGGAAATTACATACTAAATGATTTGCTTACGGGAGTCAAGCAGGAAATTATTGTAGGGGCCGATGGAAGTGCAACAAGCCAGAATATCGGTAGTCTGCCTGCCCGTAACACAGCTATTTATAAAGTAGTGGCTCACAGTTCTGGTTTAACCGGACCGGAAGCAAATTCATTCCAGCTTTATCCCAATCCAGCGAATAGTTTTATCACCGTTCATCTTGATAATATAATGTCTGCTAATGCGACTGTTAGTGTACTGGATCTTTATGGTAGAGAACTAAAAAAAATACAAATTAATGGTCCAACAACTATCCCAATAGAGGATATTCATTCAGGAATTTATTTTTTAAAAGTAACTGACGGAAATAGTATACGGACGGGTAAAATTGTGATCGAGAAGTGATAATGTTTAGTGCTGTTCTTATTTGTCTTTTGCAGTGGTTGTGCGAAATTCTTTCAGGTAAAAAGGTTCAAAATACGCTGTATCTACAAATTTTTTGTCAATAAATGATTTTACAGCTAAGGGGATCATATTGTTCGCAAGAGGAACGATGTTTTCAATAAAATGGGCATTTGAATGAGTCAGCATACTTTTACATTTTTCCGAGCCATTACCAAAGAAATGCACTCTATCATTATCAAGTATTTTGGCATAAGAATCAGAATCAATAATATCTGCTGAAATTTCACGTCTCAGGTTTAAATTTGCATCATAAAAGGCAGAATATACTTCCATTCGTCGTGCATCAATCATTGGGCAAAATAGTACATTATCCGAATACTTTTGAGTTTTTATTGCTTCTGATGTCAATACTTCCAACGTGCTGACGGCAATTAGAGGAATGTCCAGTCCGTAACACAAGCCCTTGGCAGTGGAAACTCCAATTCGCAAACCGGTATATGACCCCGGACCACTACTTACTGCCACAGCACTCAGATTTTTTCCGCTGGATTTAAGCAGGGCAAGCGCATCGGCAATAAATACACTCAATAAAGCAGCGTGATTCATTCCCTCGGCATTTGATTTGAAAAACAAGCAGTGCAGGTTTTCACTCAGTGCTACCGAACATACATTGGTGGAAGTTTCGATATGAAGAAGCAACATGTTATTATTTACGATTTTAAATTTACGATATACGATTGGTTTAAGCGTTGCAAAAATACAGATTATAAATGAATTAAAAAATCCCCGTTTCTGAAAAGAAAACGAGGATTTTAGTATAATCAAATCTACCTTATTTTATTGTAACCTTCAACGGATTTTTAGTTTTAACTGCAAATTCATACACAGCTTTAAACCAGTCGGCAGCAGTTGGATATTTCCATTTGCTCCATCCGGCACCGAAATAATAAGTCATTGCAGTTCCAGGAGTGTAGTTGGTAAGAATGAAAGCATGTGCATTTTTTTTCTGTACTTCTTTACCCGGAGCAACAACCCCTACATAATTTCTTCCACATGGTTCTTTCTTAAGTTCAGTAAATGAATTTTCAGCATAACAAACAATTCCATTTTCAGCTTTCTGTGTAATGATTCCTTTATCATCATGCAGAAAGATTCCTGTTGCAAGTTTCATTTTTTGTGATTTTCCGCTAAAAGTTACTTCAGCTTTGTTCAGCAATGAACCCGCAGTAGCAGTTATTGTAATGGTTTCCTTGTAGAATTCACTTCCAACTTTAAATGAATTGTAAGTCAGTTGAAAAACGGTACGTAATGGACCGTTTTCAAGCACTTTGTATGAATCATACTGATTTCCAACCCATAAGGAATCACCAACATAAGGTGCAACACCACCACAGCCCAGAGCATGACCAACTTTGTAAAAATCCATACCTTTTCCCCAGTCAATATGATAGGATTTACCGTTTTGTAATTCATCCTGATAGCGTTGATCTACAACCAGTTCGTCGGTACATTTTGCCCAAAAGTCAACACCATTACTGGGATTTTCTTTTGCCAAAGCAGGTCCATACATACGGTACGCAGCAAAGTCATTTTCCCATGCAAAGTCGTCTTTACGCTCAGGTACAAAACGACCAGAAGTTTTCGCTTTTACAGGTGAAGGTGTACCTTCTGTCAGTGTATAAATTACTTTTGACCTAGCTTTTACATCGGCTTGAAAAATTAATCCCTGAATTTCTTTTTTATCGTTGTAAGTAAGTTGATAAGGCACTTCTTCCCCTTTTTCGTTTTTCAGTACAACGGATTTAGTGATAATACAGCTTTTGATGCAACAGGCTTTTACTTCTACTATTTCAGCTTTACGTTCAAAATCTGAACTGTTACTAACAGTCACAGTTTTCTGTGCAAAAATACCCGAAACGAGTAGAAGTGAAGCAGTAAATAATTTAAATTTATTCATAATCAACCTATTGTAAATTGTAAATTATTAAATTGTAAATTATTTAGGTTGTTTTCCGATATAAGCTAAAATACCACCGTCCACATACAGAATATGTCCGTTTACGAAATTAGAAGCTTCAGAAGCAAGGAAAATAGCCGGACCTTGTAAATCTTCAGGTGTTCCCCAACGTGCAGCAGGAGTACGACCAATGATAAAAGTGTTGAACGGATGGCCATCTTCACGCAGTGGAGCAGTTTGAGGAGTAGCAATATAACCTGGTCCCAGGCCGTTGCACTGAATGTTGAATTCTCCATATTCAGAGGCAATATTCTTAGTCAGCATTTTCAATCCACCTTTAGCAGCAGCATAAGCCGAAACAGTTTCACGACCTAATTCACTCATCATAGAGCAAATATTGATTATTTTTCCATGCCCTTTTTTAATCATAGAAGGAATCACAGCTTTTGAACAAATAAATGGACCATTCAGGTCAATATCAATTACCTGGCGAAAATCTGCAGCCGACATTTCGTGCATAGGTATACGTTTGATAATTCCGGCATTGTTTACCAAAATATCAATTACACCAACTTCTTTTTCAATCTGAGCCACGGTAGCATTTACCCCATCTTCATCGGTCACATCGCACACATAACCGTGAGCAACAATGCCATCGGCTTTATAATTTGCCAAAGCACCATCCACTTTATCCTGCGATAAGTCATTAAACACTATGGTTGCGCCAGCCGAAGCAAATGCTTTAGCCAATCCATAACCAATTCCGTACGATGCACCTGTAACAAATGCAATTTTTCCAGTTAAATCAAATGCGTTCATTATTTTAAGTTTAAAAGTTTGTAATGTTTGTAAAGTAAAAAAAGTTTATAAAGTTGTATTTCAGACTTCTATCTTCATAAACTTTCAACTTTATGAATTGATTTATCTTAATTCGGTATGTTTGAAGAAATTTTGGTCGCTGTAATCCAGATTTTCACCGGCCATTCCCCAAATAAAAGTATAATTGCTGGTAGCTGCAGCCGAGTGAATGGACCATTCCGGTGAAATCACAGCCTGGTCACCCTGCATCCAAATATGACGGGTTTCAGTTGGTTCGCCCATAAAATGACAAACTGCATTTCCTTCCGGAACTTCGAAATAGAAATACGCTTCCATTCGACGGCTGTGAGTATGAGCTGGCATAGTGTTCCAAACACTCCCAGGTGCAAGCTCAGTCATTCCCATCTGAAGTTGGCATGTTTCCAATACCTGACAAACCAGCATCTTATTGATATTTCTATGATTAGAACCTTCCATTGTCCCTAGTTCCAATACCACAGCATCAGCTTTCGTTATTTTGCGGTCGGGAAAAGTTTTATGAGCAGGAGCAGAGTTGAAGTAAAACTTAGCCGGATTGTTGGAGTCTATGCTTTCGAAACTAACTGTTCGGTCGCCTGCACCAAGATACAATGCTTCTTTATATCCTAGTTCAAAAACCTGCCCATCAACTGTAATTTTACCTGCACCACCTACATTGAATGTTCCAAATTCACGACGTGACAGGAAAAATTCAGATTTTAAGGGGTCAATAGCTTCCAATTCAAGTTTTTCGTTTACCGGCATGGCACCACCCACCACTAATCTGTCGTACAGACTATAAACCATATTTACTCCATCGGGCGAAAATATTGTTTCAACCAAATGTTCCTTGCGTAAACGAGCTGTATCATAATGCTTTGCATCTTCCGGATGGGAAGCATATCTGATTTCATAGTTTGTTATCATTTGAAATGTATTTTGTTATGTTTCGTAATTTCTATTGGTCGACCAAAAGTACTGCTTTTTTACTACCTAAAGGACAGAGAAAAACATATTATTAAACATATTTATGTTTTTTAACGTATGTGATTGAAAACTATATTTTTATACGAATAAATTGCATAAAATCAGGACTTCCAGTGGAGAATCTATATTCAAATTGAGAGACAAAGATAGAATATAATAAGATTGAGCGATGTATACAATTGTACTAAAAGTGTGTACTTTTTGACTTTATACAAAAAATAACTGATTATTTAATTTTCAGCATCCATGCCAGATTAACCGAAACATTTAAATTGTTGGAATTGCTGAAATAATCTGATTTTTTGTTTGAATAAATGTCATTCAGACTATAATTTACTCTGCTGTCGAGCTGTATGACATTTTTACCCAGGCTAAACAGCAAACCGATACCACCACAAAGCCCGTAATCAAAGCGATTTTGTAAATTCGTGGTTTGTTCTACAGCCGTTGAACCTGAAGTCAGATTCAGTAATTCATTTTCAGAGAGTAAATAACTGATTTTTGGACCAATATTTATAAAAAAACGATTTTTCTTACCCATATAAATATGAGTCATAAAAGGTAGTTCCAGGTAATTCAGTTGTTTGGTATATAATCCTGAAGATTCAGTCCAGCCACGCTGACTATAATTCAGTTCAAGTTGTACACCGGCATTTTTTTCGGCAATATATCTGAAAACCAATCCTCCATTATAACCCATAAGCATACCCTGACTTACCGATGGATTAAACATGATTCTTGATTCAGTTAAGCCAAAATTCGCACCTAGATATACTTCCGGATTAATCAGCCTGTCCTGCGCATAAATTTCGAAACCTGAAACTAATATTAAAAAAATCAGAATGATATGCTTCATAATTTAGTGTGCTTTAGTTTCTCCTGTATATAAGGTTTGGTTCACAAAACCCGATTCATTTGAAATGCGTTCAAATTGGAGCTGAGACTGAACAAACGTGATTGAGTTCAAGGTTCCTATTTTAGCAGCATACTTAGTTCCATACTTATGAATATAGGCAATGAAATAATTAGTCAGGTCATAACCGAGCATATCGTAACGTGGTGTATCATTGGATAAATCTTTTCCAAAAAACAAATCAAACCTTGAATTATACTCATCAAGAGCTGCTTCATTCAACGAAGATAAAAATGGCGAAATATAGAGGCATTCCGGTTTTTTTTCTAACTGATTTCGCCAACTGTACTGTTCGTAAAGAATTACGTTGCTTTCTGCCGGAAGTTGATTTAACGTATTCAAATACGGACTCACATTTGAAAATTTATCCGTATTGAATATAATCAGATTCTTTTCTCCTGCTTTTAATTGTAAATTGAATCCAGCATTATCCGGAGAGTTTAGTTCAACAATTCCTATTGATTTATGCTCTTTCAATAATTGACTTTTTATTGCGGATGCACGAATATTTCCTTCATCCATTGGACTAATCCCTTGTATTTCAGCAAAAACAACATGAACATTTTTGAGATTCCCGTTAAGTTGCTCAAACAGATATTTGATTTCGGTGTCGAAACCCGGATTAAACTGAAAAAGATAGGGGTTATTCTCAATATCAGGTACTTTCGACGAAAATGGAATCAGTGTATTTACTTTGTTTTCCCGTGCAAAATGTCCAATCAAGGGCACCTGATTACTGAAAGCCGGGCCAATAATTAAATCCATAGTTTTCAAGTCATCTTTTTCCAGCAGATCATTTATTTTTTCTTCGGTTTTGTCTGTATCATAGCTGTATATCTCAAAAGAAATTCCACGTTCTTTTGCCTCTTGAATTGCCATTAACGAGCCTGCATAAAAGTTTTGAAAACGCTCAAGCACTGCTTCTTTTTTAGCTTGCTCCAGCATAAATGGCAATAGAAATGCTATTTTTATGGTTTTCTTTTCTGTAAAATGTTCTTTCACAACAGGTTTTTCAACCGGTTTGACTTCACTTTCAATCGGAGCGGGAGAAACTTCCACAGTTTCAGTTAGATGAGTTTTTTGAGTTGTTTTGGAATTGGTTACCGGAATTTTCAACTCACTGTCCACTGATATTTTTATATCAGCTCCCGGATTTAGTTTTACAACTTCTTTACTGTCAACATTATATTGTTTGCAAATTGAAAACAGGGTTTCTTTGGGTTGTACTTTATGAATGATAAAACTCTTTTCCGAATCAGTTGCCTGAATTAATGCAGCACCGGGTTTTGAATTTAGTGGAATTGCTGTTTTTACAACAGTAGATTCATCTGTTTTCATTATCACAGGAATATTGAGTACCATTCCATCTTTAAGCCCATTTTTTACTTCCGGATTGTATTTTTCAATATCAACCTGACTTATACTGTACTTGTGGCTTATAGCAAAGAGTGTCTGCTTCTTTTCTACAGTGTGTTTTATAAATTCAGTTGAAGTTTGAATTTTTGAAACGTCTTTTTTATGCATGGGAATCAGCAATTCCTGTCCAGGTTTTAAGCCTGATTTTACGATTGGATTTACGTTTACTATTACGTCAGCTGAAACTTCAAATTTGCGACCAATTGCCAGTAATCCTTCGCTTGTTTGAACAGTATATACATAATAATCAGTTCCTTTTATTGTTTTAGTTGGATAATTAGTGGATTGTCCGGCGAGTTGGAGAATAAATAATAATAAGCCAGCCAGCATCAAACTCGAAAGTTTCATTTTCATACGATGATAATTGTTTTTTAAAGGTCGTATGGAACTCGCAATAGATTTTCATCCTCTTTGGATTAAACCTTTTAAAATGCTCGTTTCATACCAAAAATGATTTTTAGTTGAAATGCAAAAGTACTAAAAATTATACTTTAGCTGATTAGTAAGGGTAATAATTCCGTGTTTTTTTTGTTATTGATAAGAAAGATGTACATTTGCAAACAAAACCATTTCACCCGACACTTTATGAGAAAAATCATTTTATCGATTTGCTTTTTAACCCTGACATTTTATTCCGGAGCGCAGCTACTGACCTCCAACAAAGGTAAAATGTACAATAATTTTACAGGAATTGATTATGTTTTTGTTTTTAATGGAATAACCGCCTCAAATGAAATAATAACGTATAATGGAACATTAACCTCTGATAGTGTTATAAATTGGGAAAAATTTGATGGTACTGTTGTTGCTAATCAGAGTTATTTTTCACCTGAAAATAACACAGGTTATCTGGCAAAAGTAAATGGAAAAGTAAAAGCAACCTGTTGGGTAATTGATTATCAAAAATACCTGCCAATACTAACTTCCATTGAACCGGAGAATAACCCTACAGCACAGTGTCAGGAACTCAAACTATTTATCAATGCTAATGTACCATTAATTAGTTATACCCCTTATGCGAGTATAAATCCCATTATTATTCCACGAGAATTTAGTATTAATTATCAGACACTCAAATGGAACGAAGCCAAAACAGTCTGGTTGCCCCTTGATACTATTAGTCCTGTTATATTGCCAATTACTCAAAAAACAATTCCTACGCCTTATTGTAATACTATATTTAAACTTAAGGGTGACCAGTTTGCCACAGATTTGAATTTAAGTCCTGATACTGTATCGAGTTCTCTATATATCACTAATGCAGTTATTTGTAAAGCCACATCGGTTGTCACAATTCGCGACGCTAAAAATGAGGCTGAACGACCTTCGCAAGCTACTCAGTTAAATGGATCTGCTCCTTTGGATATTCAGTTTTTGAGTAATGCCAATGAGCCGGTAGCGCAATTTTATAACTGGACAATTTACAAAGGAACAGATCTGATCATCAATCGAAAAGATAAGGATCACCGTTATACATTTGCAGATGCCGGAACCTATAGGGTGAAAGTTACAGCCAGTAATAGTTATTGTTCATATTCCGATTCATTGACTGTAACGGTGTCAGAATCACGATTACAGATTCCAAATGTTTTTACTCCAAACGGTGATGGTTTTAACGACGAGTTTCGGGTAGCGTATAAATCTATTGTAAAATTTCAGTGCTGGGTGTATAACCGCTGGGGCAGACAGGTTTATTACTGGACTGACCCGACTAAAGGCTGGGATGGTAAAATAAATGGAGTCGATGCAAAACCGGGAGCATATTTTTATGTTATCAAGGCTTATGGATCTGACTTTGATCCAAACTCAAAACCTAATTCAACAACTCACGAAAGAGCAGGTGAATATATTAAAAAAGGGGATATTAACTTGTTGAGAGGAGTACAGTAAACTGTTCAAAAAATGAAAAAAACAATCATTCTTTTTCTCATTTTGAATATTCTTACCTGCTTCCTGAAAGTTAATGCTCAAAATGATTTCACGGGAAATTGGAATTCTTCTTCCTCTGATTTTACGTTATCAATTAAACAAATAAAAAATAAAATCACAGGTAGTCACTGTTCTATCTTGCAGAATGGTAACAGAATAGACTGTGCAACGGATGAAAGAACAATAAGAGGAACAATACACGGAGATTCAATACTAGTTGTTTTTAAAAGTACTTATTCTATGAAGAGTGGTACAGCTGTGATTAAGCGCATAAACGACGCCCAAATTAAATGGGAAATTACTAAAAAACCTGTAGGAGAATTTTATATTCCTACTACAGCAATATTAAAGAAAGAATAATCAGATTTTCTCCACCAGATACATACTGCAAACACCAAAGCTAAATTTGCGGTATTTATTCAATTTAAAGCCGTTTTCAGAAAGAATATTGATTAGTCGCTGACCATTTGGAAAAGCGTGCATAGAAGCCTGCAGGTAATCATAGGCTTTTTTATCGCTCGACAGCAGCCTGGAAGTCAATCGCACAAAAACCTTTGTATAAAGCTGATAGCCTTTATAGAGAAGTCCTTTTTCAGGTTCATTCATTTCAAGAATAAGTAAATGTCCACCCTGGCCTAAAACACGATTAATCTGTTGCAGACTTTCGGGTAGTTTTTCAAAATTACGGATGCCAAATGCAATGGTAGCAGCATCAAAACTGGCATCGGCAAAAGTCATAGCCGAAACATCCTGTACTTCCAGCTTAATTTTATTGCTCAAGTTTGCTTTTTCAATTTTCACACGACCCATTTCCAGCATCTTATCTGATATATCAATACCGGTCACATGGTCAGGATTCAGAAATTTATAGGATTTGATACACATATCACCTGTTCCAGCAGCTATGTCGAGGATTTGTTTTGGATTGAAAGGTTTGAGTGCAAGTAATGAATTTCTACGCCACGTACGTGCCATACCCCAGGTCATAATGTCGTTAAACTGATCGTATTTGTCCGATATAACATTAAACATACGAGCCAACTGAGCCGTTTTTTCTTCGTCCTGATTATATGGTTTGACCTTAGTAAAATCTACCCCTAACCCCTTCCGTGTGCGGGTTAAATTGCGGGGAACAGATTTAGTACTTTTATTTGTTTTCATCATTCGAAAAATCATTTTTTACTCCCCTTTAGGGGTTGTGGGTCTGTTTTCAAACTTCTGACTATCAGCCAGATTCCCCAGGCGATAAATGGTAAACTAAGAATTTGTCCCATGTTTATCAGCATGTCAGCTTCGAAACTTTCCTGATTGTTTTTTAGAAATTCAAGTACAAAGCGTGAACCGAAAATACCAATCAGAAACACTCCAAAAATAAGTCCGTTCTTTTTATAAGCCTCTTTTTTCCAATATAACCACCAAACTACTACAAATGTTATCAGACAATATAAGATCTCATAAATTTGTGTCGGGTGCATGGGTAAGGTTTCTTTGTTGCGAAGGAAAATAAAACCCCAGGGCAAAGTAGTGGCACTTCCATAAATTTCGGAGTTCATCAAATTCCCCAGACGAATCGATGCTCCGCAAATAGCCACGCCAATCACCAAGCGGTCGAAAATCCAGACATAGCCTTTCTTCGAAACGTTTTTATTGAAAAAATACATGGCAATCAAAATACCGATAGCTCCACCATGACTGGCTAATCCACCGTGCCAGATATACAGAATTTCAAGGGGATGTTGCGAAAAATAATCCCATTCGTAAAACAAGCAATGACCCACACGTGCACCAACAATAGTGCCTATTACGGTGTACATAAATAGTTTATCCAACCATACCTCAGGCAATCCTTCGTGTTTAAAAAGCTTCTGAACGATTAGTAAAGTGGCATAAATCCCAATAGCCCAAAGCAAGCCATACCAGCGAATAGCCAATGGACCTAAATGAACCAAAACCGGATCAACATTCCAGGTGATAAAGTTTAAAAACATATTTCTTTAGTTTATGAAGTTTATAAAGTTTATAAAGTTTATAAAGTTTGAAAGTTTATAAAGTCCTGTTTTCAGGTCTTAACTATAAACTTTCAACTATAAACTATTAACTAATTTGCTCCGTGACAATTTTTATATTTCTTTCCGCTTCCACATGGACACTGATCATTTCGACCAGGTGTTTTATCCACCCTAATAGGAGTATGAGTTTGTTGTTCGCGGGTATCCTGTTTCGTTGGATCTTCGGCATTTCCTCTACTGTCGGCATCTGCTTTTTGCGTTTTGTATTTGCTCAGATCCATTCGTTGAGCCGGACGTGCTTCACGAACCTGTTCCGGTTCACGCATCGGAATTTGACCGCGCATCAGGATTGCCAACACTTTACGATTGATTGAATCAATCATTTCCTTAAACAGTCCGAATGATTCCAGTTTATAAATTAACAGCGGGTCCTTTTGTTCGTAACTGGCATTCTGAACCGAATTACGTAATTCGTCCAACTGGCGAAGGTGTTCTTTCCATTCATCGTCAATCACATACAGAAGAGTCTGTTTTTCAAAGGCTTTCACCACTTCACGACCTTCATTTTTGTATGCCAGTTCCAACGGAACGGTAACATTGAATACGCGTTTTCCATCTGAAACCGGGATCAAGATATTCTCGTATTGATTTCCTTTTTGCTCAAAGACTTGTCTGATAACCGGAAAAGCTATAGCCGCCAGTTTATCCATCTTCCGTTTGAACGTTTCCAGGGCAGATTCGGTTAGTTTTTGGCTCAATACATTGACTCTGCTGTTGTGAACTTCATCTTCGTCTAGCGGAGATTCCATGGCAAACACTTTCATCAGCTCAATTTCATAATCCAGAAAATCGCCAGTATTTTTAACACTTTCAGCCACATTTTCTGACGTATCATAAATCATGTTGGTGATATCCACACCAATACGTTCACCCATCAAGGCATGACGACGTTTGGAGTAAACCACTTCACGTTGCGAGTTCATAACATCATCATATTCAAGCAGTCGCTTACGAATACCAAAGTTATTTTCTTCCACTTTTTTCTGAGCACGCTCGATAGATTTAGAAATCATGGAATGTTCAATCATTTCGCCTTCCTCAAAACCAAGGCGGTCCATAACGCCCGAAATACGCTCAGAACCAAACAAACGCATCAAATCATCTTCCAGGGAAACATAGAAAATAGACGATCCAGGATCACCCTGACGTCCTGCACGACCACGTAACTGACGGTCGACACGACGGCTTTCGTGACGCTCAGTACCGATAATGGCCAAACCACCGGCTGTTTTTACTTCAGGTGTTAGTTTAATATCCGTTCCACGCCCTGCCATGTTGGTTGCAATGGTTACTGTTCCTTTTTGACCGGCTTCTGCCACAATGTCAGCTTCGCGTTGGTGCAGTTTGGCATTCAGTACATTGTGTTTGATTTTCCGACCATTCAACATTCGGCTCAGCAATTCCGATATTTCTACCGAAGTGGTACCCACTAATACCGGACGACCAGCCGACACAAGTCGGTCAATTTCTTCAATTACTGCGGTATATTTTTCGCGTTTAGTTTTGTAAACACGATCTTCCATATCATTTCGGGCAATCGGTCGGTTGGTTGGAATAACCACCACATCCAACTTGTAGATGTCCCACAACTCACCGGCTTCCGTTTCAGCCGTTCCGGTCATACCGGACAGTTTATGATACATACGGAAATAGTTCTGTAATGTTATTGTTGCAAATGTTTGTGTGGCAGCTTCGATGGTGACACGTTCTTTTGCTTCAATTGCCTGATGCAATCCGTCAGAGTAACGGCGACCATCCATAATACGACCGGTTTGCTCATCCACAATCAAAACCTTATTTTCAATTACCACATATTCCACATCTTTTTCAAACAATGTGTAAGCTTTAAGCAGCTGATTGATAGTATGAACACGTTCCGATTTGATAGAATAATTTTGTAGCAACTCGTCTTTCAGATTTTGTTTTTCTTCAGTCGATAAGGCTTTATTCTTTTCCATTTCGGCAATCTCGCTTCCCACATCGGGCAAAACAAAGAAATGTGGATCGTCGGTATTATCCGTAATTAAATCAATACCTTTATCCGTAAGTTCAATGGAGTTTTGTTTTTCATCAATAACAAAATACAATGGATCGGTGGCGATATACATGTTCTTGTTATTTTCCTGCATATAAAACTCTTCAGTTTTCAATAAAATACCCTTAACCCCTTGCTCACTCAGATATTTTATCAGCGGTTTGTTTTTCGGCATTCCTTTGTACGAACGGAACAATGCTAATGCACCTTCTTCCTGTTCTTTTTTGTCTGCCGATTTCATTAAATTGCGGGCATCGGCCAAATACTTGGTAGCCAATGTTTTTTGTGTATTTACCAAACGTTCCACTTTCGGACGCATCTCGTCAAACAACTGATCTTCGCCTTTAGGAACAGGACCGGAAATGATTAATGGCGTACGGGCATCGTCAATCAACACTGAGTCAACCTCATCCACGATAGCATAATTATGTTTTCGTTGAACCAAATCCTCTGGACTTGTTGCCATATTGTCACGCAGGTAATCGAAACCAAACTCGTTGTTTGTTCCGAAAGTAACGTCAGCCAGATAAGCCTGGCGGCGACTATCGGAGTTTGGTTGATGTTTGTCAATACAATCTACAGAAAGTCCGTGGAACATATACAGAGGTCCCATCCATTCCGAGTCACGTTTTGATAAATAATCGTTTACGGTTACAAGGTGAACACCTCTGCGAGTCAGTGCATTAAGAAAAACCGGAAGCGTCGCTACCAATGTTTTACCTTCACCCGTTCCCATTTCGGAGATTTTACCTTTGTGCAAAACCACCCCACCAAAAAGTTGTACATCGTAATGTACCATTTCCCATTTGATAAGGTTTCCACCTGCAGTCCATTCGTTTTTATAAATGGCTTTGTCACCGTCAATTGTTACAAAATCACGAGTTGCAGCCAATTCACGGTCAAACGGAGTAGCAGTAACCACTATTTCCGGACTTTCAGTCAGACGACGTGCAGTATCCTTCATAATGCTAAATGCTTCGGGCAATACTTCATCCAAAATGACTTCGTATTTGTCGGTAATTTCTTTTTCCAGTTTGTCAATTTCCGTGTAAATCTTTTCACGCAAGTCAATTTCTGTTTCTTCTATACTTGATTTTAGTTCTGCAATGCGAGCAACTTCATCGGCCACATAGTCCTGAATACGTGCTTTTAGCATCTCGGTGCGGTTGCGCAGTTCGTCGTTACTAAGCGTTTTTATTTCGTCGTAAGCAGCTTTTATTTTATCAACAAAAGGGGTAATTTCTTTTAAATCGCGTTGTGCTTTGTTCCCCAGAAGTTTCCCTAAAAAATCAGTTAATCCCATATTTGATTGTTTAATTATTGTATAATGTGCGTTTTTGTCTGTTTTGTCACGTTTTTCCGAAAAAGACTGACAAAGATACTATTTTTCGTTCTAAAAAACGATTTTTAGGTCAATTTATTCAGTCTCACATATTATACAAAAAGCAGTCCAAAAAACTTTGATGACTTAGTTTGAATTCAAAAATTCAGTATTTCAGAATATCTTACAAAACAAATCAGACAAGCGTTTGTTTTAGTTTGAAATACTTAAGCTAAAATATGAGTACACTAAAATTAGTTCAGGAACAATTACCTAAAGTTTATCATGATCTGGAGTTTTTGCTTCTTTGTCTAAAAGAGGTGATGATTGAATCCGGAGAAGCAGAACTGGCGAATGATATTCCCTGGATTTCTGAAATCACTGATTTTCAGCAAAAAAACTTCAGTGAAAAGCATCTTCAGTTATATTCCACTTGTTTTCAGTTGCTGAATATAGTGGAAGTAAACGGAGCTGTTCAAAATCGCCGGAAACGAGAGGATGAACATTCCATGGCTAATATTAACGGGTTATGGTCATATAATCTGAAATTACTGAAGGAAAAAGGTATTAAACCAGAAGAAATTGTAAAGCAAATGCATAACATTCATGTGGAACCTGTACTGACAGCACATCCCACTGAAGCAAAACGAACGGTTATGCTGGAACATTTGCGAAATCTTTACTTGTTGGTAGTGAGACGCGAGAACAGCATGTACAGCAAGATGGAGCAGGAACAAAACCGGAAAAATATCAAGATTGCTTTGCATCGTATCTGGCGAACGTCCGATATTTATATTGAAAAACCAGATATTAGTTCAGAGCTAGACAATATAACCCATTACCTCACACAGGTTTTTCCGGAAGTGATAAAGTTGCACGACCGCCGCTTGATTCAAGCCTGGCAGGAAGCCGGATTTGATCAGCAACTGATTCGGAATGCAGATAGTTTTCCTAAAATAAGCTTTGGCAACTGGGTAGGTGGTGACCGGGATGGTCATCCACTGGTAACGGCTGATGTAACCCGTAAAACATTATTCAAATTGCGAGAAAAAGCGTTTAAAGTAGTGCGAAATGAACTACTTGAATTGCAACGCAATCTGAGTTTTAATGTAACAATAAACCAACTTTCGTCGGAATTTCAGAAACGATACGCCCATTTATATCAGGAGATAAAAGAATATCGTGACAATTTCAAAGCTCTACATAAAACCGAAGTATTTAAGCAGTTTGTTGATTTTTTGTTGGTAAAAATTCCCGTATCTATTGGTCGTGGAAAACTGAGTGAAGACGAAATAAGTTACCGCTTACCCGCTGAATTGATAGAAGATTTATATCTGCTGAAGCGCAATCTGATACAGTTTGGTGCTTCCGAAATAGCTTATTCCGACATGAATGACGCTATCAGAGTGGTCAGTACATTCGGCTTTCATTTGGCTAAGCTCGATATTCGCCAAAACAGCCGTTTCAATGAACTTGCCTTGTCGCAATTAATGAATGCAGCGCAACTCGATGGGGAAGCATTTCTGGATTCAGATTTGACAAAACGCATAAAATTTATAAACACTGAACTTAATTCGAGCCGACCATTTACTTTGCCCGGTACAGAATTGGAAAGCGAAGCAAAAGCTTCCATAGAAGCTTACCGTGTTGTTTATGAACACAGTAAAAAATACAGTGAAGCTGCCATCGGTTCGCTCATTGTGAGTATGACACGTAATGTTTCCGATTTGCTGCTAGTTTATTTGCTTGAACGGGAAGCGGGTTTGATGCTAAAAACTTCTACAGGTCTTGCTTCTCAAATTCCGGTAGTGCCACTTTTTGAAACTATCGAAGATCTGATTGAAAGTCCCCGGATTTTAGATGAATTTCTATCATATCCCGTTACGAAAAACAGTCTGAAACTACAACAAAAAAGTTCCGGTTCAGCCGAAATGGTTCAACAAGTGATGATTGGTTACAGCGATAGCAATAAAGATGGTGGTATTTTTGCCAGCCAATGGTATTTGCATGAAGCTCAATCAAAGCTGGTGGAAATTGGTCGGAAACACAATGTAAAAATTAGATTCTTTCATGGCAAAGGTGGTTCTATCAGTCGTGGTGCCGGTCCGACTCACTGGTTCTTACGAGCTTTACCACCCGGAGCTGTAAATGGAGATATTCGTCTTACCGAGCAGGGCGAAACTATTGAACGCAAATATGCCAATAAAATCAATGCGGTTTACAATATCGAGTTATTGACTGCCGGAACACTTGCAGCAACCTTATTGACACAAAATGCACAGAATTATAAACATGAATTATCGGAAGAACTAAATTATATGGCCAATCAGAGCATGATTGTGTACAAAAAACTGACACAAATGCCCGGTTTCATTCAGTTCTACGAAAAAGCAACACCCATTGACGCCATTGAACAAAGTAAAATAGGAAGTCGTCCTTCACGTCGAACCGGAGCGCGTAGTTTAGCTGATTTACGGGCAATTCCCTGGGTTTTTAGTTGGAGTCAGTGTCGTTTCAATATTACAGGTTGGTATGGTGTTGGTACGACTTTAGAGAAAATGCTTGATAACGAACCGAAAAAGTTTGAAAGACTGCGCAAAGCTGTTCAGAGTGACCCATTTATTCGCTATGTGTTGACCAATATCGATTCAAGTCTGGCATCGTCCGACGAGCAAATATTCAGATTGTATGCCTCGCTGGCAAAAGATGTCCCTGAATCTGAAGAAATCTCAGAAATTCTGACTTGTGAGCTGAATAACACCCGCAAAATGATTGATGTTTTACTGAATAAACCGTTGGTGGTGAGACGTCAGAATCATTATTATTCAACACTATTACGATCGGAAGCCATGGATTCGCTTCACAAGCAACAGGTTTATTTATTGAAAAAATGGCGTAACTTTACGGCCGAAGGAAATCAAACGGAAGCCGATAAGATTTTAATTGAATTATTGCGCTGTGTCAATGCAATTGCAGGAGCGATTGGATTTACAGGATAATGTGCTAATGTGCCAATGTGCCAATGTGCTAATGTGCTAATGTGCCAATGTGCTAATGTGCTAATGTGCCAATGTGCTAATGTGCTAATGTGCCAATGTGCCAATGTGCCAATGTGCCAATGTGCCAATGTGCCAATGTGATAATATACTAATTAACTGATTAACAAACAATGAATATAGAACAGATTTTTAAGAATAACGAAAAGTGGATAGCCGAAAAACTGAATAGTGATACGGATTATTTCAAAAACCTTTCGACCGGACAAAGTCCTGAAATACTGTATATTGGCTGTTCTGATAGCCGTGTAACTGCTGAAGAATTAATGGGGGTAAAGCCGGGCGAGGTATTTGTACACCGGAATATAGCCAATATGGTGTCTAACAACGATTTGAGTGCCATGTCGGTGGTGAATTATGCTGTTTCACATCTAAAAGTGAAGCATATCATTGTTTGCGGACATTATTATTGCAGTGGTATTAAAGCTGCCATGCAGTCGAAAGACCTTGGAATACTCAACCCGTGGCTTCGTAGCATACGCGATGTGTACCGGCTTCATCAAAATGAATTAAAAGCCATCGAAACTGAAGAGGAACGTTACAAACGATTGGTAGAATTAAATGTGCAGGAACAATGTGTGAATGTGATTAAAACTGCCGACGTTCAGAAAGCGTATTTTGAACGGGAACTAACGGTTCATGGTTGGGTTTTCGATGTTCATTCGGGCAAACTGATCGACCTGAAAATTGATTTCGACGATATCCTGAAGCATATTATGGAGATTTACAGGATTATTTAGAAACAGCAGTAAGCGGTAAACGGTAAACGGTAAGCAGAAAGATCGTTTATTAAATTTGGATATGCAGGCTTACAGAGTTTGTTTTTCCGTCGGTTGACGAGAAATAAATCCATCCGTGAATATCTGAATCTAACCATCCCACAGGTATTTGTAACTCAACTTTTCCTTCCGACCTAATGGCATATTCGTAGCGCTCCAATACAAATTTGGTTTGAGAATTCAATAACACCAGATTCAGCTTATCGGTAGGTGAACCACTCATAATGAAATCGGGATTCCAGTTTAATCGAAGTGAGTTTTCATTGATTCTTTCCATCCTTAGTTCCGAAGTAGTGAATAAACTGCCGGAAGCAAGTTCCAGTTTGCTGTAATCCAGTTTGAAATCAGGAAATTCGCCTGTGACAGCTGTTTTCATGGCTTTAGCCACGACTTTGTTGATGCCGTATTGTCCGCCAAAGTTACGGCTAAATACGCTGCGTAAGCAATTGATTTCTTTCATTACAAAACCAAACTTAGCACGCTGATTCTTTTGCCCTACTGTATTGGGATTAGAAGCCACACGATATTCTTTCAGAATACACAAACCATCTTTACGAACAGCAGCTACCGCTGTGCCGTGCTTACCGGATATTTTGCCAAAAGTAGAAGAAGTGAAACGAGCCATGAAATCAGTTAATAGTTTATAGTTGGTAGTTAATAGTTAAGATTGTGACTGCAAATATAGGATAAATAAATCATAGAGTAATCACAGAGGTAGCACATAATTATCACAGTGTAGCATCGGACGGTCATCGGAGGGTCATCGGACGATAGACAGTATTAGTAGCTAAGAAGTACAGAGCTAAAACAGAGGAAGAGCAGGAAATAAATTAGGCGTAATAAAAAATTTAATTACGTTTCAAAAAATACCTGTTAAAATACTTGCATATGTAAAATTAATTATATATTTTTGATATAGAAAAAATAAATAAATTATTTTTTTTATCTCTTTCTCTATTTTATCTCAACCCCTTTTTATTAATAAATTTTCCCTGCCAGCGGGCGGGTAAGATATTTTTTCACAAAAATAAATACTAATTTATTTCCAAATTACTATTTATATTTTTTCACTAGTGTCCGGTTGTTGAACCGGTTTTTGCTCTGAAACTCTTTATTATTAGTAGTTTCAGCGGTTTTTAAAATTTTTCGATTTGAATTTTTTCTTGACCTTTGCCCAAAATCAAAATTTTGGAA
>Ga0209083_1000456_pt1 | contig 60543 bp, 55 predicted proteins | sample AM7aDNAmetaG_FD_184132 | JGI IMG/M metagenome (GOLD analysis project Ga0209083, IMG submission 184132) | Freshwater microbial communities from Finland to study Microbial Dark Matter (Phase II) - AM7a DNA metaG (SPAdes) (version 3) | ecosystem: Environmental > Aquatic > Freshwater > Lake ...
TCTGCGTATTACGTTACAAACGTTACAAACTTTATAAACGTTATAAACCTTTTTTTCTTTTAATGTTATAATCTAAGTTAATGAAACTAATTACAACCCACATAAACGCTGATTTTGACGCCTTTGCCTCAATGGTGGCTGTTAAAAAGCTTCATCCCGACGCCTGGCCGGTCTTTCCCGGCAGTTATGAGCTCAAGGTAAAGGAGTTTATCCAGCTATACCCTGAATTCGCAGTTCACCGCCTTAAAGAAATTAAACCCGATGAAGTTAAAGAACTTATTGTGGTAGATACGGCGATGCCGGCTCGTATAGGCGATTTGGCTAGGTTCATCGGCTGGAAGAATATCAAGGTCACAGTTTATGACCACCATCCGGTTGTCGGAGGCGAGATTAAGGCCGATGTAATGGTAAAGGGAGTAAACGGCAGTCCGACAGGCGCGACTATCTCCATGCTCGTTAAAGAGCTCAAAGAAAAAAATATTCCCGTCAGTTCCCGTGAGGCTACGCTCTTCGCGATAGCGCTTTACGAAGAGACAGGTTTCTTCTCTTATCTGTCGACGACACAGCTTGAATTTGACATGATGTCATTTCTTCTCGGCTGCGGCGCAAACCTGAATATCATCAAGGATTTCCTGAAAGAAGGCTTCTCTCCTGAACAGGATATGCTCTTTGAGCGGCTGCTTGCCTCTATGGAGTCGCATGAGATAAAAGGCATACCGGTAAAAATAGCTTTTGCGGAAACCGCGGAGTATGTCAAAGATGTCGCGTTGCTCGTACATAAGCTCCGTGAAATGGGGAACCTCGATGTCGTTTTCGTCATCGTGAAGTTCTCGGACAGGATAAACCTGATAGCGAGAAGCAGTCTTGAAGAGGTTGATGTCGGAGAGATAGCGAGAGAGTTCGGCGGAGGAGGGCATGAGTCGGCAGCCTCGGCTACCCTTAAGGATGGAGAACTGGACAGGGTAAAAGAACGGCTGCTTGCCGTGCTTGATAAAAAGGTTAAGCCGTTCCTGCGCGCCGTGGATATTATGAGCAGCCCTGTTCTGAGCATAAAACCCGGGATTTCCTGCGAGGAATCCAGAAAGATAATGCTCAGGTTCAATCACAGCAGTCTTCCTATAATCTTGAACAACAGGCTGATTGGGATTGTCGGCATAACAGACCTGGATAAGTGCATCCAGCACAATTTCAATGACGCGGAAGTATCGGGCTATATGAAGACAAATGTCCTCACGGTTTCGCCTGATACTCCCGTAGCCGATATCCAGCGCTTGATGATAGACGAGAATGTAGGCAAGGTTCCTGTTGTCAGGGTTGATGGTTCGGTCGCGGGTATTGTCACGAGGTCTGATGTCTTAAAGAATGTCAATAAAGGCCTCATGAAAGTTAAGATACAGCAGATAGAAAAGGCCCTTGAGAGCGCGGCTCCGGAGACGGCCCATACGGCTGAATTATTGGAGAAACGCCTTCCTCCCAGGATATTCGGCATATTTAAAGCTGCGGGAGAACTTGCCGACAAGATGGGAATGAGAGCTTTCCTTGTAGGGGGGGTTGTAAGAGACCTGCTGCTCGGTATTGACAATTTTGATATTGATGTTGTTATCGAAGGGGACGGCCTTAAGTACGCGGCTGCCCTCGCGAAGAAGTTTAAGATGAAGATAAAGGTTCATAAGAAATTCGGCACAGCTGTGCTGCTCCTTGAGGACAAGCTCAAAATCGATATAGCGACTGCCAGAGTGGAATACTATGATTACCCCGCAAGCGCGCCGCAGGTCGAATTTTCGCACATAAAATATGATCTTTATCGCAGAGATTTCACAATCAATACTATGGCTGTCGAGTTAAACGCCAAAGAGTTTGGCACGCTGGTGGATTTTTTTGGCGGCCAGCGCGATTTGCGGAATGGACTGATAAGAGTGCTGCATAACATGAGTTTTGTAGAGGATCCGACCAGAATCTTCCGAGCAATCCGTTTTGAGCAGAGATACGGCATGAAAATGGAGGAGAGCACCAGGAATTTCCTTGCCAACGCGCTGGAACTTGAGATGTTTGAGCGGCTGGCCACTTACAAAATAAAAGACGAAATCGTCCAGATACTTAACGAGGACCATCCGGTGAAGGCGCTTGTCAGAATGCAGGACCTTGACGTGCTCAGGTACATACATCCTTCGTTGAAAGTTACCGCTAAGCTCAAGGCGTTATTCAAAGAGATCTATCATAGCTTTTCGGTTGAAGTCCTCTTTGTCGAAGAGAAAGTTGACAGGTGGTTCACAAATTTCCTGGTCCTGCTTGACGAGCTGGAACTGAAAGAGTGCCAGCGCATCTGCGACAGGTTCAAACTCGACCGGGGGATAATGCGCAAGGTCGTGCACGTAAAAGAGAGGGAAGAGCACATTCTTTCCGCCTTAAATCAGGTGAAAATGAAAAATAGCGCTGTCTACAAGGAACTCTTCGGTACTTCAATTGAAGGTCTGCTCTTTTACATAGCTAAGTCAAAGAGCCTTAGGGTCAGGCAGAGGATTCATATTTATATATCCACACTCAGCAGGGCAAGGATTTCCCTGAAAGGAGAAGATTTGAAGGCTCTTGGTATCAAGCCAGGTCCTGTTTACAAACAGATATTCTCCAAACTTCTTGACGCGAAACTCGACGGCAAGGCCGGAGATAAGAATTCTGAACTCGCGTTCGTGAAGTCGCTGTATTAAAAGAAACGCAGTCCCCGTAAAGCCTTTTACGGGAATATGCTTTTGACTTTAATCAGTTCATGTGCTAAAATTAAACAATGGGCGGCCTTCTTTCATATCTCCAAACAAGTCCTCTTGAAGCGATGATGTACATCGTTGCTTTCTTTTTTGCCCTTACAGTTCATGAGTTTTGCCACGCTCTTTCGGCGCACCTCTGCGGAGATGATACGGCGAAGGCGATGGGCAGAATGACCTTGAATCCGCTTGCGCATTTAAGCGTGGCAGGCACGCTGGTAATGCTGTTTCTGCCTTTTGGTTGGGCGAAACCGGTGCCCATAGTACCGCGAAATTTCAGGAATCCGAGGTTTGACAGCTTGATTGTTTCTGCCGCGGGCATTGCCGCGAATATCCTTACGGCTTTTGGGTTTGGCGTTATTTCCAGGTTAATCGGCTGGCACAATATGAACCAGGCAACGCAGGTTCTTTTTGTGTTTTTCATAATGATAAACATAGTTTTTGCCTGTTTTAACATGATACCGCTGCCTCCGCTTGACGGTTCGAAAATACTTGCGTTCTTTCTGCCTCCTTCGCTGGCGCATAAAATAGAATACATGAACCCCGCGATGCAGCTGGTTTTTATCGGTATTATCTACCTGGTGATGTATATACCGGGTGTGCATGACGGGCTCTTTGCCGTGATAAATATTGTTTTCTATTCGTTTTCCGGAGTCTACCTGCATTAATCGGAGGCTATTTTGAACGGCAAGAAAACTATCTTAAGCGGAATGAGGCCGACAGGGAAACTGCATTTAGGCAACTTGCTCGGGGCCCTGCAGAACTGGGTTAAACTCCAGGATGATTACAATTGTTTTTTTATGGTCGCCGATTGGCATGCACTCACCACTGAAAGCCAGAAGACAAAAGAGATTGCGGTTTTTGCCCGTGAAATGGTTGTTGACTGGCTGGTCGCCGGCATTGACCCGAAAAAAAGCACAGTCTTTATCCAGTCAGCCGTTCTTGAACACGCGGAACTGCACTTACTCCTATCGATGATAACTCCTATCCCCTGGCTTGAGAGAAATCCAACCTATAAGAGCCAGATGAATGAACTCAAGGATAAGGATCTTTCAAATTACGGATTCCTCGGATATCCGGTGCTTCAGGCAGCCGATATTCTGGTATACAAGGCGAGCGTCGTGCCCATCGGGCAGGATCAGCTCCCTCATCTGGAAATTTCACGCGAGATTTGCCGCAGGTTCAATAACTTCTACGGGGAGGTTTTTCCGGAGCCACAGCATGTATTTACGAGCGTTCCGGCGCTCCTTGGCATTGACGGGCGCAAGATGAGCAAGTCCTATGACAACTGCATCAATATGTCAGACACTAAAGAAGCGCTTGAAAAAAAGATAAAAAAGTGTTACACGGATCCGAAAAAGATAAGGATGGGCGACCCTGGTGATCCTTCCGGCTGTCCGATATTTCTTCTTCATAATATTTACAGGAAAGGCAAGACGGAAGAGATAGAGGCAGGTTGCAGGTCAGGCGCGCTCGGCTGCTCTGATTGCAAGAAGGCGCTTCTTGAAGTGCTTGTTGCTGTCTTCGCCGGCATGGAAAGTAAAAGGCGCGAGATATTGAGCAAGCCCGGTTATGTGGACGACGTGTTAAACGACGGCAACAAACGCGCAAAAGCCGCGGCAGCAAAGACGATGGAAGAAGTGCGGAACGCGGTATTCGGGAAAGGTCATGTTTAACATAGTCTCTAAAACATACGAGGGGCCTTTCGAAACTCTCCTTGATATGGTCAAAGAAAACGAGATAGACTCCGGGCAGATATCCGTTACAGAGATAGTAGAAGAACCTAAACTCGGAAATGTAGACGAAGGCAGCGAGTTCATTGTAGACGCCGCAAACCTGCTCTACCTGAAGTCGAAGGCGCTTCTCCCGAAAGAAGAGGAGAAAGCCGGCACGCAGGAAGAAGTCGACGCGAAAAAGCTCCTGGAAATCTACAATAAAATGAAGGAACTTGCGGGCGATCTAGAAAAAAAAGAATTGAAACAAAAGGATATTTTCTACCGCGAGCAGGATATGGCCACGGTATATGCGGAAGAAACTTTTAAAGAAGCGACTCTTTATGACCTGCTGGTGGCTTTTAAGAGCGTGCTTACTTACATCCCGAAGGATGAAGTCCTTTCTATCTCAAGGGAAGGCATAACTGTAAGGCAGAAGATAAATGAAATACTTGATCATATCAACGCCGTTGAGAAATTCGAGTTCACATCGTTTCTCAAGGAACAGAAGACCAGAGAGCATATTATTACTGCGTTTCTGGCCATCCTTGAAATGATTAAGCTCGGGCTTATTGCTTGTAGACACAATGCGGCAAGTAATGATATCTTTATAAGCAGGAAGGAAAATGGAGATAACGTTCGCTAAGGCAGTAATAGAATGCCTGCTCTTTGTCAGTGATGAGCCACTGGAGATATCAAGGCTCAAGCTGGTTCTTGAAGAAATGAGCGAGGCTGAAATACGCAAGGCTGTTACCGAGCTCCAACTCGACTATGAGACGGCCGGCAGACCGTTATGCATTACGGAGGTCGCCGAAGGCTTCTCTATAGTTACGCGGGAGCAGTACGCTCCGTTCATTAAGAAACTTTTTAAAACCAGGGTAACGCACAGGCTTTCCAAAGCCGCGCTTGAAACGCTGGCAATAGTAGCGTGCAAGCAGCCCATAACCAAGCTTGAAATTGAATCTCTGCGCGGAGTTTCTGCCGACGGAGTCCTGGATACCTTGTATGAGAGGGAATTGATCCGCATCCTGGGGCGCAAGGAAGTGATCGGCCGCCCGCTGCTGTACGGCACGACAAAGGAATTTCTGCAATACTTCGGGTTGAAAGATTTGATGGAATTACCAAAACTGGAAGAGATAAATGAAGTTCTGGGGAACGGGACATGGCAGACGAAGAATGGCATGAACGGCGAAAATGCCGGCGTGCAAGGCTCATTCGAACAGCCGAAGTAGTGATCTCCGATTCAGGGAAGGTCATGAACGGCGTAATCTCCAATGTTAGCGCCAGTGGCGCGAGCATTACTTTTGATGCATTTATCCCTCTCGGGAAGAAACTTTCTTTGTCCTTCAAACTCAGGGAAGGCGCGAATATTAAAGACATAACCGCGAGTGTTATTCGCGTTCAGGATCTCCAGGATTCATTTCAGATTGCTCTGGAATTTATTAATATCACGGGCGAAGCTAGGGAGAGCATAGAAAATGTTATCAATGATATATATTTCCTCAAAGGGGTAAAGCTTTTTGCCAATATTTCGCATGACGAAGCCATCTCTCTTAAGGGAATGGGGAAGGACGTAAAGTACAAGGCGGAAGACGTTATCTTTACCGAAGATTCGGAAGGCGATTCGTTTTACGCGGTTATAAGCGGGAAGGTAAGAATAACAAAGAAATCCAATATTGACGATAAGAACGATGAGGTGCTGGCGCTAATTAGGGAAAGCGAGTTCTTCGGCGAAATGGCGCTCTTTAACGAAGGGAAAAGAAGCGCGAACGCTATAGCTCACAGCGATTGTGTCCTGTTTGTTCTCACTGTAGACGATTTCAACAGGCTTGACAATGAGAATCACAAACTTGCGGTAAGGATACTAGTGGAGTTCATTAAGACGCTGGCCAGAAGGCTTAGAAACATGAACCAGGAAATGGTTGACCTGTTGTTCTCTGAAACCCCGATAAGAGATGTAAATGAAGGAAAGAAGCCGTAGTTGCCGCCGATAAATTTTGAAGAAATGATTTAATAATTCTTACTTTTGGTCTCAAATGAAAGCGAGAAATATGCCCATTTAGGCGGGAGTGTGATATGGCTGAAGAGAGCGGTCGTGAACGCAGAAAACACGCGCGCATAAGGCTTAGCAGGGATGTTGAGGTAACGGAGCTTTCCACCGGGCGCAAGATGACGGGGCGCATGACAAGCGTCAGTACAGGAGGGGTCAGCATCACGCTGGATGTCTACCTTCCTCTGGGCAAGAAGGTCGCGGTTTCCTTTAAAATACGCGAGGGCGCGGATTACAAGGATCTGGTTGCAAAAGTTCTCACTGTTAAGGACCTGACAGACGGATTTGCCGCAGGTTTGGAATTCATAGATGTACCGCCTGAAGTTTCTGCCAGCCTGGAATCTGTTGTAAATGATGTATTTGCAATGAGAGAACTCAAGTTATTTGCCGGGCTTACGCATGAAGAAGCGCTGGCTTTAAGAAGCATCTGCAAAGAACTTAAGTTCAAGGAACACGAAGCCATCTTTATGGAAGGTGCCGAGAGTGATTCTTTCTATGCCGTGGCAAAAGGCAAGGTCAGCATAACCAAGCGGTCAAATATAGACGGGAACAAGGAAGAGGTGCTTGAGCTAATCCGTGAACACGAGTTTTTCGGGGAAATGGCGCTTTTTAAAGGCAAGAGCACGGCAACCGCGAAAGCGCATATGGATTGCGTGCTCTTCAGGCTTACAGTTGATGATTTCAACAAACTTTACGATCAAAACCACAAACTGGCTACAAAATTGTTGGTGGAATTCATAAAGGCTCTCTCCCGGCGGATTAAAAGCATGAACCAGGAACTTGTGGATATGCTGTATCCGAACGGGATAACGGATGGCACGCTGGGATTGCCAAAAAATGAAACTTAGTGAAAATCGTAAATATGAGCGTGCCGCCATCACGCTCAGCCGTGATGTGAAAATAACGGAGCTTTCCTCAGGCAGAAAAATGAAAGGCCGCATGACAAGCGTCAGCATCGGCGGCATAGGGATTACGACGGAAGTGTTTTTGCCGCTTGGCATGAAGACTGCGGTTTCATTTAAGATTCGTGAAGGTTCAAATTTTAACGGCCTTATTGCTAAGGTCATTAATGTGAAGAGCTTTTCGGAAGGGTTTGCCGCCGGACTGGAGTTTATTGGCCTGGCGCCGGAAGATTCCAGGCGGTTGAAAACGGTCGTAGATGATGTTTCCGTTATGCGTGGTTTGAAGAACTTTGAATTCCTCACGCACGAGGAAGCTATAGTTCTAAGGGGAATCTGCAAAGAAATGTACTTTAAAAAGCACGAGATTATTTACACGGAAGGCCGCGAGAATAATTACTTCTATGCCGTAGCAAAGGGCAAGGTGAGTATTACTAAAAAGTCAAATATCGAAATTAAGAAAGTAGAGGTCTTGGAGCTGATTCGCGAACGCGAGTTGTTCGGCGAAATGGCGCTCTTTAAAGGCAAGAGCGCGGCTACAGCCATCGCGTATACTGATTGTGTTCTTTTCAGGCTTTCAATTGAAGACTTCAATAACCTTTATAAGACGGATTACGATCTTGCCACAAAGCTCCTGGTAGAGCTCATAAGATCCCTTTCCAGAAGAATTAAAAGCATGAATCAGGAAATTGTTGACACCGTTTATCCTGGCAGCGTTCAAGCGCTTGTTCTAAAGACCGTCAAAATATGAAAGTGTCTGAGAGCCGCAACTAACTCATGGTGAAGGCAGCGTTTCTGACGGATGTCCGGAAAAATCAGAAGTCAGGCTCTTATAGGTTAAATAACCGGCGCCGGCGGAATCAGACTTCTGCTGGTGGTTAAACTGCCGCCGGGCAGCACCATGATGCGCACCTTGCGTTCAGTAACAGCAAGGGCGGTAAGCGGCGTTTCCGCATTCCGCATTAGGACCACGGATTTTGCCGCGCGGCTGGCAGAAAATGATTTGCTCGCGGCAACACTGCACCGGGTTTTCGCCAAAGAACTCGGCAGCGTGTCAATGAATCCGACACGCAGTTGGCTGATTCGTTCTTCGTGATGCGTTCAGCCGCTAAGGAAGAGAGATGAGTCTAAAAAAAATAAGAAAAGATATCGATTCTATCGACCGCAATATCCTTAAGCTCCTGAACGACAGAGCAGGGTTATCGCTCGCGGTCAAAAAATATAAAACAGGCGTGTCAAACGAGATTTATGTCCCCCATCGCGAAGCTGAGATTTTAAATTCTCTCGGGAAAAACAACAAAGGGCCGTTTCCTACAGATTCTTTGAAGTCCGTATACAGGGAGATTTTCTCGGCTTCAAGAGCGCTGCAGGCGCCTATCAAAATAGCTTACTGGGGTCCGGAGGGAAGCTTCACTCATCTTGCCGCGCAGGAGCATTTCGGTTCTTCGGTGCAATATGTGAACAGCAGGACAATATCTGATATATTTGAAGAGATAGATTCAGGCAGGTCTGATTTCGGAGTAGTTCCCATAGAAAATTCCACGGAAGGCGCGGTAAATTACACGCTGGACATGTTCGTTGAATCTACGCTGAGTATTTGCGCAGAGGTCTATCTTAAAATAGCCCATAATCTGCTGAGCAACGAGGGCTCCATAAATAAAGTCAAGAAGCTTTACACCGGCATCCAGCCGCTGGCGCAGTCAAGAAAGTGGATTGAAGAGAACCTGCCTGCCGCCGAAATAATAGAGGTTTCTACTACGGCTGAAGCAGCCCGTCTCGCGGCCAAGACAAAAGGCGGCGCCGCCATCGCGAATACCCTGGCCGCGGACATTTACAGCCTGGCTGTCCTCGCGAAGAATATAGGGGATATATCAAACAATATCACCAGATTTCTGGTTATAGGTAAACGCGAGGCAGAACGCACCGGCAACGATAAGACGAGCGTGCTCTGCTCAATCAAAGATAAGGTCGGAGCTCTTTACACAATGCTGATGCCGTTCAAAAAGAATCTGATAAATCTGACAAGCATAGAATCCAGGCCATCAAGGAAAAAAGCCTGGGAGTATTACTTCTTTATCGACATGAAAGGGCATAGAGAAGACAAGAGAGTTAAGAAGGCCCTTCAGGAGCTTTCAGGTGAATGCCAGTATTTCAAGATACTAGGTTCGTATCCCGCGGAAAAGTTCTAAGGCAAGGAGAAAACAATGATTAGGAAAATTGATATTCATCTGCATCCGAAAAACGATGATCCCGGATTGGAGAAATACCTCAAAGTAATGGATAAGCATAATGTGGAAGCCGGCCTGGTGCACGGTCTTGACGACGCAGGCTGGGATTGCGGTTTTAAAGATACTACCTCGAACGACGAAGTGGTCAGGGCCGTAAAAAATCACCCGGGCAGATTCTTTGGGACGGTATGCGTTAATTTTGGACTGGGAGTGGAAAAGACGGTTGATTCTATCAGGGAATACTCAGATAAAGGTTGCATGGGAATTAAACTCTTCCCGAACTCCGGTTTTGACCCGAATGACGACAAGTTTGAGCCAATCTGGCAGGAACTTGAAAAGAGAAAGATGCTTGTCTTCTCTCACTGCGGCTGGCTGGCGACTAACGATAAGAATCCGTCAATGCGTCTTGCTTCCCTTGACGGGGCAAGCCCCTTCCACTTTGAGGTGCCGGCAAGACGCCACCCCAAGGTTAAGTTCATTTTTGCCCATTTCGGCGGAGGGGCAACCTATCTGGAAACAATTGTTTTGACTTCAAGGCTTCCGAATGCATTCGCAGATACCTGCCCCGGCTGGGGGCGCTGGGTCTTCGAAAATGATATGCCTGGACTAAAAAGCATGCCTCGGGAGAAACTTCTTTACGGCACGGATAATGCATCGGAAAATTATGGAATAGATGAGATATGGTGGACCAATAAGTTAATGTCTTATGGTTTCACTCAAAGAGATATACATATTTATTTCTATGAAAACTCCGCAAAAATACTCGGGTTGGTGCCTTAGGCACGGAGGATTGATGTCTAAAAATATTCTGGTCATACACGGGCCGAATCTTAACCTGCTTGGAAAACGCGAACCAAAAATATACGGCAAATGCACGCTTGAAGATATTAACGGCGCGCTGAAAAAAGAGGCAAAAAAACTTGGCGCCAGCCTTAGGATATTCCAGGCTAACCTTGAAGGTGAAATAGTAAATATTATCCAGGAACAGTCCGAGGAATGGGCTGACGCGATAGTCATTAATCCGGCAGCATATACCCATACCAGCGTTGCCATCAGGGATTGTCTTGCCGCGGTAAGAATACCGGCCGTGGAAGTGCACATTTCCAATGTATTCGGAAGGGAAGAATTCAGGCATAAATCATTTATTGCACCCGTTGCCGCCGGGGGCGTCTATGGCTTTGGCAAGGAGAGCTACATCCTCGGGCTTCAAGCGGCGCTATACACGCTGAAGAACGGGAAGAAGTAATCCAAACGGAAAATGGTGAAAGCCTCTAAGATAATCTTTCTTTGCCTTGTCTTCATCCTGCCTTTTTGCGGCATGCTTTTCAATCCTCTCTTGTTCTGGTCGGCTTGCGCGGCAGTTATTCTTGCCTCGATTTGCTATGGAGTTTTTATCAGGCCTTCACCGGCTATTGAAGGCGGCGACCGGACAAATATAATACCCGCGGTGCTTCTATGCTCTCTTCCGGCTGTTTTTGCGGCTGTTGCGGGGAAAGGCGTGATAGGCGCGCCGGAAGCCTCATGGGTAATCTGCCTGTTGCTGTTTGTGCTGGCTTACTTCACTCTCAGGAAAACCGAAAATCTTAAATTGCTGGCGGTAATACTTTCACTCTCTGCTCTTGCAGCGGCTTTGGCCGGGCTTTACCAGTATTTCTTCGGTTTTGGTTCCTGGTCCAATGCAGAGTTAATCAGAGGGGCAGCCGGAACCGACAGTGTAGTGCGCGGTGAACTTGCCAAGAATATTGCGGGAAGAAGGGTGTTTTCTGTCTTCATTAATTCGAATGTTTATGCGGGTTATGTCGCAATGCTTTTACCGCCATCTCTCGCTCTTTGTTTTGCCGGAGAGGGGAAGAAAGCGAAGCTGCTCGGTGTGTTTTCTGTTGCCGCTGCCGTGCTGATGCTGGTGTTTGCGCGTTCTTTTGGAGGCGCACTCTCGGCTGCCGCAGGCACTGCCCTGTTTTTCGCGGTCCGCTTTGGCCTAAAAAAGAAAACGCTGATTCTAGCCGCTGTACTTGCCGCGGCGCTGGTTCTCTTCTCTTATCTTTTGAAACCTGAGCTTGTCGACCTTTCAAATCCCAATAATCCCTTCTTCGGCAGGCTGCTTTACTGGAAAGACGCCTTGAGAATTCTTGGAAATTCCGGTTTTCAGGGCGGCGGAGCAGGAGTGTTTAAGCGGTTCTCTGCTTCAGGCGTTCTTTATCCTCACAACATGTACCTGCAGTTTCTTCTTGAATACGGTGTCTTTGGGCTCTCGCTGTTGCTGCTTTTCCTGTTTCCGTTCTTGAAAGCGCCGGCGGCAGCCGCGGCAATAAAAGACGCTGAGACCAAATGTTTTCTTGCGGGGCTGCTCGGCGCCTGCGCCGCTTTTCTGCTTCACGGTTTTATGGATGTAGATTCAAACTACCTGCAGAACACTTCAATCTTTTTCTTGTGCGCGGGGTCTCTCGCGGCGGCAGGGCTTTATAAAACAGGGACAATAAGGTTTGCTTTCCCTTCCATCAGAGCCAATCCAGCAGTTATTCTCGGGCCTGTCATTATCGCCGCGATAATTTTTGGTAAAGAGCACACTCTAAGTCTCGCTTTGTCATCAGTGCTTTTGGCTCTCGGCGCGGCAATATTTCTTCTTGAAAAAAAGGAGTTTCCCGCGGGAAAGACAATTTACACGGCCCTGTGGTTATTTGTAATACTTGTTTTTTCCTTCTTTGGCTCAAAAAATTCAGGCAGGTCGCTGACAGAGTTGGTGCGTTTTGGGTGTCTGGCCTGCGCTTTTGTACTCGGCTGGTCAGTGCGGGGCAGCTCGAGTTTTGGAGACAGAGCCTCCGGTTTTGCCGCCAGGCTTGGCATTTTTGTTTCGCTGATTTTCCTTTTTCTGCATTTTGCGGGAGGCGCGGAAAACGCGGAGGTGTTCTTTCCAAACCGGAATCTGCTCGGCGGTTTCCTGGTGGCCTGCGCGGCGCTCTGCCTGCCATATGTCTATTCGGGCAGAAGCATCTTTAATCTAAAGAACGCGGCGGTGCTCCTTTGTTCAATTGGCGCTGTCATTTCAGGCTCAAGAGGGGCTCTTATTTCGCTTGCGGTTGTTTTCGTGCTCTTTATGCTGCAGTCAGCCGTGCTTGTAACCAAGGATTTGCTCAGCGAGAGGATCCGTTTTATTACCACGCTCTCTATTCTTGTTTTTGCCGCCGCTGCGCTGCTTTTGCCGGGGGGACTGGCTGACAGATTCTCCGCGAAAGGAAATTCAGATCCGCTTGCTTTTGAAAGGACCGGAATCTACAAAAGCGCTCTGTCAATGATAAGGGAAAAACCTGTAACTGGTGTTGGTCTTGGTTGTTTCGGCGGCGCATACTGGAAGCATAAACTCCCGGTAAATGTAGCTATTTCCAGATATGAACGGCGTGCCGATTTCGCCCACAATGAATATCTGCAGTTTTTCGCGGAGACAGGCATTCCAGGCGGGCTGCTGGTTCTTTTGCTTGTCTGTATGGTTCTCCTTGCCGCATGGAAAGCGTTTAACGCGTCCGCGGGGTACAGCGCGCTTTTTCTGTCCGGAAGCGCTATGGCGCTCACTGCCGTTTTTGTTCACTCGCTTGTTGATTTCAACCTGCATTTTATGCCGCTGCTGATAACGACCGGAGCGCTGGCCGGTTTTTCCTACGGCTCCTTTGAAAAAAAACCGCTGGTTTCGGGGGGCCGGGCTCCCCTCTTTATTTCAGTTTTTCTTGTTCTTGCCGCGATGCTTCCCGTTTTATCAGCTCTCGCGGAGTTGTCGGCAAGGGAGGCAAAAAGAGCGGAGTCTTACGCCAAAGAAGGTTTTATAAAAGCAGCTCGCGTACTGGACCCGCTCTCCGCCGAATACGCAGACAATTATGCGGTCTTTCTGCTGGAGCAACGCGGGAGAGAGCCGGCGGTTCGATCACTTGCGGAGAGGGAATTCAAGTCTGCCTGCGCGCTTGACGGTTTTGACCCTTACTATCCCCGCCATCTTGGTCGCTTATACGCTTCGAACTTTATGAAAGAAGAGGCTCTATCCGCCTTTTCGGCTTCTGCCGCGCGGTCGCCTTTTGACCCCTTTATAATGAGCGACCTTGCGGATGTAAAGTACGCCATGAATGACAGGGAGGGGTGCGCGGCTTTGCTGGAAAGGTCCATACTTGTTGAGCCAAATTATGCGGCCGGCTGCCGCAAACTAGGATTGCTCTATTCTATTATGGGTAAAGAGAAAGGCGCTAAAGCGCTTAAAGAAAGAGCGCTTCAGACCCAAAAGACGCTGCTACCATTTGTTAATACTGATTATGAAAAAGCTTTGCTGGAGTTCAAATGAAACCCTATTCTGCCGTGATTGTAAATTATAATTGCGCCAGGCTGCTGGAAGAATGCATCAGGTCTGTCGTCGAACAGACTGAAAAGCCGCTCGAAATAATAATTGTGGATTCCGCCTCAAAAGACAATTCCAGTTCGCTGCTTAAGGAACATTTCTCGGGATTGAACCTTCTATTGCTTTCGGAAAACAAAGGGTTTACGGCTGCCGCAAACGCTGGCCTGGCCCGCTGCTCCGGCGAATACGTCCTGCTGCTGAACTCAGACGTAATACTTGACCGTCTCTACGTTGAACAGATAATGAATGACGCGAGTTTCGAATCGCAGCAGTCCGGTATTTTCACGGGTAAGCTGCTTAAACTAAACAATGAATCTATTATAGATTCCACCGGCCAGTTCCTCTCCAGATCGCTCAAGCCGAAAGAACGGGGATACCGCGAAAAAGACGAAAACCGCTATCTTGCCGGACCCGTTTTTACCGCCTGCGGGGCGGCAGGCCTCTATTCCAAGAGAATGCTTGAAGACTTGAAGGAAGAAGACAAGGTTTTTGACGAAAGCCTCTTCATGTATTATGAAGACCTTGACCTTGGGATGAGGGCCAATCTGCTAGGCTGGAAGGCGTATTTTGTTCCGGGCGCTGTCGCGAAGCATGAGAGAGGTGGGAGTGTGAACAAAGAAAAGAGAACGCTGTCGCGCAGATACGCGTTCCCCGGAAAACCTCTTAACCTGCGGAGGACGCTTGTCAGAAACCGCTATCTTGTTCTCCTGAAGGATTTTCCGCTGCAATTGCTGCTGGTTTATTTCCCGGTACTATTTGTTTTTGAACTCGCGTTCCTTCTCTATTTATTGTTTTTTGATATTTTTGCCGCTTATGGTATTATTGAGGCCTTTAAGGGCTCAGGATCAGCGCTCGCGAAACGCAGGCTGTTGATGAAGCGAAAGAGAATCTCGGGCAGGGAGCTGTTTAAGTGGATATCGTGAAATACATGCAGGTATTTGCGGGCGCGCTTGCTATTTCTTTGTTCCTGACCCCCACGGTCAGGGCAGCAGCGCTGAAATTTGGGATAGTAGACCGCCCGGACAAGGACCTGAAGGCGCATTCCGCTCCGGTCGCCTATTTCGGAGGAATAGCGATATTTCTTTCCTTTCTAGGAGTTCTGCTCATTGTAAGCCGCGGGAAACTGACAGGGTTTCATGGTTTGCTTCTTGGAAGCTGGATGGTATTTGCGCTGGGGCTTATAGACGATTTGAAAAAGCTCAGTGTGCCTGTGAAGTTTTTTGTACAGGCATGCGCGGCAATTGTCCTTGTCTTATCGGGTATAAGGGTTGATTTTCTTGGAAATCCGGCGCTAAACATCATCGTTTCCGTGCTCTGGACAGTGGGAATAACTAACGCTTTTAACCTGCTGGATATTATGGATGGACTCTCCTCAGGGATCGCTTTAATAGCCTGTCTCGTGTTCTTCGCGCTTGGCCTTGCTTACGGAAGGATATTTTCCCCCACGGCTTCGCTTGCGCTCGCGGGGGCGTGTTTTGGTTTTCTGATCTACAATTTTCCTCCGGCAAAAATATTTATGGGAGACGCAGGAAGCCTGTTTTTAGGTTTCTTGCTTGCGGCGCTATCCATGACGGAAAGTTACAGTTACAAGAATAGTATTGCGGTGTTTTCTCCGCTCTTAATACTGGGTGTCCCGCTATTTGACACGCTCTTTGTTATGTGTATGAGGTGGAAGCAGGGTAAGCCTGTTTATTATGGAAGCCCGGATCACTTTCCTCTCAGGTTGAGGCGGGCCGGATTATCCGTAAGACAGGTCCTGTTAACTTCCTATTCTGCTGCCGCGCTGCTTGGGGCCGCAGGTTTTGCGGTCACACTCCTGTCACCCATCATGTCAGGCGCGTTGTACGCAATCGTTCTTGTTTTAGCGCTTGTTGCGGCAGTAAAGCTCAGCAATACCGGCTGAGTTTCTGTCTGCCTTGCTTTTTAACTGCTTTTTCTGTTATAATCTCTTGCTTTAATTAGCAATTAGAAATAAGCAATTAGCAATCGCATTTATGGTGGCTGTAGCTCAGTTGGTTAGAGTGTCAGATTGTGGATCTGAATGTCGCGGGTTCAAATCCCGTCAGCCACCCCAAGTTTTTTTGCCTTCGGCAAAAAAACAGAGCAATTGAGCAATAGAAATTAGAAAATAGAAAGGCTCAATTGCGGTCAAATCTCCATTTTCTATTATCAAACAGAGCGCTTTTTATGTGATGTGAAGTGTTCTTGTGTTTTTGAAAATGCGGTGCTAAAGAATTTAGTTTGCCTTCGGCAAAAAAACAGAGCAATTGAGCAATAGAAATTAGAAAATAGAAAGGCTCAATCGCGGTCAAATCTCCATTTTCTATTATCAAACAGAGCGCTTTTTATGTGATGTGAAGTGTGCTTGTGTTTTTGAAAATGCGGTGCTAAAGAATTTAGTTTGCCTTCGGCAAAAAAACAGAGCAATTGAGCAATAGAAATTAGAAAACAGGAAGGCTCAATCGCGGTGTACTTTCGTTTCTCTATTTCCAAACCGGTTATTATGAGGTAATCCAATGAATTGCAATAATTGCGGCGCTATTAATCCCACCGGCTCAAAATTCTGCGGCGCCTGCGGAAGTGAAATAGTGGTTCTGCAGTACTTAGAGATAAAGCCAGTTTTAGCCAGGGCGGCTTTTGCTTCAAGGGCTCTGGCGTTTCTGACAGACATTATTATTTTGCTGATTGCCGACATTCTTCTGAATTATTGCCTGTACGGAATTCCCGGAAATAATTTCATCACGTTCTTCATGCTTTTTATAATATATTTTTGGTACTTTACGGCTTCAAGCGGCCAGACAATTGGCAAGTCGCTTCTTGGAATAAAAGTCACGGGTATATCCGGTTCAAGAGCGGGCGCCGGAGTTGCTCTTGCGCGGGCGTTCTCTTACTGGATAAGCGCCCTGCCTTTATTTGCCGGGTTTCTGGCGGCGCTTGGAAAAAACAAGCCGGCCTTTCATGATAGAATCACAGGAACAATTGTTGTACAGTCCTGAATATATGATTCGTCCTCATTGTCTGCAATTACAATATTTTACAGGTAGAACGGCCGTCGTTTATTTGCTATAATACCAAAACCGTGCGGAAGTGGCGGAGCTGGCAGACGCGCTAGATTCAGGTTCTAGTTCCTTCACGGGAGTGGGGGTTCAAATCCCCCCTTCCGCACCAAAAAATATGATAACCAACGAAGAATCTTTCCTAAAGTACCTTTCCACAAAAAAGACGCCCGTTGATATTCACGCGCTGCGCCGGCATTTCGACATCAAAAAATCCGACCGCAGCAGATTTAAAAAATTTCTTGATACTCTTATAAAAGAGGGTTCCGTAATACGCCTGCAGGATGATCTCTTCGGCCTTCCCGCCAAAATGAACCTCGTTACCGGTAAAATGCTCGGCAATACCGCGGGTTTCGGTTTTGTACGCCAGGAAGACAAGGAAGACGAAGATATCTACGTGCACGGCAATAATATGAACGGCGCTATGCACGGCGACAAGGTTATTGTGAGAATGTCCCGCGGGCATAGAGGCAACGAAGGCGATGTAGTGAGGGTGCTTGAACACGCCAACGCGGCAATTGTAGGCACCTTCGAAGAAGACAAGTTCTTCGGTTTTGTTGTGCCTGATGAGAAGAAGATCTGGCATCATATCTATATCCCTAAAGAATTGTCAATGGGCGTAAAAGGCGGGCAGAAGGTGGTAGTAGAAATAACCGAATGGCCTGGCAAAGGAAGAAATCCGGAAGGCAGGATTACGGAAATCCTAGGCTACAAGAACGATCCGGAAGTTGATGTGAAGGCGGTAATCAGGCAGTACGGCCTGCCTGAAATATTCTCTTCCTCGGCCCTGGAACAGGCGGAAGAGTCCGCTGTTCCGATTCCTGAAGAAGAATACAGGGAAAGAGAGGACCTCCGCAAAGAAACAATTTTCACCATAGACGGCGAAGACGCGAAGGATTTTGACGACGCGGTCTCCGTGCAAATGAAGAATAACGGCGAGTACGAACTCGGCGTGCACATAGCAGATGTTTCGCATTACGTTAAGGAAGGTACTGCGCTTGATAAAGAGGCTTTTATACGCGGCAACAGCGTTTATCTTCCCGGAACAGTTATTCCGATGCTTCCGGAGGCGCTTAGCAACGAAATGTGCAGCTTGAAGCCGGATGTAGACAGGCTTGCAGTCTCTGTCTCGATGCGCATCGGCATTGACGGTTCGGTAAAATCTCATAGAATCTTTAGGAGCGTCATCAAGTCTAAACGCAGGATGACTTATACCAAGGTTTCTGCGATTGTCGAAGCGAAAGACCCTGCTCTTCGTACGGAGTACAAAGATATCTCGCGCGACCTTGATATGATGCTGGTCCTCGCGAAGCTCCTGAATGACAGGCGCTATGCCGACGGGAGCATTGATTTTAATTTTCCTGAATCAAAAGTCGTTGTTGACGAAAAAGATGTGCCGCTCCGGGTTATAAGAGTTGAGCGGAACTGGGCTCACAGGCTTATAGAAGAGTTCATGCTTCTTACGAACGAAGTGGTCTCTTTGCATATTTTTAGAAAAGGGATGAAAAATATTTACAGGATCCACGAAGTCCCGGAGTTTGAGGATATCACGGAGCTGGCTGGATTTGTAAACAAGCTCGGCTACGCGTTCAAGCCGCCTGAGGATTTGCCGCCAAAAGTCATTCAGGCCCTGCTCGCAAAGGTCAAAGGCACACCCGAGGAAGCTATAGTAAACAAACTGGCTTTGCGCTCTCTTAAACTGGCTGTTTATTCAACGGAAGCCAAAGGGCACTTCGCGCTCGCGAAGAAGTTCTACTCGCATTTCACATCTCCGATCCGCCGCTATCCCGACCTGGCGGTCCACCGGCTGATAAAGAACGCCATAAATAAAGAGAAAGTAGATGTTAACCGCCTGGTAAACATTGCCAAGCATTGTTCCGAGACGGAAAGGAAAGCTGAGAGAGCAGAGGAAGATGTTGTTAAGATAAAAAAGATTCAACTGATTCGGAATTTCCCGCCGAAAGCTTACGCAGGAGTCATAAGCGGCGTGCAGGGTTACGGCATGTTCGTGGAGATAAATGATTTTATGCTGGAAGGCCTCGTTCATATCAGTTCCTTAGGCGATGATTATTACTCGTTTGACGAGAAGAACTGGTGCCTCGTAGGCAGGAACAAAAAGAAGAAATACAGGCTCGGCGATACTGTTAAAGTGAAAGTAATCAAAGCCGACCTCGATAAACGCCAGCTGGACCTCGCCCTTGTTTGATGAATATCGGTTTTGCTCTTTAATCTGTGTAATCAAACAGCATTTTTCTGCCGCCGTTTCTTTAATGGCAAACCCGGCGCCGTTCTGGTATAATTCTTAACCTGTGAAAAACCTTGGAAAAATAATAAGCGTCTCGCTTTTTGCCCTGTCACTGGCAATGTTCGGCATTTTAACGATAAATCGGCACGCAGAGAGCGCGGATGAACAGCAGGAATTGACCGGGACCAAAACGCCCGCAGGCGCGGTAATCGACGCCCCCGCGCAGCCGTCAGCTGCTCCGGTGGCAAAGAAAGAAGGGGAGCCTCCGTCCGGACTGCCCGGCAAAGAGGGAAAGAATCCCTTTAGGGTTGTCAGCACAAAACCGTCTCAAAATATTAAAGACCATTCGCCGCTTGAGAAAAGCGTGGTGATTAATTTCAGCGAGCCGCTTGACCGGGAAAGTTTTGAGGGTGCGGTGAGCGCGAGTCTTGCCTCAAAATTTAACGTTGTTATAGGCGAGGATAAGAGCACTCAGGCTGTGATAACTTTCCTTGGAGCAATACCTGCCTCGGCGGATGTTTCCATGATCGTGGCAAAATCCGTAAAGAACCGGAGCGGGGCTGAACTTGGATCCAGTTTTACGCTGCATTTCAAGACATCTCCCTTCAAGGTTGCGGCAAGCTGGCCCAAGGACGGGGAAAGAAATGTTTTGCCGAAAGCGTATCCCTACATTTTCTTCAACGCGGCTGCTGACAAGCCCTCCGCCGAGAAGGCCATAAAAATCAATCCGGAGTTGAAGTTTGAACCGGTCTGGCGCGAAGACACTAACGGGGTTCCCTACTGCGTCCTCAAGCACGCTGAACCGTTCAAACCGAACACAAAATATGTATTAAGCGTTGATAATACGGCGCTTGATTTGTGGGGTAAAGCATTGAACGCTACGTTTACCGCGGTGTTTACCACGGAAGACGCTCAGTAATCCGGCAAAATGTTAATGGAAAGTAACCGGCGGTTGTAATATAATCGCATGAAATCAATTACAAGGGGAGTTTGCCAAAAGATGAACTTTCAGGAGATAATCTTCAAACTTAACAAGTTCTGGTCGGATTACGGATGCGTAATAGTGCAGCCATATGATCTGGAGAAAGGCGCAGGCACGTCGAATCCGGCCACATTTTTCAGAGTTCTGGGAAAACAGCCGGCTAAATTTGCTTATGTTGAGCCTTCCAGAAGGCCGACGGACGGCAGGTACGGCGAGAACCCGAACCGCCTCCAGAAATTCTACCAGTACCAGGTAATCGTAAAACCGTCTCCCGCGGACATACAGGACATCTATATCAAAAGCCTCGCGGAGCTAGGAATTATACAGAAAGAACATGACATCCGGTTCCTTGAAGATGACTGGGAATCGCCGACGCTCGGAGCCTGGGGCTTGGGCTGGGAAGTCCGGCTCGATGGTCTCGAGATTACACAGTTTACCTATTTCCAGCAGATGGGCGGCGTTGACCTCTCGCCGATGACCTGCGAGATAACCTACGGTCTTGAAAGAATTGCGATGTTCATCCAGAAGAAGAACAGCATCTATGACATTGACTGGGTGAAGGGCGTGAAATACGGCGACATTCATTTCAGGGATGAAGTCGAGTTCTCGAACCATAACTTCAAGCACGCCAATGTGGAAATGCTTCTTAACCTGTTCAACATGTACGAGAAAGAGGCGAACGAACTGGTGAAAGTTAATCTTCCGCTCGCGGCCTATGACTATGTGCTAAAATGTTCTCATACATTCAACCTCCTGGACGCCAGGGGAGCCATAAGCGTAACAGAGAGGGTGAATTATATCGGGCGGGTCAGGAATATTGCGAGAAAGTGCGCGGTAGCGTATGCGAATAGTATAGAAGTAAAGGAAGAGAAGAGTTAATAAGGCGTTCATAACTTTAAGCGAAACAAAAAACGGAGCGATAATGAAAGACCTGTTAGTTGAAATTGGTGTTGAGGAGATTCCTGCGGGGCAGCTGAAAGGCGCCTCGGAGCAATTTGCTGCGGGTATAAGAAAGTCGCTTGATGACGCAAGGATAGAAAGCGGTTCTGTTGAAATATTTGCCACCCCGAGAAGGATTGGAGTCCTCTTCAAGTCCGTCTCCGAGGCACAGAAGGAAGCCGCGGCCGAAGTCATGGGCCCTCCGAAACGCATCGCTTATGACGCGGACGGAAATCCGACCCAGGCGGCGCTTGGGTTCGCGAAGACGAACGGAGTTGAAATCTCGGAAGTGAAAATAAAAACCCTCCCGAAAGGAGAGTATCTCTGTGTTATGAAGGTTGAAAAAGGCAGGAAGACTGAAGAGCTGCTCCCTGAAATCATCGCAAGACAGATTGCCGCGATTAACTGGGCAAAGACTATGAAATGGTCAGGCGATTCAAGATTTGTCCGCCCTGTACGCTCGCTTGTCTGTCTCTTTGGGGAAAATGTCCTTAAGGTCGAGTACTCTGATGTTATTTCTTCCAACCAGGTTTTTGGGCACAGGATTCTTAGCCCCAACCCTGAAGCGGTTTCCTGTCCGGCGAAATACAAAGACCTCCTGAAGAAGCTCTCGGTAACGGCGTCTTTTGAGGAAAGGAAAGAGCAGGTGCTTGAGGAAGTAAAGCAGGCGCTGGCAGGCGTTCCGGGAAGAGCTCTCCTTGACGAGGACCTGGTTGAAGAGATAACAAACCTTGTTGAGTTTCCTTCCGGAATACTCGGCACCTTCGACAAGAAATACCTTGAACTGCCAGGCGAGCTGCTGATTGAAGTCATGAAAAAGAATCAGAAGTATTTCCCGGTTCTTGACTCCTCAGGGCGGCTGCTGCCGTATTTTGTCTGCATAAGAAACGGTTCAAAAACGCATAACGAGATAGTTAAAGAGGGCAACGAAAGAGTGCTGCGGGCCAGGTTTGAGGACGCTGCTTTCTTCTTCAACGAAGATAAAAAAACCCGCCTTGGAGACAGAGTTGAAAAACTTAAGAATGTGGTTTTCCAGGTAGAACTTGGAAGCCTCTACGAAAAGATTGAACGTATTAAGTCTCTCTACGGAAAGACCGCGGCCTCATTTCCTGGTTCAGAGGCATTAAAGGTAAACAGGGCGCTTGAACTCTGCAAAACTGACCTGGTGACCGATATGATACGGGAATTCCCCGAGCTTCAGGGCATCATGGGCAGGGAATATGCCAAAGTTGACGGCGAGGACCCTGAAGTGGCCTCTGCTATAGCGGAACACTATCTGCCGAAATTCGCCGGGGACGCTCTCCCTCAAACGGTTACCGGCAGGGTACTAAGCATTTTAGACCGCGTCGATACCATAAGCGGGTGTTTTGCAATAGGGCTGGTGCCGACCGGCTCCCAGGATCCTTATGGGCTCAGAAGGAGCACGCTCGGCGTCATTAACCAAATACTAAAATTTAACCTGGATCTTTCCTTGAAAGCGCTTGTACGCTGCTCGCTGGGGACCTACGGAGCGAAGGTCAAAGGAGACGCAGGGAAGATTCAAAACGATATACTGGAGTTCTTCAAAGGGAGAATGGATGTGATATTGCGCGAGAAAGGCCTGCGATATGACCTTGTGAACGCTGTTTTGGCTGTAGACTGCAGCAATATCGCGGAAGCTTTTAAGCGCGCCGAAGTTCTGAACGGCCTGGCAAAGGCTGACGGTTTCAACAGCACTATGGTCACTTTCTCGCGGGTCATAAACATCATACCCAAAGAAGGCAAACTTCCGGCTGTACGTCCTGAACTTTTCAAAGACGCTTCGGAGAAGGCGCTTTCTGAATCGGCCAAGGGAATCGAAGCAGAATTTGACGCGCTGCTCTCGGCTCAGAAGTTCAACGAAGCTTTTCAACTTCTTAACGGACTTACCGGCAAGATTGACGGATTTTTTACGGGGGTAATGGTAATGGATAAAGACCCCGAGATAAAAGAGAACCGCCTCGCGCTTCTCGCTTTCATCAGGGCGATGTTTCTCAAGTTCGGCGATTTTTCAAAAATCAACACTAAGTAGCTGCGGGAGTGTGCTATACTTAACCGATGAAAATTCAATTTGACCACCCATACGTAAAGCTTGCAACGCTGAAAGCGGTGGAGCGTTACGGAACCACGACAAATATCGAGGCCAATGAGCAGCTCCTGAAGAAGTTCGGCAAGACCATCTGGAGAAAAAAGCAGATAGAAGCCATCCATAAGGCGTTCGGCGTTAATTTCGATAAGAACGACATAACGATGAACCTTGCGGCGGCCCTTGCGGCTCTCGAAATACTTAAAAAGGAAAAATAACCTCAGATGAAACTAGTGATCTTTGATGTTGATAACACCCTTACCAATACAGGCAGGGCCGATCAGGATTGCTTCCTCCAGGCAGTAAACTATGTTTTCAACATAAAAGACATAGATACTGACTGGTCCCACTACAAGAATGTCACCGCAATATCAATTCTGGATCAGATACTCCGCGCTAAGACCGGGAAAGTGCCCAGGAAGAGGGAAATTTCGGATATGCGCGACGCGTTCCTGTCAAACCTGAAAGAAAGATCAAAGAAACGGCCGGGAGAGTTCTCCGAAGTGCCCGGCGCCTCGAATATGATGACGGAACTTCTCAGGAAGAGCGAATTTGCCTCTGCAATAGCTACCGGAAGTTTTGCGGACGGCGCGGCTTTCAAACTTGAATTCGCGAAAATACCTTACAAGAAATATTGTATCGCTTCGGGCGCGGAATGTTTTACAAGGGAAGAGCTGATAGACATCGCGGTTACAAAAGCGAAGTCTGTTTACGGCGTCTCAAACTTCAACGCCGTCATCAGCGTCGGCGACGGAATCTGGGATCTGAAAACTGCCTCAAACATCGGCATGCCTTTCATCGGAGTCGGAAACAAGCAGGTGCTTGAACAGAAAGGGGTGAAGTACTGGGTCAACGATTACCGCGACCTTCCGGGTTTCTTTAATATGCTGTCGGGCGCGGTTTAAGAACCGGGTTTCTTCTGCATTACCAGCAGATCTATTCTTGTGTTCCAGCCAGCCTTTTTCCAAAATTCTAATCCGTTTGTATTTGTTTTATAGACGAAGATATTGCATTTTGGTATTCCCAGCGCCTGTAAACCGGAAAGGCAGGCTTTAACCAGGCTTGTTCCGAGATGCATGCCTCTATGCGCCGGGGCCACCGCGAGATGATGAAGGTAGCCTCTTCTGCCGTCATGCCCGCACAGCACCGCGCCTATTATTTTTTTGTCCGCCACGGCCACAAATGAAAGGCCGGGGTTTCTTTTTAGATAGGAGTTAATATCTTTCTTGCTGTCGCCATCTCCGGTTCCGATTCCCTCGGAATTGCGCCAGAGCGAGAGAACCTGTGAATGGTCTTTGATGGTCATTTTTCTGACTCGCATGCGGCAATCCTCATTCATTTGGAAGTGTCATTGTGATATTATACATTATTGAGACAGTAATGACAATTGAGGCATTGCGGCGAGACTCAATGTGATGAGAGAAGTGCCCGTGCTTGTACAGGACGACCTGCATAAGCCATTCTTCAAGGCATATTCTTTTAACGAAGAAGCATAGCCCGGCGTAAATACCGGAGGAAATTATTTAAAGAAAGTGGAGATAAACACTAAATACCAAACCAAAGATACACGGAGCCGCTAAAGTGCCGCAAACGGAAAAAAACATAAGAAAAGGGAAGCTGTATGGCGTTATTGCGGCCTTAACGTGGGTCACTATATGGCCCCTTTCGAAGATAATAACCAGAGATTACCCTTCAATAGATCCGTTTTTCATAGCGTTCGTCAGGTTTTTTTCCGCGGCCCTCGCGGTATTCTGTATCTTTCTGATAAAGAGAGATAAAGCCTTCCTTGCAACAGTAAAAAACCATTGGCGCCTTGCCCTGCTTCTCGGTTTTTTTGGCATTTTTGGCATGGGTTCTCTCGTATTCTTCTCCATTAAATTTACAAGTTCGGTCAATTCCGCCCTGCTGATGAATTCTAACGCCATGTTCATAATAGTATTCTCTGTCTTCATAGGGGAGAAGATTACGCCGGCCAAAGGAATCGGCGCGCTGCTCGGGGCTTTCGGCTGTTACCTGATAATTAATAATGGTTTTGGCCTCAAGCTGTTTTCCAGCGCAACCTTGAAAGGGGACCTGCTCGCGCTGGGAGCCGCGGTTTGCTGGGCAATCTATACGGTTGTCGGCAAGGCAAGGGTAAAGAACGTGAATCCCGCGCACATTTCCGCTTTGAACTTCTTCTTTGGCTCTCTGATGATCCTGGCGCTTACCTTTATTCTGGGAATACCCGCGACGGGCATCTTTCAGCCGGTGCCATTCTTAACGCTTCTTTACATAGGCCTGATACCCACGGCTTTTGGTTTTACTATTTGGTATTACGCGCTGGAGCATGTTGAAGCCGGCACGCTCGGGCTTTATCAATTCCTCGTGCCGCTTTTAACAACCATTATTGGAGTCATATTCCTCAAAGAAACTTTCACTGTCTTTACGTTTTTCGGAATGGTTGCAATACTTGGGGGAATTATTCTTACCGGAATTGTCGGCGGTGAAAAGCCTGCCGGTGATTAGCGTTTCCTTGCAAAAAAACAGCACTTTGCTTAATGAAAAGGCCCCGGTCTCCCGGGGCCTTCCTGTTTACGTTACAAACGTTAAGAACGTTATAAACGTTCCAGATTACTCGTGGTGTTTAATCTCCGAAGCCGTTATCCCGCTCTTCGCCCCTGCTATGATTCCCTTGCCTTTGCAGCCGAAGTAGCTGATGTATTCCCTTACTCTGTCTTTCACAGCGTTCTTGCCCGGGAGGAGGATCTTTCTCATATCTTTTTCCGCCGGGTTCTTGTTATAGGTCGCGCCGACTGCTTCCACGAAGGAAACTGAAAGCTGGGTAGCAACATTGATCTTGCAGAGTCCGTTCGCGATGCCTTCGATTATGGATTTCGGGTCAACGCCTGAAGAGCCGTGAAGCACCAGGGGTATATTTACGACCTCGCGGATTCTCTTAAGCCTCGGTATGTCAAGCTTCGCGGTCCTGTCCTTCATTGCATGGACTGAGCCGATCGCGACTGCGAGGGAGTCTATCTTGGTGAGCTCAATAAACTTTACCGCTTCATCCGGCTGGGTCATGGCTTTCTCTACCTGCTCAGGGGAGACTTTGTCGGCTGACTGGAGCACTTTGCCGAGTTCCGCTTCTACAGGGATACCGCATGCGTGGGACATTTCCGTGATCTTAGCCGTCATCTTTACATTCTCTTCGAAAGAGAGTGCCGAGCCGTCGAACATAAGCGAGGTGAAGCCGGCCCTTAAACACCTTACATTCTGGAGATAGTCCGTGCCGTGGTCAAGGTGAAGGATTACCGGAACAGAAGCAAGTTCCGCGGCCGCTTTAACTATGGCGGTCGACATTTCAAGCCCGGCGTACTTAATCGCGCCCTGGCTGACCTGGATGATTACAGGCGCTTTTTCTTCTTCCGCTGTCTCTATGATAGCTTCCACGAACTCCATATTGTTCGCGTTAAACGCGCCGATGGCGAATTTCTCCGCCTGCGCTTTGAGCAACCATTCCTTACTGTTTACTAACGGCATACTTGCCTCCTGAAAAAGAATTTAGATACCTTTGTTTGGCCAAAAAAAAGCCCCCTTACGGAGGCTTTAGTTCGCTGTTTGAGGAACAGAAAAGTTAAGCCTACGCCCAGACCTTCATCGTGACATCCTTAAAGGTAGCCACTTTGGAGGCATAAACGTCAACTATGACGTCTTCGGGTTTAAACCAGAGTTTTATCTCGCGTTCCGCGTCTGTTTCGTCGGAAGAAGCGTGAATGACATTTTCGAAAACGCCGGTTGTGGTAATCCTGCCGTAAGCTCCCCTGATGGATACCGGGTCTGCCTCTTCGGGATTGGTCGCTCCCGCGATCTCTCTGACTTTCTTGATAGCATCCTTGCCCCAATAGACCATGGCGAGTACTTTGTGCCTGTCGTGATAATCGCCGAGGAGGTATTTTATCACATCTTCAAAGAAAGGTTTTTCTTTGAGATGCCGGTAGTGTTCCACCGCGAGCGCTCTGTCTACCTTAACCACTTTCGCGGCTATGATCTCGAGCTTTGTCTCTGAAAGCCTCGTGAGGATGTTCCCGGTCAGGGATTTCTTCAGTCCGTCAGGTTTTACTATTACAAGGGTTGATTGGCTCATAGGTTAATCTTATAACATACGCATTTTCTTAAGTCAACGGGAAATCAGAACGATTTAAGCGGCATATGTTTTCCGTTGACATTTTAATCTGGAAGTAATACTTTTATATAGGGACCATCGGAGGCTACAATGAATATTATCCATGTTGAGGGGGAAAACAAAGGAAAGATAATGATATATGCGCTCTCCACCTGCATCTGGTGCCGTAAGACCAAACAACTTCTGAAAGACAAGAAAGTGGCCTTTGATTACTGTGATGTTGACCTTGAGGAGGGTGCGGACAAGGAAGCTGCCCAGAAAGACATAAAGAAATGGAATCCCTCGATATCCTTTCCGACCCTTGTAATAAACAACAAGGAAGCCGTGCTTGGCTACCAGCCTGAAGAGATTAAGGAGAAACTGGGTTTATGATAGACGTTAAAAAAGCTCTGAATCTCGAAGTTGATAGAGTTTACGCGAAAATAAAGAAAGACGCTGATGTCGGGGGTTACCATCTAAATCCTGATGTTCAGTTTGCCAAGGACCTAGTACTCGGCCTTTTGATAAATGAAAAAAGATACGGGTACTGGGCCTGCCCGTGCCGGCTGGCTTCCGGAATAAAGAACGAAGATGTTGATATGATTTGTCCGTGTGATTACAGGGACGCGGACTTGATAGAGCATGAAGCCTGTTATTGCGCGCTCTATGTCTCAAGCAAAATAGGCGCCGGTAAAGAAGCGGCAGAAGCTATACCTGACAGAAGGCCGCCCAAGGAAGCGCGAGAAGAGGCAAAGAAGAAGAACAAAAGGGTAAGACGTCTTCCTTCTTTGCCTGTATGGCACTGCAAGGTCTGCGGGTATCTTTGCGCCAGGGAACAGCCGCCTGAAATATGCCCGATATGCAAGGCCGGCAAGGAAAGGTTTGAGGTCTTTGCCTGATATGAATAAAGCGGATTTCTGCGTTGATTGCTGGTGCTGCAAGAAGGCCCGTGAAAAACCGGGAAGTTTTTGGCATGGCTTCGTAAAATTCATTTATCATTCCCTCTGGTGCCCTTACTGCAAGGCCTACGAGAAGGAAACCGGCAAGAACCCCTACGAGAAGTGAAATTGACTGGCTTTATTTCGTTATGCCGAAGAATACCCCGCCATTAATGGCGGGGATGTCCGCCTCCGGCGGAAATTCGGCATGAATTATATCTTTACCAACCGAAACAAAAACTCCGGCCTTCAGGCCGCAGTTTTTTATTGTTCCGGCATAAAAACTGTTTAAATTATTTTATTTTGGAGGGAATTTCATGGGAGCACTGGATAAGCTGTTAAATAAGAGCGACAAAGGAAATTCGCTTTTTGAGGCGGAAATTCGGAAAATAAAAATACCCGTCTGCAAGCAGTTCCTAAGAGGCGGGAAAATCTCCCCGGTTGATTTCAAGCCTTCAAAAAATTCTGTCTCTACCAAGGACTCGACGAAGGTCTTCGCGAGTTTCCCTAATCTCAGGGAGACAGCCTCGAAAGTTATGGAAGGAGTGAGGGGCGGGAAAACTCCGAAACTCAAAGGGAAGAGGGTTGCAGTTCTTTTCTCGGGCGGGCCGGCCGCAGGCGGGCACAATGTGGTTGCCGGGCTCTTCGACATGCTGGCGGCTTCAAAATGCACGCTGCTCGGCGTCAAGGCTGGTCCCAAGGGGCTGATTAACGGAGACCTTTTTGTGATAAAGGCCGAAGATATAAAGAGGATAAAAAATACCGGCGGATTTGACTATCTTGGATCGGACAGGACCAAGATAAAGACAGACGAACAGTTCGCGGCGGTAAAGAAGACCTGTGTTGACAACAAGCTTGACGCTCTTGTGGTTGTTGGCGGGGATGACTCAAATACAAACGCGGCAGTGCTTGCCGAGTATCTATATATTGGCGTAAAACCCGATGGTTCAGGCGTGCAGGTGATTGGCGTGCCAAAGACTATTGACGGCGATCTTCAGATAGGAAAATACCTCCCGATATCTTTCGGGTTTGACACCGCGACAAAAATCTTTGCGGAGATGGTAGGCAATATACTGCAGGACACGCCTTCCTCGCGCAAGTACTGGCATTTTATAAAGCTTATGGGGCGGGCCGCCAGCCATGTTGCTCTTGAAGTCGCGCTTCAGACTAAACCTGCCGTCGCGCTTATTTCCGAGGAAGTAGCCGAAAAAAAGATGGCGCTCGGCGATATAGTAAAACAGATAGGAGATACGGTAATAAACCGCGCTCATAACAAGATGAACTACGGCGTTGTCGTGGTTCCTGAAGGACTGATAGAATTCATCCCTGAAATGAACCTGCTGATACACGAGCTTAACCATATAGTGGCGCGGCATGAAAAAGAGACGGCCGGCCTTGACCTTTCGAAGAAGATTGAATTTGTCAGAACAAAACTTTCCGAAGAGCACAGCAGCCTCTTTGCCAGCCTGCCGCATTATATCCAGGAGATGCTGCTCTTTGACCGCGACTCGCACGGCAACCTGCAGGTTTCCCAGATACCGACCGAAAAGCTGCTCATTGACATGGTAAAGAAGTACGTCAAGTCAAATTCTCCAGAGACGAAATTCTCCACACTCAATCATTTCTTCGGATACGAAGGCAGGTGCGGCGCGCCGTCGCTCTTTGATGCGGCATACTGCTACAACCTGGGATTGACCGCCGCGGCCGCGATTGTGAACGGCATGACGGGTTATATTGTTGCTTTTACGGAACTGGAAAACGGCGGTGAGATACTCGCTGTGCCGCTTGTCGGGCTTTTGAACATAGAGATGAGGCACGGCAGGGAAGAGATGGTAATCGAAAAAGCGCTGGTTAAAACTGACTCACCGGCGTTCCTGTACTTTGCCGTTAACAGGGCCAGATGGGGCGAGCAGGATCTATTCACTTCTCCCGGTCCGCGTCAACTTTGGGGGCCGGTTTCAAACCAGATGCCGATGACAGTTGCTCTTAATCAGGGGTATGGGAAATTAGGGTTTAAAATATAGTTCCATAAAAAGTTTGTAAGGTTAATAAGGTTCATAAGGTGGAAAAAAAGAAGAGCCGGGATTCCCGGCTCTTTTGTTTTATGCCATACTTTCTTTCACTTTATAAACTTTACAAACCTTATGAACCTTATGAACTTTTGAACTTAGTGTTTACTTTGATAAAGTATCTTAATTCCCGGACCTGTATAAATATCCGAATCTTTTACTTCCACTTTCGCCTGTCCAGGGCGAGCGCTCTTGAGCCCTCTTTTCCTGCCGCCCCACGAACTCCCCGCTGAAATAGTTGAGGATAGCTTTTCCGACGGATAAATCGGGTGCGAAGCGAGCGGTATTGACGCGTTTATTATTTTCTCTATGCTTTTTACATCGGCGCCCTGATCGGGAGTGGCAAGAGTGATGGCGTGCCCCTTTCTGCCCGCTCTTCCGGTCCTGCCGATGCGGTGGACGTAATTTTCAGGATCATCGGGTATCTCGTAATTTATGACAAGTTCAATGTCGGTCACGTCAATGCCGCGAGCGGCTATGTCTGTTGCCGCGAGTATTCTGTATTTGCCTGATTTAAACCCGTCGAGAGCCTCTTTTCTCTGGGACTGTGTCCTGTCGGAATGAATCTCGGAGGCTTTGTGCCCGAGCTGGCGGAGGGTTGAAGTTATTTTTGCGGCGGCTCTCTTAGTCCTTGTGAAAAGCAGCACGGAACCGTTGTATTGTTTCAGGAGTTCGTTAAGCAGTTTGTTCTTGAGTTCCTTGCTGACAACGAAAAGTTCCTGGGTTACTGTTTCCGCCGCTGTTCCTGAAGGAGCAATCTCGGTGCGGACCGGCAGCTGCATGTATCTTCTTGCGATGTCAACTATGCCGAACGGCATTGTCGCGGAGAAGAGCATGGTCTGTCTTTCTTTTGGGATTAACCGTATTATGCGCTCTATCTGCGGGAGGAAACCCATATCCAGCATCCGATCAGCTTCATCAAGTACAAGCACTTCAACATTCCTGATATTGACCGTTTTTCTTTCAAGGTGGTCGTTTAGCCTTCCGGGAGTCGCAATTATTATCTGAGGGTTGTGAGCCAAGTCCTGGTTCTGGCCGAACATGGACACCCCTCCTATGAGTACCGCCGTTTTCATCTTAAAGAGGGGGGCAAGCTTTTGGAAGGATTCTTCGACCTGGATAGCGAGTTCCCTTGTCGGCACAAGCACTAGGCCGCGTCCTTTTCCGTTGGCAAGCCGCTGTATCATCGGTATAGCGAAAGCAAGGGTTTTCCCTGTACCTGTCTGCGCTATGCCTATTATGTCTTTTCCGGCTATTGCCTGCGGAATTGCCTTGCTTTGAATGGGGGTGGGAACCGTGAAGTTTAGCTTTTCCAGCGCGTCAAATATCCCGGGAGCTATTCCTAATCCGTAGAAACTGCTATTTTCTTTTTCCATATACATAGATTAGCATTATTTTGGCGATTATTAAAGGTATTAAAAGGTTTAATCCTTGTTTTCCAGTTTTCTGCCATCGTATTTTTAAGAGAAACCCTGAGGACGGCTCAAGGGTTTTTCGCTTGATTTTGGACGCCTAAAATGATAAAATCCCTAATCTTTAAAAGCCTTTTTTATCCGGAACATTCCGGCAAACCTTATCAACGAGAGGTAAAATGCTGCTTCTATTGCTCTTTGCCGTAGTCGCTATTATATCCGCGCTTATGGTAGTTTCAATGAAGAACATAATGCATTGCGCGCTTTTTCTGGCGCTCTTTTTGCTTAGCGTTGCCGGCATATTCTTCTGTCTTGACGCAGACTTCCTGGGAATTGTGCAGATCCTGGTATATGTAGGCGGCATAATAGTCCTTATTCTCTTCGCCGTCATGCTGACTTCAAGGGTTTCCAGCGCGCTGATGGAGCAGACTAACGAGCAGAAAGGCCTCGCTATAGCGGCTTGCCTGCTTCTGGTTGCGGCGATTACGACCGCCGCGTTCAAGACAAGCCTCGTAACCGCTTTTTACGGCGCGGACCCGGAAGGGACTACAAGAACAACGGGAGAGCTGCTCCTTACGGTGTATGCTCTTCCTTTTGAAATAGCGTCGGTTGTCCTGCTTGTCTCGCTTATCGGCGCGATAGTTCTTGCAGGCAAGAAGGGGGAGTAGTCATGATGCTTGTCCCGTTCATAGGGATCTCTGCAATAATCTTCGCTATAGGAGTTTACGGCGCGCTCACCAGAAGGAACGCGATAGGGATTTTGATGTCGCTTGAACTGATCTTTAACGCCGCGAACATAAACCTTGTGGCCGCCAATAAGTTCCTAAACCTTGAGAACAGCATCGGAATTATTTTTCCGATATTTGTTATCACCATAGCAGCAGCGGAAGCCGCGGTAGGCCTAGCGATCATTCTCTCCATTTACCGCCAGACAAAGACGGTTTATGTCGAGAAGATCAACATCATGAAATGGTAGGGTGACTTGATAAATTTCGCTTACATAATTCCTCTCCTGCCGCTCGCGGCCTTTGCCGTAAACATTTTTTTCGGAAAGCGGCTGAAAGGCGTTTCAGCCTATATAGGAATAGCCGCCATTTCGGCTGCTTTTTTGATTTCTCTCTCAATATTCTTTGCTTTTCTTGGAGGGGCGCAGCGGTATGAAGTAAATCCTGAATGGCTCAATCTCGGCACCGTGAAATTCGGAATGGGTTTCCTGGTGGATGGTATGACTTCGGTTATGCTTATAGTAGTCACGCTTGTAAGCCTCCTGGTTCAAATATATTCGGTCGGCTACATGCACGGCGATCCCAAATATCCGAGATATTACGCTTACCTGGGCCTTTTTACTTTTTCAATGCTGCTCCTGGTTATCGCCAATAACTTCGCCATGATGTTTGTTTCCTGGGAGCTTGTCGGAGTCAGTTCCTATCTGCTCATCGGCTTCTGGTACGAGAAGAAATCGGCTTCTGACGCGGGCAAAAAAGCTTTTATCACGAACAAGTTCGGCGATTTCGGATTCTCAATCGGCATAATGATGATATTCGCATTTTGCGGCACGTTGAATTTTGGCGAGGTGTCGGATGCCATATCGAAAGGCGCTCTGTCAGGGAGCGCTTTGACGCTTGCGGGAATACTTGTTTTTTGCGGCGCTATCGGCAAGTCCGCGCAGTTTCCGCTCCACGTTTGGCTACCCGACGCCATGGAAGGACCTACTCCGGTGTCAGCGCTTATCCACGCCGCTACAATGGTTGCGGCAGGCGTATACCTTGTGGCAAGGACTTATTTTCTTTACGCGGCGTCTCCAACCGCCTCGGCGGTGGTAGCCTATACGGGCGTTTTTACGGCCTTCTTCGCGGCAACGATGGCGCTTGTGGCAACCGATATCAAACGCGTGCTCGCGTTCTCAACCGTAAGTCAGCTTGGTTACATGATAATGGCTCTCGGCGTCGGAGGTTTTACGGCCGGGATGTTTCACCTTACAACTCACGCGTTCTTCAAGGCGCTCCTGTTTCTCGGCGCTGGTTCGGTAATACACGGCGCGGCAACCCAGGATATCAGGGAAATGGGCGGGCTTGGAAAGCATATGAAGATAACGATGGTGACCTTCTTCATTGCCTGCCTCGCGATTGCCGGAATTCCTCCGTTCTCCGGCTTCTACAGCAAAGACGAAGTTTTGCTCGCCGCGTTTAATTACAGCAAGCCAATCTATATCACCGCGACTTTTACGGCGTTTATGACGGCGTTTTATATGTTCAGGCTATTCTTCAAGACTTTTGCCGGAGAGATGAGGACAAAACTGCACCCTCACGAATCTCCCTTTGTTATGACAATTCCTCTTATGATTCTGGCGGTACTCTCTGTTGTAGCCGGCTGGCTCTTTGTCCAGGGGCACACGTTTGAACACCTGGTGCATTTTAAGGAAGCTGCCGCGGAAGAGGGGAATATGCTCGTTGTCTGGATTTCCATCGCGGCATCCGTAATTGGTATCGGGCTGGCTGCGGCAATTTATGTGTTCAAACTTGTGCCTGACGGTTACTTTAGGAATAAATTCCCCCGCCTTCACACAGTTCTGATTAATAAATGGTATGTTGACGAGTTCTATGACAGGACGGTAATTAAACCTTCGTTCAACATGGCGCGCAGGTTTTTTTCTTTTGACGCCAAATATGTCGACGGCGCGGTTAATCTTACAGGCGTAATAAATGTGATTATAAGCAAACTGCATAATATCTTCGATAAAGCCGCTGTTGACGGCGCCGTGAACGGCGTTGCCGGCGCGGCGCAGGGCGGAGGCGGAATGCTCCGCAGGGTTCAGACGGGGCTGGTTCAAAACTATATGTTAATTCTGGTTGCGGGAGCGGCTCTGGCTGTTGTTGTTTTTTTCTTCATTAAATAGGAAAATATTTCCTGATTGCGCCGATTTAGAAAGACAATTACGCGGATTAGAGAGAGCATGGCTTAATCTGCCCAATCGGTTTAAGGAATCTGAGTAATCCTGAAGAAATTGTTTCTTGAATAGTTTCAGTCGAAAGGAGGAAGGATGCTGTTAACACTGGTGACATTCATCCCGCTCATCGGAGGGCTGGCGCTCTTATTCGTCCCGAAGGGTAAGGACAATATCGTGAGGGGTATAGCAACCGCGGCTGCCGCGGTCGCGCTTATCATATCTCTTATGGTTCTTCTGGGGTATGACAAAAGTATCGGCGGAATGCAGTTCATTGAACAGTGCTGCTGGATCCCTTCCCTTAATGTCACATATTTTATGGGCGTGGACGGCTTAAGTATCGCGATGCTGGTCCTGACAACACTTCTTTCTCTAATATCGGTTATCTATTCTTATAACGTTACTTCCAGGGTAAAGGAGTATTTCTTCTTCTTCTTGCTGCTTGAAACAGGAATGCTAGGAGTCTTTCTCGCTCTGGATTTTTTCCTGTTCTATGTCTTCTGGGAGATTACCCTTGTTCCGATGTACTTCCTGATAGGTATCTGGGGCGGCCCGAGGAAGGAATACGCGGCCATCAAGTTTTTCCTTTATACTCTGTTCGGAAGCGTCATAATGCTTCTGGGAATAATAGCTCTCTATTTTACCAGCGCTCCCCATACTTTCAACATGCTTGAGCTGGCGAAACAGGCTCCGCTCTTCACGAAATTATTTCAGAATGTTATATACGTCGCGCTCTTCATCGGGTTCGCGATCAAGGTGCCGGTCTTCCCGTTCCATACCTGGCTTCCTGACGCTCACGTGGAAGCGCCGACAGCCGTCAGCGTAATCCTCGCCGGCGTGCTGCTCAAGATGGGAACTTACGGAATGCTCAGGGTCAGCTACAGCATTCTGCCCCAGGCCGTCGTTTATTTTGCCCTGCCGCTCGCGGTACTGGCGATGATAAACATTGTTTACGGCGCCTACTGCGCCATGGCGCAGAAAGACCTGAAAAAGATGATAGCCTACTCTTCAATAAATCACATGGGTTATGTCCTGCTGGGCATGGCGGCCATGACAACTGCCGGTTTAAACGGCGCCATCTTCCAGATGTTTAATCACGGAATAATAACCGGCGCGCTTTTCCTTCTGGTAGGAGTTATTTACGACAGGGCGCACACAAGGGAGATTGAGGGCTTCGGCGGTCTCGGATCAATTATGCCGGTTTATACCGGAATTATGACAGTTGCGGTATTCGCGTCCCTCGGGCTCCCTGGTCTCTCGGGTTTTTGGTCTGAATTTATGTGCTTCCTCGGCGCTTTCCAGGTTCAAAACACCTGGATGAAGATCATTACAGGTTTCTCCGCGATTGGCATCGTGGTGACGGCTGCATATTTCCTTATTATGATACAGAAGGTATTTCTCGGGCCAGCCAATGAAAAATGGAAAGGCCTGTCGGAGATCAACACCCGTGAACTTATCTCGGTCGTTCCGCTGATTATCATCATGGTTGTCCTTGGTTTCCTGCCAAGAATAGTTATGGAGCTGTCTTCCGCGAGCGTGGATTCAATGCTTAAAGCCCTGGGGACTATCAAGCCATGAATACTGCTTTACTGAAAGATTTCATATATTTGGTGCCTGAGATATTCGTACTCTGTCTCGGTATCCTGATACTGGGCTTTGACCTTTTCATCCCTGAAAGGTTTAGGCGCAGGTATATCATAAATCTCTCTGTCTGGGGACTGCTCCTGTCGCTTGTGCTGCTCGTATACGCTCCGGCAAAAGGGCTGATACTCGGCAATATGGTTTCAATAGATGCCTACGGGGTATTCTTTAAAGGCATAATAATACTTTCCACGGTATTCGCGCTGACGATGGCAAGATATTACGCTCCAATAAAGGACGAGGTTATAGGGGAATTCTCGGCGCTTGTAGTTTTCGCGGCGCTCGGCATGATGTTTATGGTGTCTTCCAGCGACTTGCTGATGATCTTCCTGAGCGTGGAGTTTGTCAGCATCGCTTTCTTCGTGCTTACGGGGTATATCAAGAATGACCCGAAATCAGCGGAAGGAGCGCTTAAGTACTTCCTGATAGGCGCTTTCTCCGCAGGAATATTCGTGTACGGGATGTCTCTTGTCATCACTTCTACAGGTACGACCAATCTCAAGGCAATGACTGAAATACTCCGCGGGCCGGGCGCTTATTCACCGCTATTTATCTGCGGTTTTCTGCTGATGCTCGTCGGATTTGGGTACAAAATCGCAATGGTTCCTTTTCATAGCTGGGCTCCTGAGGCGTATGAAGGCGCGCCTACACCGGTTACAGCCCTTCTTTCTACGGCTTCGAAGGCTGCAGGTTTCGCAGTACTTCTTCGGGTTGCGCTGGCAGCAGTAACAGGAAAAGGTGACCTTGTTATGGCGCTTGCCGTGCTCTCAGCGCTTACGATGACAGCCGGAAACCTGATGGCGCTCCAGCAGAACAATGTAAAAAGGCTGCTTGCTTACTCAGGTATTGCGCATTCAGGATATATTTTAATGGGTGTGGTCGCGGCTTGCTCGGGAACGGCTCCGGCGCTGGGGATTACCTCAGTGCTGCTCTACGCTTTTGTTTACATGCTTATGAATATCGGGATATTTGCAGTGATAATAGCTTTCTTTAACAAGACCGGCAGCGATGATATGCAGTCATACTCCGGCTTTTCAAAGAGCAATCCGTACCTAGCGCTGGTACTTGTTGTTTTTCTGGTCTCGCTTGCCGGAATACCTCCGACAGCTGGTTTTATAGGAAAGTTCTATGTCTTCTCCGCTATAATTCAGGCCGGGCAGAAATTCCTGTGGCTTGCGATTATCGGCATAATGAACAGCGTTATAGCTCTCTACTACTATTTTAGAATCGCCTATTTTGTCTATTTTGGCGAACAGAAAGACGAAAGAAAAGTCGAACTCTCTACAGGACTTGCAGTGATAGCGGGTGTTACCGCAGTTCTGGTACTGTTAGCCTGTATTTATCCCGATCCGTTCATTTCAGCGGCTGCGGGATCAGTCTTAAATCTATGGTAAAAAAGCTTGCAGCTCTTCTTGTTGCCGCTTTTGCGTTCCCTGTACTAGCTGCTGACCTGCCGCAGGCGCAGGCTACACCGGAGAGAGCACCCGGAGGGTTTGAACTTAAGGTTGAAGAACTTTCCGCGAGGCAGGCGGAGATAGCCGGAGAGTTGCTAACTATAAGGGGTTCGATCAGGTGGTTATCCGAAAAGATAACTGTTGTGGCGAAAGACGTCACGTCAGAAAGAAAGACGGCTGAACTGCTCGGGATTGATCTTAAAAAAGCGCAGGAAGGTCTCGAGAAAGTTCTTAAACAGTCAGGCTCCTTTGCTGATGACCTTGATTCGCTGAAGACGAAACTGAACTATCTTGAAAATGATTCAAAGATAAGGTCAGACGATCTTAACAGTTTGCGGGAGAACATTTCGTCTCTAAAAAAGAGCGTGGATATGAACACCGAGAGTCTGAACGACTGCCGCAAGTCTTACCGGCAGATGAGGGAAGAACTGAACAAAAGCAGCAGGCTGACGCCTGAGGATCCGGCCGGCTGGCCTTATTGGGGAGTGGCCGGGACAGCGGTGGGGATACTCGCGTTGATTTTAGCGATAGTAAAGTAACACATAAAAAGTTTATAAGGTTAATAAAGTTTATAAGGTTCATAAGGTAAGAGCAAAGCCAGATGCGAAGCTTGTAATGTAAATCGCGAGGAGCGAATATGAATAGCATGACGGGGTTTGGGCGGGGAGTTAAAGAAGCCAAGGGCGTCCGCTATTCAGTGGAGATAAGTTCGGTAAACCACAAGTACTTCGATGTGAGTTTCCGCATGCCAGGCTCCATGAACGAATACCAAAGCAAACTCAGAGAGTTGCTGCACGCCAGAATTGACCGTGGCCATATAGAGGTAAATATCTTCGCGTGGGAAAACAAAGAAGAAAAAGAAATAATAGTAAACAGCAAGCTGGCAAAGAAATATCTCGGCGCTCTCTCCGGGCTTGGCAAGACGCTGAAATTAAATGGCGGCATCTCCATTGATCAAATACTCAAGTTCAACGACATCATAAGGACTACAGAGCATAAAGAAACGAGTTTTCCGGCTCTAAAAGAGGCTTTTGAGACAGCGGTTAAAGGCCTTACAACGTCAAGAAAAAATGAAGGCGCGAAAGTCGGTAAAGATATCGGCGCCAGGACAGCTTCTCTTTCCAAGATGCTCGATACTATCATAAAAATCAATGCAAGGATAATGCCGGAAAAGAAAAAGGCGGTAACTGAAAAACTGCAGGAGATATTTAAAAATGTTGATAAGATGGACCAAAACAGGATTTGCGCGGAAGCTTCTTTGATGGTTGAAAGGGCGGATATCTCCGAAGAGATAGCCAGGCTCTCAGGACATATCGAGGAGTTCAAACGCATAGCCGGGGAAAATAAACCCGCGGGGAGGAAGTTTGATTTTCTCCTTCAAGAGTTTATGAGGGAGATAAACACCATCGGCAGCAAGTGCAACACGAACGAAATATCCCACATTGTAGTCGCCTTCAAGGAAGAACTCGAGAAGGTGAGGGAACAGGTCCAGAATGTTGAATAACGCCGTTTTCAACAGCGCTATGAAGAAATGGAGCAGGTCGGGAGGACGGCTTGTGGTGATTTCCTCTCCTACCGCCGGCGGCAAGACTACCGTATGCGCCGAACTAATCAAGTCCGATAGCACTTGCGTGCGTTCTATTTCCTGCACGACAAGACGCCCGAGAAAGGGAGAGAAGGACGGAGTTGACTACTATTTTATCGGAGAAAATGTTTTTAGGGAAAGAATAAAACAGGGTTTCTTCCTGGAATGGGCAAAAGTACACGACAGTTACTACGGTACTCCGGGACTGCGCGCCAAAGCACTGTTGAAAAAAGGGAAGAACGTGATCTTGACGATAGACGTGAAAGGAGGCAGGCAGGTGAAAAAGAATTTCAAAGACGCCTGCCTTATATTTATTCTGCCTCCGTCTTTTAAGGAAATGCTCAAGAGGATAAAGATGAGAGGGACGGAAAGCAGGCCCGTTGTGAATCTGCGGCTTTCAACTGCAGAAAAAGAACTAAGAGAACTGCCGGCGTATGAGTACCTTGTGATAAACGACAGCCTTAACGACGCTGTCTGCAGTATAAAGGCGATAATAAAAGCAGAGAATTCAAAGATAAAGCATGCCAAGGAGGCACATTAATGTCCACATTTAAGCTTGAAAAGATGCTAGACAAGGTTGACAACAAATACATGCTGACGGTTGTCGCCGCAAAAAGGGCGAGGGTTTTAAATGACAGGAGTTTTGATTTTGACACAAAATCTGTTTTTCGCAAAGCCACAAGCATCGGGCTCGAAGAGGTGCTTGAAGGGAAAGTAAAACTTAAAACAGAAGGCAAGAAAAAAGCGAAGTAAGTTCCCTTCCAAGGACTAACGTGAGCAACAACGCAAGGGAACAGATAAAGAAAATGATTAAGAGAGCCGTTGAGGATGACGGCTATGTTTGTTTTAGAGAAAAATCGGGAGCGGCCGCAGGCGGGAACACGCCCCTGTTTGCGGGGAAAGCTGAAACCCTCAAGGCGCTCTATGAGAGTATTAAGGATTGCAGAAAGTGCGTTCTCGGCGCTTCACGGAAGAATTTCGTCTTCGGAGAGGGGGATCCCGAGGCAAAACTTGTTTTTGTCGGCGAGGCTCCCGGAGGAACCGAGGATGAGCAGGGCAGGCCTTTTGTAGGGAAAGCCGGCAAACTGCTGGACAAGATAATAGAAGCCATTGGTTTTAAAAGAGAGCAGGTCTTTATTCTTAACGTGCTGAAGTGCCGTCCTCCTGATAACCGGCCGCCGGAACCTGAAGAAGAAAATCTGTGTATTCCTTATCTGAAAGCCCAGCTGGAGATAATAGCCCCAAAAATTATCTGCACTCTGGGCAATCCTGCAACTCATAACTTATTGAAAACGGAAATCGGGATAACAAAACTTCGCGGTACAATACAAGATTACAACGGAATACCGGTAATTCCAACCTACCACCCTTCCGCCTGTCTTAGAAATCCTAACCTTAAGGTGGATGTCTGGCAAGATGTAAAACTGCTGAGGAAGGAATATGACAGAATTTGTCGAAGCGGCGATTAATGCGCCGGGAGATATTTCTTTCACTTATATTATTCCGGAGGAACTGAAAGGACGCCTTTCCTTATTCCAGCGCGTTATTGTTCCTTTAGGCAACAGAAAAGCCATAGCATTCGTAACCGGCTTCCCTGATTCGTCTCCAGTCGCAAATCTCAAGAATGTTTCCTCTCTTTTTGACCCTCTGCCCGTGCTTGACAAGAATCTGTCAGGGCTCGCTTTTTGGATGGCTGAGGAATATGCCTCTTCCCTGGGAATGTGTCTTCACACAATGCTTCCCGACAAGTTAAAAGTATTCCCTCCGTCGCGAGGATCGTTCCCGGACCTGCCCGAGCGCTTTACTGACGGCAGCGCCGTGAAAGTTAAAAATTCAGTAAGATCCATAGAACTTCCCCGAGTAAAAAGAGAAGCCGAATATTTGGACATAATAAAAAGAACGGCTGCAGCCGGCGGCAAGACAATGATCATTCTTCCGGAAACGGATTTGATATCAGATTTTGCCGTGAAAATCAGGGCTGCCGGCGTTTTGACTGTTGAAGCGAACGCGAAGCTTCCTCAAGGCAAGCAGTTTTTGGCGCTTACCGCCATGCAGGGCGAAGGCCCGCTGTGTGTTGTAGCCTCTCGGCAGGGCCTCTTCTTGCCTGTCAGAGATTTGCGCGCGGTTATTCTTGAGGAAGAGAACGCAAATAGTTACAGAAGCGATGAAACTCCGAGATTCCTGGCCAGGGATGTGCTTGTTGAACGCGCAAAGCGTTCAGGTTTTGATGTCATTCTGGGTTCCTACCTGCTCTCGGTCGACACCCGTCACCGTTTCCCTCCTGAAAAGAGCGAGTTTTTCAGCCCCGGCAGAATAACTGTGGTAGCCTTCAAAAATAGGTTTAGGATGCTCTCTCCGCTCGCCGTAAAACCGCTTGAAGACGCCGTGAAAAAAGGAAAAAACGCGGTCTTGATTACCACGCGTAAAGGTTTTGCCACGGCTACCTTCTGTGATGAGTGCGGTTCGGTTATCCGCTGCGGCAAGTGCGGCATACCGCTCGTTCAACACAAAGAGGATAGCACCCTGCGGTGCGGATACTGCGGGATAAAGAGCCCGATTCCGGAATCGTGCCCTAAATGCAAAGGTATCCTATTGTCCGGCATAGGGGATGGCGTGGAGAGAGCTGAAGCTGAAGCGGCAGAATTGATGCCGGGAGTCAGAACTGCTCGTATAGATACTGAAGCTTTGAAAAGGAAGTCCGACAGGGCCGGCGCTAAAGCTGAATTTAAGCTGGGAAGCGGAAGGCTTGCTGTAGGCACTCATCTTGCGATAGCTTATCTTGCAGGAATCGATGGCGGAGCTGCAGTAATCTCAGGGATTGAACACTTAATGAACAGAAATGATTTCCGCGCTGTTGAACAGGCGCTTTCGTTCGTTGCGAAGGCGGCCGATACGGCTCCGGTTTCGGCTAAATTGATTCTTCAGGTAAGAGACGGAAAGAATCCTGTTGCCAGAGCGGTTCAGGGCGGCTCAGTCGAAGAATTCATGAGAATGGAACTTGCTCAGAGAAAAGAACTTCTTTACCCGCCTTATTCCAGGCTGGCTTTCATAACGCTGAGCGGAAAAACTGAGGAAGAGCTCAAGAACTTTCAGCATATTTTCGGTTTAAGTCTTGAGAAACATAATAGCAGCGGTGTTGAAATCCTTGGGCCTCTTGAACTTGGGAAGTCTTTCGCGGGATTCAGGTCTCAGTTTCTGCTCCGTTCTCAAACCGGAGTAGGCGCATTAATTAAGGCCGCGAAAGCGGAGTTGTCGCGCGACAAAAAGTTTAGAGCAAAAATGATTGATGTGAATATTATTTAGATGACCGGAAGGCGAGTCCTGTTCGCAGGTTACGTGAGTGGTACAGGGTCAGAAGGTTAAGTTTCTTATGACGCAAGGGGGTTGAAGTGAGCATTGCCAATAAGTATAATCGGGATATGCGTATCAAAACTTTGACTCTTTTTTCGTGGCTTGTTGTATTCTTGGCTGTCTCCCTGTTTTCACAAACAACCAGCGCGGAGCTGTTTGATGACCTTGTCTGCCAGGATTCTGAGATAAGGCAAAAAGCTTTCTACCGGTTCGATTCTTCTGATGCAGGTCTTAAAGAAAATATTACAAGAAGACTCATTGAAAGGTCTTACAGCAGCGCCAACCAGCCAGATGACCAGGCGCTTAAAGTCTTAATAAATATTGGAGCCTCTGCCATAAGCCCGGCAATAAAAGTAATAGAAGATGTTACTTTTGCCGAAAGAAACCCCTGGGTTGATATTTGTCTAAACGCAGGAAAAGGAGCAATTCCCGAACTAAGAAAATTCTTAACTTCTGACAGAGTCCACTCTGCCGCGGCGGCTTCACTGATGCTGAAAATCGACCCTGAAAATGATGAAGCAGCCTCTCATATTTCAAGAATTTTGAAAGCTTCCAATGAAGAAAAAATGACAATATTTTGCCTGAGAGCCCTGAGCACAGCGGCAAAACCGACTGCGCCGGAGATTCAGACCGTAATAATCAGGCTAGAGAATCCGGGCAGCATAAGAGATGCGGCTCTTAATTGCCTTAACAAATTCGGCTCGCGGGCATCCGCATCGGCCGCCGATGTGCTTAAAGTGTTGAAAACAGAAAGCAAGGAGGGGAGGATAATTCCCTTGAAAGTGCTCGGCAATCTCGGCGAATCGTCGTTTGAGGCTGTGCCATATCTCTGCGAACTGGCTGCGAATGAAGACATAGTTCTACGCCTAAATGTCCTGAGGGTAATAGGCGAAATTGGAGTTGATCCTGCGCGTTCGGTTCCCGTGCTCGAGGCTTCACTAAGTCATGAGGATGAGTTCGTAAGGGCTGCGGCCGCTGAAGCTCTTGGACGTTTCGACAGAAAGGCGTACCTGTCAGTGCAGGCTCTTTCAAAAGCCCTTATGTCAAGCAAGCTTAATTACACACAGGATAAGATAGTTCAAGCTCTCCGCGCCATAGGCACCGCAGACGCGCTGGCGGCAGTTGACAAATTCAGGAAGGAAATCAGGCAAAAGAAGAAATAAATTATTGCTGTCTTAAGGCCGACATATCCTGCTTGTCAGTGAAACTTACAGAACAATATCGAGGCTTATCAGGAAATGCTTTTCTTGTTTTGTTTCGGTTGGTAAAAATATCTTTCACACCGAATTTCCGCCGGAGGCTGTGCCTCCTTGGCGGACATCACGTGCCGCCATGAATGGCGGGGTGTTCTTCGTGATAAACTAAATAAACGGAGACAGGATGAAAACGATACGGGATTATGTTCTAGGAATGAGGTCCTTCGCAGGGAAATCTTTTGTTTCCTGGCAGAATGGCGGGACTATTGAAACCGTGTCCTACAGCGTGGCTGCCGATATTGTTAATGCCTACTCCAGAGGATTCCTTGAAATCGGCTTGTCTCCCGGAGACAGGGTTGCGGTATTCTCCGACAATGTGCCTGAATGGATTCTTGTCGTGCTCGGAATAAATAATGCCGGACTGGTGGATGTGCCGCGCGGCGAAAATTCCGATGAAGAGGAGATAAGATATATTATTGAACATAGCCATTCAAGGCTGGTCATAGCCGCTGACGGGGAAATCGCGAAAAAAGTAAGCAAATATTCGCACAAGCAAGTCCTCGGTCTTTACACTATAAAGCGCGCTGAAGGGATGAAGCATATTTCCGAGATAAGCGCGGCAGGCGCTAAGAGCCTGGCTGGAATGCCTGCTGTTTCCGGCGATACTTCCTGCAGTATAATCTATACCTCGGGAAGCACAGGCGATCCAAAAGGCGTTGAACTTTCACACCATAACTTTACATCCAATGCCGACGCCTGCACAAGAGCCATTATGATAAGCTCTTCCGACAAATTTCTGTCAATACTGCCGGCCTGGCATGCGTTTGAAAGAATAGTGAAGCTTTTCGCTCTTTCAAGCGGTTGTGAAACGTTTTATTCCTCTCCAAAAAATCTTATTAAGGATTTAAAAGAACAGGAGCCGACAGTCCTTGCCTCCGTTCCCAGGGTCTGGGAAACAGTCTACAGCGCCGTTATCAGGAAAGTCGGAGAAAAAGGGAGGTTGGGAAAAGCTGTATTCGAACTTGGCGTAAAGTCAATTATTGATTCCGAGAAGAACAAAGCGTTGTTTCACCCATCCAGGATTATCGGGCCGCTGGTGAAACCCTATTTTGACGCGAAGATATTCGCGGGAATAAGGGCGCAGTTAGGCGGAAAGTTCAGGTATGGAGTTTCAGGCGGCAGTAAGCTTCCCGCGCACATAGACGATTTCTTCGCGGCAGCCGGTATTGAGCTTCTTGAGGGTTATGGGCTCACAGAAACTTCTCCTGTGTTAGCGGCGCGCCGTCCCGGAACTCCTGCTCCTTACACAGTCGGCCCGCTGCTTGACAATGTCAGCGGCAGAATAATAGACCACGAAACAGGGAAAGAATTGCCTGCCGGGAAAGAAGGCGTTCTTTACGTAAAAGGCCCTAATATAATGAAAGGGTATTACCGCGATTATCAAAATACGCATAAGGTTCTTGACGGCGGGGGCTGGCTGGACACAGGCGACCGCGGGTATTTTGACGCCGCCGGCAATCTCGTGATAACCGGGAGAGAAAAAGACATGGTTGTGCTTTCCAACGGGGAAAATGTTAACCCGGCTTCAATCGAAGAAAGGTTTTCAAAAAGCGGGTTCATCGAAAATATCTTGGTTACGGGACATGACTGGAAGCACATAGGCGCTCTTATAGTCCCGCGGTTTGAAAGGCTAAAAGAGTGGTGCCTTGCCGGCGCCATCGCTTACGACCCGGAAGATCTTACAACGACCCTGTCTAACGAAAAGATAAAAGAACTCTACAGGCTGGAGATTAGAAAGTATTTGAACCCCGGGGCCGGGTTAAAAGATTTCGAAATGATTAGAGAATTCCGCCTGCTCCCGAAGCCTTTTGCGGCCGGAAGGGAACTTACGGCGACTCTAAAAATGAAAAGAAGATTTGTCGTTGAGCTGTATTCTGAGTACGTGAAAAGCATGGGAGAAAGGATAAATAGGAGCTTGTAATTGCGCCAAAGCGGCAAAGTGCCGGGAACTACGGAGTAAAGATGAGAAATTTCGCGAAAACTCTGGCGCCGGTCATCATTCTTTTTATGATCAACGCAGCTTTTGGGCAGACTTTCCATCAGATTGGGCTCTCCGGAGGAGGCGCCACCTATTACCCCGCGATAAGCCCGCTTAACAAGAGTTTAATGTTTGCAAGCTGCGATATGTCCGGTTTTTATAAAAGCCAGAACGCGGGAGCTTCCTGGAATGTTGTCGATTTTCATCAAGTAAACAGCTGCAATCAGTGCTATCCTGCCTTTGACCCTTCAGACCCGGCCCGGATATATACGGCAACAAATGCCGTTCTAAAAACCAGTAGCGACGGAGGCAGCACCTGGTCAACGATACGCTCATATTCTCCGGACACGGCGATTTACAGGATATATATTGACCCCTTAAATTCGGCCAATATTTATGCCGGAACTAATGCCGCAATCTATAAGAATGCGACAAAATGCACTGACATCACTGACTCGGCTTCAGCCAAAGGTTTCTATATATCAAATTCCGGCGCCAAGTACGAATACGCGGCAACCTCCAAGAATATCTGGCGTTCGGGCAATGACGGGGGCAACTGGGTTGTTAAAAGCCCGGCAGGTCCTTCAGCTTTGAACAGTTTTTGCGGAGGGAGCAACAACAGCATCACAAGGCTTTACTGCACCGGAACCGACGGCAAAGTCTATCTGTCTATCAACAACGGCGATAACTGGGCTGCTGCTTCCACTGCAGGAATTCCTTTGACTGACCAGGGTTATCTTTATCAAGTAGTTTGCGCTGAAACAAATCCTGATATAGCGTACGCGATGGTCAATAATTCAAACGTTCCCTGGGACTTGAACATATATAAGACTTACGATGGCGGGAACAGCTGGGCAAATGTCTTCATTGCGAATCCGTTTGCCTGGCAGTCGAGCCCCCCCGCCGATCCTCCGGGAGATAATGTGACGCTCGGTTGGCAGGCGTACGATGAGCCGGGCTGGAATAGCACATTCACCTACGGGTTTTACGCCTGCAGTACAGATCCAAATTATGTTGTCGGGGCCGGCGGAGGAGAGGTTTATCTGACGTCAGATGGCGGAACAACCTGGAACGCAGTCTATACTAAATATGCCGATACCGGGACGCGCGGCAAACATAAGAAATGGCAGAGTAACGGCCTTAATGTAACAACAGTCTGGAATTATTACATACATCCGTCGGATACCACAAAACATTATATTTGTTACACCGATATAGGGCTGGCTCAAAGCAATGACAGCGGACTGACCTGGTTTTCTTCCTGGACAGGAACTCCTTTCCCGAACACATTTTATGATCTGGCTTTTGATCCGAATTCACCGGGAACAATGTATGGGGCCGGTTCTGCAGACCACGATATACCGACCGGCTGGGGGAAATCTCAAGACACCCCGGATTATCCCGGCGGACCTGTTGTAAGCACCGATTACGGCAAGACCTGGTCTGCGATGAGTTTCTCCGGGCTTACGACAAAGAGCTGGACCCAGGGCACTTATCCGTATCCCTGCACAGGGATAGCGGTTGATTCAGCAGGAACATCGCTTTACATAACACAATACGGCGACGGAGTTTACAAGTCCGTAAAAACCGGCGGCGTCTGGGGAGCATGGACTAGATTAAGCGTCCCAGCGATAAACAATAATAACCATTTCTATAAAATCAAAGTTCACAAGGACGGCACAATCTTTGCCGGGCTCGTAGGGAGGATAACTTACAGCGGGGGGACGTGGGGTTCCGGCAGCTGGCAGACGCCTGATGCCGGAGGGGTATATATGTCAACAAACGGCGGTACTACCTGGAGCAATATCGCGCAGAATGTCTATTTGGGCAGCACGCCGCTCTATAATCCAAGGCTTTTTGAGTTCGATCCGGATAACAGCAGTATTGTCTATCTTTGCGCGGCCGCGTCCAGGAATGGCTCTGACTACGGGGTTTATAAAACCTCTAACGGAGGAGTTTCCTGGACCAAATTCACTTTTAGCGGCACCTATAATCAAACCTACGGAATGGCCACGCCGGAAACCATAAGCATAGATCCGTCGAACACTTCGGTGCTCTACCTGTCCTCAAGTGATAACAGTCTTTGGAAGAGTACTGACGGAGGCGGCAACTGGTCAGCGCTTGCTTTTCAGTTCCTTCCGATTAATAATGTCCGCGTCGATCCGGTAAATAGCTGCCTATATGTATGTTCGTACGGCAGCGGGGTCTGGACAAACGCTGCCGGGGCGACGCAGCCGCCTCCGCCAGGCGGAACAAGCTCCGTGAACACTGTGGTATTTCCCAATCCCTGCAATATTTCAGCCGGGGGGAGCGTAAAGATAGCGGCATTTTCAGTCCAGCCAATTTCGATTGAAATCTATAACAGCGGCGGTTCGCTTGTCAGAAGATTAACATCCTTTGCGCAGGCCTCGAACGGCTATTATGCTGTCTGGGACGGAAAGAATAGTTCCGGAGATACGGTTGCCAGGGGGGTCTATCTTTACTCGGTAATAAGTCCCGCCGGGAAAAAGACAGGTAAAATCGGTATAATCAAGTAACAGGCCGATAAGAAAGATTCCAAAGGAAAATACTTTTATGATAAAATACTAAACGAGGAGAAAATATAACTCTGTTTCCGGGAGGAGGTATGAAAATGGGATGCTTTATGTTCAGTGCTGTGTTTTGGGGTGTAATAGTCGTAATCGTCGGGCTTTCTATAATACTGAGGGCATTCGGAATAAAAATACCTGTGATGAGCGTCATGTTTGGTCTGCTTTTTGTATATATCGGTATGTCCATTTTGACAGGCGGTTTTGGCTGTAAGGCAAAGTGCAAAGCTTTCATGAATGACCTGCATGTTGCTTCTTCCGACGCGAAAGAAGGCGAGTATTCTGTTGTATTCGGGAAAGGCGAGGTGGATCTCAGCGCGCTCCTGCCGAAAGAAGGCGGAGAGACTGTCAAAGTGAAAACTATTTTCGGAGAAAGCCGGATTAAGATTGATACGGCTAAACCGGTGAGTGTCAGGATAAAAGCTGTTTTTGCAAGCGCTAAGACGCCTGACGGGAATGTAATCTCGTTTGGCGAGTATACCTACAGTACCGATTCAGCGAAGACTTCAAAGAGCGTGCTGAATGTAGAGGTTGACACTGTCTTTGGCGGCGTAACTATACTGGATAAGTAGATTAGCCGGTTGCGATTCCTGGAACTCGGATGAAAATGAAAAAATTAGTGTTGTTGCTATTGATGATAACGGTTTCGCTGGCTGCCGGCAAAATAAGAGTCATTGCGACAATTTTCCCTGTTTACGACCTGTCAAGGCAGGTGGGTGGCGGGCTATGCGAAGTTTCAATGTTAATACCCCCCGGCACCGAGTCTCATTCTTACGAACCGACCCCCGGGCAAATAACCGGGCTTGGAAAATGCGACCTTCTTGTTTATACCAATCCTTATATGGAGCCATGGATAGAAAAGGCGGCGCGGGGTGCCGGAGTTGAACCGGGTAGTCTGGTAAATTCCTGCAAGAATATAGAGTTTCTTGGCGGCGACAGTGATGATCCCGGGGGAAAAGATCCTCACGCCTGGCTTGACCCAATGAACGCCGCAAGGATGGCCGGAAACATAGCTGCGGCTTTTGAAAGAAAGGATCCGGCTAACGCGGAGAAATACCGCCGGAACGCCAAGGCATATATTAGTTCCCTTCACGAGTTTGACGCGCTGGCGAAAACGACCGTCTCCGGTTTCTCGAAGAAGAAGTTCTTTTTTGCCGGGCATTTCGCTTACGGTTATTTTGTGAAAAGGTATGGGCTGACCTATGATTCGCCGTTTAAAGGGTTCTCGCCTGACGCCGAACCTACTCCAAAGGCTCTTGCGAGGATGTCCGACGGGATTAAGAAGGCGGGCGCAACGGTAATTTACCGGGAAGAACTGCTTTCTTCAAGGCTTGCCGATGCCCTGGCCTCTTCGGGCGGTTTGACCGTCCTGGAACTTTCCGCTGCGCATAATATTACAAAGAAAGAACAATCCGGTGGTGTGACCTTGTTAGCGATCTTTCAGCGCAATTTAAATAATCTTGAGCGGGGGTTGAAGTGAGCGTAGTTGAATTCAGGAAAGTCACTTATAACGCCTCGGGAAAGATTATTCTTGATAACATCAGCTTCAGCGTTTCTGAGGGCAACTTTGTGGGTATAGTCGGCCAGAACGGGAGCGGAAAAACAACGCTGGTAAGAACGATGCTTGGCCTTTTGAAACAGGCTGAGGGGGAAGTAAAACTTTTTGGAGAGATTCCGGAGCAATTCAGGGACTGGAGAAAGGTTGGCTATATCCCGCAAAAAGTATTTGCCGGAGATAGCAAGTTTCCGCTGACAGCGTTTGAAGCTGTCAGTCTTGGCCTTCTTTCCGGAAAGAAGAATCCGAAAACTATATTGGCGGTTGACCGGGATAAGGTGCGTGCGACGCTTCATGCGCTGGACATAACAAGCATTGGCGACAAACTTGTAGGAAACCTTTCCGGGGGGCAGCAGCAGCGGGTAATGTTGGCGAGGGCGCTGGTCAATGATCCGGAGCTTCTGGTACTGGATGAACCGACTGCCGCGCTCGATGTGGCCGCGGGTGAAGCGTTCATGAAGTTAATTCGGGATCTAAACGAGATCCGCAAAGTGACCGTAATCCTAGTAACTCATGATATAGCTAACATCGGTAAATACGCCGATAAGATGCTCTACATAGACAAAAAGATGGTGTTCTACGGGACTTTCGGGGATTTCTGCATCTCTCCGGATGCCGCGCTCTATTTTGGCAAATACGCCCAGCATATAATTTGCCACAGGCATGACCACGAACGGGCGGCGGGGGAAGGCCATAATGCTTGAAGCTCTCCACTACGCTTTTATACAGAAAGCCCTGCTCGCGGGCGTTTTCATCTCTGTTCTCTGCTCCGTGCTCGGGGTATTCCTGGTCCTGAAAAAATTCTCTCTTATAGGCGACGGGCTTTCTCACGTGACATTTTTTTCAATCGCGCTCGGACTGTTCTTCAAAACCTCTCCGCTCTATGTTTCGGTGCCTGTTGTCGCCGTTTCGTCCCTCGGGATTCTGAAGCTTACGGAAAAGGGAAATGTTTTCGGCGACACGGCAATAGGCATAGTTTCTTCGCTCGGCATAGCGGGAGGAGTGATAATAGCCAGCCTTTCCGGCGGGTTCAATGTTGACCTGATGAGTTATCTTTTTGGCAGCATACTGACAATCCAATGGGGCGAGGTCGCGCTCTCAATAGCCCTTTCGGCGCTCGTAATAGGGCTGGTGGGTTTCTATTATCACGACCTTGTTGCGGCAGCCTTTGATGAGGAATCCGCCAAAGTAATGGGTATTAACACGGGGCGGGTGAACAAGGTGCTCGTACTTTTAACATCGCTTACGGTGGTTCTTTCCATGCGCATTGTCGGTATAATGCTTGTTTCAAGCTTTCTCATAATTCCGGCGGCTTCCGCGCTTCAGCTGGGATTGAGCTTCAGGACAACCATCCTTGTTTCCGCGGTATTTGGCCTGGTCTCCGTGGTAAGCGGCATCTTCCTTTCTTACGCCGCGGATCTTCCGGCGGGTGCGGCTATTGTAATGGTAAGTTTTATTCTTTTCTGCGCGGCCTTCGGGCTAAGGAAGGTGTTAGGAAGATGATTGAAAAGAATGAATCCGTAGAACGGCTGCTTCAGGTAGGAATAGCTCTTTCCAGCGTTGAAGATCTTGATACCCTGCTTGATCTAATTCTACGGGAAGCGCAGGAACTCATGGGATGCGACGGCGCGTCTATTTTTCTTGTGGAAAAGAATAAGCTGGTTTTCAAAGCCATGCGCTCAGGCACATATTTCAGGATGTGGGGCGAGGAAAAGACAAAAGCTACGTTCAAAACTTTTGAAATGGCGCTGACAAAGAACAGCATTGCCGGTTATGTGGCCTTAACGGCATCCGCTTTGAATATTTCCGATGTTTCGCAGATTCCGGGCGCAGAGCAATACCGGTTCGACCCCGCATTCGACGAGAAGTACGGGTACAAGACCGTGTCTTTGCTGGTGACCCCTATTAAAAATAAAAAGAATGAAGTAATAGGCGTGCTTGAAATGATAAACGCGATTGAAAACGGGAAAGTAACGAGATTCAGCGGCGAGGATAAAGAAATTGCGGAATCTTTCTCTTCTCAAGCGGGAGTTGCTATTCTAAACACCAGCCTGACCGAACAGCTAAGGGAAGCAAACTTCGACACCATCTTCAGGCTTTCGGTTGCCGCGGAATACAGGGATAAGGAGACCTCTAATCATATTAAAAGAGTGAGTTACTACGCCAGGATGATTGCAGATAAGCTCAGGTACTGTACTGAAGACTGCTCGCTTATCTTTTGGGCCGCGCCGATGCACGATATCGGAAAACTGGGTATACCGGACTCCATACTTCAAAAACCGGGGCCGCTTGATCCCGAAGAACGCAAGATAATGGAGAAACATTCCGTAATAGGAGCGAAAGTTCTGAAGGATTCAAAGGTCCCCGTGATTCAAAAATCCAAGGTTATAGCTTTGACCCATCATGAAAAATACGACGGCACAGGGTATCCAATGAAATTAAAGGGTCTTGCCATTCCGGCCGAAGGGAGGCTTGTGGCGCTTGCGGACGTTTTTGACGCGCTTACCAGCAAACGCGTGTACAAGGCGCAGATGCCGGAAGAACAGGCGATAAAGATCATGAAGGAAGGCAGTGGGTCTCATTTTGACCCGGAAATGCTTGATTGTTTTCTTGGCAGCCTCGATGAGGTCAGGGAAATCAGGGATAAGTTTGAAGATAAACCGGAAGATTTTGACAAGTTAAAGGATACAGGGAACGAAGACCTTGGCGAATTATTGAAATAATTCTGTGACACGGAGGTTCTGTGGAAACGATAGTAACAGGGGGCGCGGGATTTATTGGAAGTTGTCTTATTGCAAAGCTCAATTCCGAAGGCATTAACGATATTATCGTTGTTGACAGAGTAGGCAAGTCTGACAGCTGGAAGAACCTGTCAGGCAAGAAAATAAGCGACTATCTTGACATAGACGCCCTGCCGGATTATTTGAAAAAGAACAAGCCGGGGCTTATCCTTCACATGGGGGCCTGCTCCGCCACAACCGAGACTGATACTTCCTATCTCATGGAAAACAACTACCGCTATACCCGCCTGCTTGCCGAATATTCCGCGGCCAGGAAAGTGCATTTCCTGTACGCTTCCTCCGGGGCTACCTATGGGGACGGAAGCTTCGGCTACAACGATTCAAACGAGGTGTCAGCGAAGCTGGCGCCGCTCAACGCGTACGGCTATTCCAAGCAGCTCTTTGACCTGCATGCAATTAAAACCGGCCTTGATAAGAAGATAACAGGATTTAAGTTCTTTAACGTTTTTGGTCCGAATGAATACCATAAAGGAGACATGAAGAGCGTAATCGCCAAGGCCTATCCTTCAGTACTCGCCGGAAGCAGTATGAAACTCTATAAATCCTACCTGAATGAATACGGTCATGGAGAGCAGAAAAGAGATTTCATTTACATAAAAGACGCGGTTGAGATGGTCTGGTATTTCGTCAAGCATCCGGGAAAGAAAGGTATTTACAATATCGGAACCGGGAAGGCGAGAAGCTGGAATGACCTCGCGAAAGCAATGTTTAAGGCCGCCGGAAGGCAGCCCGAGATAGAGTACATAGATATGCCTGAAGCGCTCAGGGGAAAATACCAGTATTTCACGCAGGCTGACACGGCAAAACTGATAAAGAGCGGTTGCAGGCACAAATGCATGGAGCTTGAGGAATCAGTAAAAGACTACGCTTCTTATTTAAAAGACGGCAAGTATCTCTGAGTCCCGCTAAAAACTTCCCGGAGGGTTGAAATGGCGAAATATTTTATTTCAGGAGGCTCCGGTTTCCTCGGAATCAACCTCATTCGCTTTCTTCTAGCCAAAGGGCACGAGATTGTTTCATATGACCTTGTCCCTTTTGAGTATGAAGATGTTAAAGGCCTCATTACTCATGTTCTCGGGGATATCAGGGACGCGCGGCTTACGGCGCAGGCGCAGGCCGGATGCGAAATAGTTGTGCATACCGCCGCTGCCTTGCCGCTATACAGCAGCCGTGATATATTGACAACCGATGTGGACGGCACCCGCAATATGCTTGAAGGCGCGCTTGCAAACGGAATTAAACGTTTTGTGCATATCTCTTCGACGGCTGTTTACGGTATTCCGGACCATCACCCGCTTGTGGAAGATGACAGGCTTGACGGCGTTGGTTCCTACGGGAAAGCAAAAATACTTGCTGAAGAGATGTGCGCTGATTACAGGAAGAAAGGATTGTGTGTTCCGGTCCTCAGGCCAAAATCATTTATCGGTCCGGAAAGGCTCGGAGTCTTCGCGCTGTTTTATGATTGGGCCAAGGACGGGCGCGGGTTCCCTATGATTGGCAGCGGCAATAACCGGTACCAGTTTCTCGATGTTGAAGATTTATGCGAAGCCATTTACCTGGTTGCTACAAAGGACGAGAGGACTGTCAATGACACCTTCAATATAGGCGCCAAGGAATTCACAACAATGAAAGAGGATTACCAGTCGGTCCTGGATAAGGCAGGTTTCGGGAAAAAAATAAAAGGATTTCCCGCTTGGCCGGTAATAATGGTCCTGAGAGTCCTTGAGTTCTTAAAGCTTTCGCCTCTGTATAAATGGGTCTATGAAACCGCCTCAAAAGATTCATTTGTTTCAACTGAAAAAGCGGAAAAACAACTCGGATTTTTTCCCAGGTACTCCAACAAAGACGCGTTGCTCAGAAATTACGCCTGGTATCTGGCTAATCTTAATAGTTTTAAAGGAAAGAGCGGCGTCTCCCACCGCGCGCCCTGGAAACAGGGCATCCTCGGTCTGGTTAAACATTTGTTCTGAACCAAAAATCGGCCCTGTGCTTAACAAGGAAGTACTTAAATGAAATATAATTTTAAGGAAGAAGCGGAAAAAATCCTGTCTTTGAAAGTGAAGAGCCGCGTCAATTCTCTGGGCGGCTACGGCCCGGCGGGCGAGGTTATCTACGAGAAGCATCCTTCGGGATGCCCGTCAACTCTAATGACAAGCCGCGGCAGTTCCAAAGCGGTTTTCATGACGAACGGTTCTGTTTCATTCGAGGTCAAGACTAAAGAGGGCATGGACATAAACGTGCTTGCCGGAAGTTTTGATCCGAACGAGAAACACGAGGTCAACGCGCCATCTTCAAATATCTGGTTGTCTCTCGGTTCCGGAAAGCGGGAGCGGATAACCTCGCTCATTAATCCCGGCTGTAATGTAAATTGCGCGCCTGATTCTATGAAGATAGTAAAACTCGGAGACCCTGAAAGGGCAATGTGGTATAGTTTTGACTTTTCCCCGGAGCCCGGCGTTTATTTCAGCACCGCGGTGAAATATATGTTTATCGCGTCGGCTTTTGGTCCCGCGATTATCAGACAGGCCTATGTGAAGAACCGCGGGAAGAAAGCCCTAAGAGGCGATTTATGGGCCTATTTCAACCTTCAGGGAACCCAAAGATTTGTCTATAACAAACCGCTATGGTATGACGCGGGGCTTGCCGTTCTGCCGGCAGAAACAGTGGTTTCCTGCAGGGTGCCTTATACGGATATTCTGCAAATCAAGCGGGTTTCCGGCCGGGCTTACGCAGGCATAAAAATAAAAGGAGCTTCCTGCGATTATACCGGTTTTATCGGCGACATTTCGGCTTTTTCCCTGCTGCCGCAGGCGGTTAGGAGCGGAAGTTTCTTGAACGGTTCTGGAAAAATGTTTAACCGGTTTTCCGTGCCGACAATATCGGCTTTTAAATGCCGGATTGACATAGCTCCCGGGAAAGGCGGAGTTTTTGAGCAAAGCCTTCAATTTATGACCGAGCCGGGCATCATATCCGTCTTCAGAAATAAATCGTCCTGCAGCTACCCGGGATATAAACATGTTGAAAAAGCGTTTGCAGCCGCGTCAAAAAACCTGATTAAAAGCACCCCTGACGCCGAAGCTTTATTAAAGGCAGCCGGGTTGGCCGGCGTTCCCTCCAGGCCGGTTTTTGAAATAGGAATGCCAAATTCCGGAGTAGTGACTGAATACGCGCGTTCTGTTTGGACCGGAGTTCAGGAGTTGTACGAGAACTGCAGGGCTCACGGCGCTATGCTGGCAGACGGGATTGAGCTTGGCACCAGGGACCGGGGCCAGGATATGTGGCCAAAGATGAAGGAAGACGCGGCGCGGGTCAGAGCGGACCTGCTCAATGCTTTAAGTTTCAGATATGTCACGGTTAAGACCGGTCATAAGTGGTCTTCTCCCCTGACAAGAACCGAGAAACTGCACGGCATGTTTCCCCGCCAGTTCCCCAGCAGGTGGCTTGACAGGTCAAAACCTGTCATGAACGATAACAGGCCTTATAATGACAGCGCCGTCTGGCTTCTGAACTCTTTGACAAAATACCTCGCCGAAACAGGGGATCTTGGCATCCTGGACGAGAAGGTCAGGTGCGTAAAGCTGACCAACCCCGACAAACCCGAGCAATCAGGCATTGCCGGGCTTGAAGAGTCCATGACCATAGCCGAAACCATGCTTGAAATACTAGAATGCTACGGGCGTCAGGCGAAAGACTCGCCCTACGGCATGGTGCAAATGATGTACGGAGACTGGTGCGATCCTGTCGATATGATAGGAACCTCAATCCCCGGGGACGCTTCCACCAGAGGCATTGGAAGGGGCGTCAGTGTCAGGCTGAGCGCGCATGTTTTTAACAGTATGGTTGAAGCAATTGACATAATCGGTTCGGTTGAGTATCTTGAAACAGCTTCCGGAGAATTCAAATCAAGGATAGAACGGCTTAAGATTACGGCCGGCATGCTCAGAAAAAACATTATCAGGTCTGGCTGGGAAAACGGAAAACCGGGCGCTTTTCTTGACGCAATACACGAGTTCAGGCGGGACGGCGCAAGGCCCGATTATGATGCCGGGGAGACGGGTTATACAATCGGCTCGCTAAAAGCAAGGGAGTTTGACGGTATTAAAAGACGCGAGCTGCTAACTCAGGCGCATTGTATCCCGATGCTGCTAAAAGAGAGAGCCTATCTTGAACCGGTTAAGTACGGCGCCGAAATGCTCAAGGAACTCCTTCAAACCGCTGACAGAACGCTTTATGACCGGGAACTGGGATTCAAACTCTTCAGCCCGCCAATCTCAAATGACGAGAATTCCCTGAGGCTTGTAGGCAGAATGGGCATGATTCCGGCCGGGACAGCGGAGAACGGGGAGTATCATCACGCACAGCTGATGATGCATTTTTTCAGGGTTCAGGTGCGAGGTGAAACGGATAAAGCCTGGTCTCAGTTTAAGGCGGTCATTTCAGCGACCAGGGACGAGTCTCTAGGCGGGCCGTTTGACATGCCGTCGACATCTTATGCTTCCGATTCCGATGACCCTCATTACGGGAAGGGAATGTACTTCGGGCTCTCCGGTTCTACGGACTGGATCATTGAGTTCTTTCAGGAAATAGCCGGAATTAAACTGGCTCTGCATGATTCAAACAAGCCCGACATTGAAGTGTCGCCGCGCCTGCCAGCTGAACTCAAAGGGGAACTGGTCTTTAGAAGGCTGATTCACAGAGCGGGTTCGGCAGGGTTTGAAATAATCCCTTTCGAGTTGAATATTCACAGCGGTACCGGCAGAACGGAAAAAATAAAATCCGTAAAAATTAACGGGAAAACGTCGGAAAGTGCGGCGCTGCACAGTCTGGAAGGCTTCAAAGCAGTAGTAATGGAAATAAACTACATCTAATAGGCCCTCATCCGATTATGAAATTGCTAAAAGCGCATGAAATTGCTATAATTTAGTCACGCGCCCTTAGCTCAATTGGATAGAGCGTCTGACTACGGATCAGAAGGTTGCAGGTTCAACTCCTGCAGGGCGCATATAAAGCAAAAAGCAAATTCTAAACACTAAATTCTAAAACAGTTCTTTAACAGGTACGAGGAGAGAGTATGAAAAAGACTATCCTTTCTGTTCTGATGCTCCTGTCCGTCTCTGTTTTTTCCCAGACTGCCGATGAATACTTCAAGAAAGGCATTGAGGCGGCGCATCATGGTCACATAGACAATGCCATTGAAAATCTCAAGAAAGCCCTTGAACTTTCCCCTGGACTGGCGGATTATCACCTGAATCTGGGAGTACTGTATGCAAATAAAAAGGATTATGATAGCGCTGTAACGGAGATTCAAGCTTCAATAAAAAGCAATCCTTCAAATGCCATGTCTCACTATGTTATGGCTATGTTGCTTGAAAAGAAAAAAGACCGCGCCGCGGCTGTGTCGGAATGGGAGGCGGTGTTGAGGTTGAAGCCGGCTGACGATCTGTCCGAAACGGCGAATAAGCATATAAGACATTTGAAAGAACGTCTCAATGAAAAAGGCCAATAGATGAAAAAAACTATGCTTCTCTGCCTTATGGCTGCGCTATTATTCGGCTGTGCGGTCAGGTATTCCGTTAAGAAAGGTTATGATTTTACGAAGATTAAGCGCATAGCTGTCTGTGAGTTTTCCGGAAGTTCTGTTTTCGCGAATTCAGGAGACATCATTGCCGACGAGTTCGTCATGCAGATGATAGACAAAGGCTACAATGTGATGGAGCGTAACAAAGTAAACCTTCTGATCAGGGAAAGGAATATTGACTCTTCCGATTACAGCAAGCTCGGGAAACTTCTCGGCGTGGATGCCATTCTGACCGGGTCTGTTTCGAAATATTCAGAAGACGCGGGCCGCACTTTTTATTATACGGATTCCAGCGGCAATACCCGGGCTGATGTTTCAATGTCGCGCGCTGTGGTAGGTGTTTCAGCGAGGCTTATTGACGTTAATACCGGAGAGATAGTTTGGAGCGCCAGAAATGACGACGAAGCTTTTGATCTTTCAAACGCCGTCACTTTTGTGGTTGCCGGCCTGCTGGATTCATTCAAAACAATAAAACTGCAGTAATTTCCGGGGAGCTATGGATAAGATACGTTTTTACAATTGGTTGCGGCTGCTCGGAATATTCCTTTCTATTATTTTCCTTATGTACCTTGCCTTTCTCATGCGTGAAGTGCTGATGCCATTTTTTGCGGCAGGCCTCATTGTCTATATCTTGAACCCGATTGCCGATTATTTCGAAGGGCAAGGCGTCAGGAGAAGCGCGGTAGTCGCGGTCTTGTTTCTTGTATTTGTGGCCGTAATTGCCGTCGGCGGATATTTCTCATGGGGTTCCCTGATGGGAGAGGTTGATTACCTGAAGGTTAGCCTGCCTAAATACCTGCTGAGCATTAAAGGCTCGCTAATTCAGACTGCGGGGCTTTTGGAAAAACAACTGGACTTCCTTCCTAAAGGTTTTTTCTCGGGGATTATAGAGGAAAAATTCAGCCAAAACTCTGGAGTAATGCTTTCAGCCGCGCCGGGCCTGATAATTTCGGCTGTAAGCCTGATAATGTCTTCGATTATAGTTATGTTTACGGTCTTCTTCTTGTTGAAAGACGGAAAACTGATGCGTAAAAAGCTTATTAGATCAGTTCCCAACCGCTATTTTGAGATTACGCTGACGATACTTGACGAAGTAAATACGGCGGTCGGGAATTATATCCGCGGGCAGATAACAGACTGTCTTATCATTGGCGTTTTATCCACGGCAGGTCTTGCGTTAATCGGGTTTAAATATGCCATCCTTGTGGGAGCTATAGTGGGCCTGATGAACATGATTCCTTACCTTGGCCCGCTGACAGGAATGATTGTCGGTTTCATGATGGCCTTGATAGACGGGAACTCTTTGCCGATGGGACTGCGTGTATTGCTTGTCCTGTCAATTGTGAAACTGATTGACGATGCCCTGGTAAATCCCATGGTAGTAGGCAATTCAGTTGAGCTTCATCCGCTAGTTGTGATCCTCTGTATAGCCGTTGGCGAAGCGCTCCTTGGTGTTGTTGGTATGCTGATTGCCGTTCCGGTTTTCTGCGCGCTAAAAGCGACATTTGAAGTGCTTCACAAGGGTTTGATAACTTACGGTTTCTGGGAAGGGCAGGGCGCGGAGCCGGCAGGGAAATGATTCGCGACCTATTCATGCTGGAAGCGCTTAAAGAGGCCCGCAAAGGGGCTGAAAAAGGCGAGGTGCCCGTAGGCGCTGTGATAGTGCAAAACGGCAAAATTATTGCCAGGGCTCACAGCCTGGTGCGCAAAAAGAAAGATCCCACAGCTCACGCAGAAATGCTCGCTATCCGGAAGGCATCCGCCAGAATCAAATACGAGAGGTTAAACGGCGCGGAGATGTATGTCACGCTGGAACCCTGTTCAATGTGCGCCGGCGCCATGGTGCTATCCAGAATAGATAAACTCTATTTCGGCGCAAGCGAGCCAAATACCGGCGCGGCGG
>Ga0209083_1000458_pt1 | contig 60479 bp, 62 predicted proteins | sample AM7aDNAmetaG_FD_184132 | JGI IMG/M metagenome (GOLD analysis project Ga0209083, IMG submission 184132) | Freshwater microbial communities from Finland to study Microbial Dark Matter (Phase II) - AM7a DNA metaG (SPAdes) (version 3) | ecosystem: Environmental > Aquatic > Freshwater > Lake ...
CTGCGTGAACCTCTCTCCGGAGCACGCGCAGACCTACTACGAGCTCGCCGTGCCCGGCGATCCGGTGACCGTCACCGGCAGCCCCGCGGCCGGCACGTGGGGCGACGGCTGGACCGTCTGGTTCCTTTCCTGGGGCGAACTGCTGCACGGCAGCGCGCTGCACAAGGCGGTGAAGGTCGGCCCGAAGGGCAGCACGTTCGTGGCCCCCTCGTCGCTGCCGAGGTCGAAGGCCAAGGCGCCGGTCGGGAAGCCCAAGATCGGGAACGCGCAGGCGTCGTAGCGGGACGCCGATGGTGCCTGACGGTCGCCGGCGGTGGCGCCTCGCCCTCCGTCAGCGCTGCTTGCTCGACGCGCTCTTGCCCGCCGCTTCAGGCCTCGTGACAAACACGGCCGCCTGCTCGTAGGGCGGCATCCCGACGGCTGCCATCGGCATTCTGTCGGCGATCGTCGGTATTCTTTCGAAGAGCTCCGAGCGCGTGATGGCGGCAAGGGCGTGCGGGTTCACGTAGACGATCACGGCCTCTCTGGGCTGCTCTCTCAGGCTCCTTTCCAGGTTGGCGACGACCCCCTCCAGCACCTTGCCCGGGAACGGGTTGAACAGGTAGATCACCAGCGGATCGCCGGGGAGCTCGAAGTCCTCCGCGTCCAGGGTCAGGAGCTCGACGCGAGCAGGGTCGAGCTTCTCGGGCCCGTAGCGAGCGATGTTCCGCCTCGCGACCGCGATGCACGCCGGCGAGATGTCCACGCCGATCAGCCTGCGGAAGGGGTACGCGGCCGCGACCATCAGCGGCTTGCCCTTGCCGCAGCCGAGATCGATGAACACGAACCGCGAGAAGTCGATGGCGAGGCCGTCGAGCGGCGCTCTGATGGCGGCGGCGCTCGTCGTCTCGTAATGGACGACCAGGTGACCGCTGCGGGTGACGCCCGGCCCGAGCTCGCGGCCCACGAGGACCGCGGCCGTGTCCGTGCCGTGCGCGGCGTCGAACCCATCCTGCAGTGACTCCCTCAGCTTGCGCCGCTTCAGGCGCCGCATCGTCAGGGGGGAGATCAGGATCAGGGGAAGCCCCTCGAGCGTGGCCCCGAGCCCGAGATCCCGGATGGAGGCGGCAAGAAGCTTTGCAGCCCTCACGCCCGAGCCCAGAGCGCCAGGGCGGGCGCCGCCCGTCGCAACGCCTGCCAGGCGACGAGGCCACCGGCGAGCGCGCCGCAGAATCCGGCGACCGCGACCGCAGCGGCCGGGATGCGCGCGGCGGCCAGCGCGACGGACCGCGCACGGGCGGCGCCCATGCCGGAGCGCAGCACCAGCGCTTCGGGAAGACCGCAGCGCACGGCCGCGCGCTCGAGGCGAAGGGGAGCGATGACGAGCAGACGAGCGTTGCGGGCGTTCACGTCGGCCAGCATAGCGCAGGCCGCGTGGCGGCGAGCGCCGCGAATGGGGTCACTCGACGCCTTGTTCGGCGAGGCCTTGAACGACGCCGTCGCGGGCATACCGGGGAGACGTCAACTATCGCCAATCCGGAGGGAGCCACCATGAAGAAGTCGATAGGTCCCGAGACCCTGCTCTATCCCACCCCCGTCCTTGTGGTCGGCAGCTACGACGCCGCAGGCCGGGCCAACGCGATGACCGCTGCCTGGGGAGGCGTCGCCTGCTCCAAGCCGCCCTGCGTCTGCATCTCCTTGCGGGCGGCGACCGCGAGTCACGGCAACATCATGGCGCGCAGAGCCTTCACGATCAGCCTGCCGAGTCGCGAGCAGGCGGCCGCGGCCGACTACTTCGGCATCGTCTCGGGGCGCAAGGTCGACAAGTTCGCGGCCACCGGCCTGACGGCCACGCCCGCCGAGCTCGTCGATGCGCCGTACGTGGCTGAGTTCCCGCTGGCCATCGAATGTGAGCTTCTCGAAGTGCACGAGCTCGGCCTGCACACCCAGTTCATCGGCCTCGTCAAAGACGTCAAGGTCGACGAGAGCTGCCTGGACGAAAAGGGGCGCCCCGACGTGCGCAAGCTCGATCCCATCGCCTTCGCCATCCCCAGCAGCTACTTCGCGCTGGGCGACCTTCTCGGCCCGGCCTACTCGATCGGCAAGGTCTTCAGCGAAGCCGCGGATGGTTGAACCCGCGGAGGCGAAGGCGCCGGACGCACCACCCGCCGATGGAGAGGGAACCTCCCCGGCTCGGGAGGACCCGCCGTCGGCGCGCTCCGGCCGCCTCGCCATCATGCTGCTGGGCTGGGTGGCGGCCATCATGTCGACCGGCGTCTGCCTCTCTGCCGTGTCGCTCCCCTCCGCCACCGCGGACCTCGGACTGAGCCCCTGGATGCGCAGCGCCTGCGCCAGCGCCGCCACCTTGGCCATCGCGGCCACCGCCCTCGCCGCCGGCGTCGCCGCCGACCGGCTCGGCCGGCGCCGCGTCCTCATGTGGTCCTATGCCCTCGCCGGCGTCGCCAATCTGGCGATCGTCCTCATCCCGTCGGCAGCGGTGTATCTGGCGGGCAACATCCTCGCCGGCGTCGCCTACGGCGTGGTGCTGACCGCTACGTACGCCTTCGTGAAGGCAGTCGCGCCCCGCGGGAGCCTCGGCAAGGCGCTGGGCCTGTGGGGCATGTAGCATCGTCTTCGCCACCATCGCCAGCCTTGCCGGCGGACTGCTCGCCGGGGTCGACTGGCACTGGGTATTTCTCGTCGTCCCCGCGATGTGCGCACTGAGCGCGCTGCCGACCCCCCGCCTGCTCCCTCGGATGCCGCGCCTGGCTTCGGGTCCGGTGGACCTGTGGGGCCTGTTCCTCATCGGATTGGGCCTGATGATTCTGATCACGGGCTTCCTCGCGGTGGCGACCGATCCCGGGAGCCTCGTCGCGTGGGCGCTCGTCGCCGGGGGTGGCCTCGTGCTCGTCGCCTGGGTGATCGTCGAGCTGCGCCGGCGCGCTCCCGCCTTCCCGGTGCGGCTCTTCCGCTCGCGGCCCTTCGTGGCCGCCGTGCTCGTCGGCGTCTTCGTCAACGGCGCCTGCGCGGCGCTGGTCATCAGCCTCAGCGACTATCTGCAGTACCAGAAGCAGGGCTCTGTGTTCGTCGCCACTTTCGGGCTGCAGCCCTTCTACCTCATCGGCGCCGCCGCCTGGCTCGTCGCGGGCCGGCAACTCAGCGCCGGCCGCTCGCCGCGCGGCGTCATCACGCTGAGCTCGCTCGTCGCGGCCGCGGGCTTCATCGCCCTCCTGCCGGTCCAGCAGAGCTCGGCCTACTGGGTGATCCTGCCCGGATCCCTGCTCCTCGGGTATGGGGTGAACGCGGCGATGACCGGCCAGGCGCAGGTCATCGTCGACTCCGCACCGCCGGACGCCTACGGCGCCGTGACCTCCTCCCGGCTGACGATCGGCGAGCTCGGCTACTCCCTCGGCATGATCCTGACGACCCTGCTCCTCAGCCGAGTCACGGCGAGCGGCATCGTCCACGGCCTCACGGAGCAGGGCATGAGCGGCGAAGACGCATACGCCACGCTCGCCGCCCTCAATACCTCGCTGCTCTCAGGGCAGACCCCTGCCGTGAAGAATCTCCCCGATGTCTTGCGCATAGCCGCCTCGGCCTTCGACGCCGCGTTCGACGCCAGGATGGCGATCGGCGCGGCCGTGATGGTCGCGACTGCGGCGGCTGCGTGGCTGCTCATGCGTGAGCGGCGCCCGCACTGACCCGGACCTGGGCTGGCGGCCGCAGGCGAGGCGCGAGGACGCCCGCCGGCGCGCGATTCCGTGTACGGTCGCGTTCGGGTAGGTATAGCATCAGGGATCGAGATCGGTCGGCCTCCACGCTTGAGGGGGGGCGTCATGCCCGGTTCCAACTCGGCCCAATTCGAGGTTGATCGCTCAGGCGACTACGTGCGGCAGCTCGAACAGCTGCTGGACCGCTCGCCCCTCCCGGCATACATCAAGGACCGCGAGAACCGGGTCACCTTCGCGAACGCCACGATGTGCGAGCGGCTCGGGCTCCCCAGGGACGAGGTGCTCGGGAGGACTTCCCACGAGCTCTGGCCTCGCGAAATCGCGGATGGGCTGCGGGCGAACGACGAGCGGGCGCTGACCTCGGGCCAGACAGTGGTGACCGAAGAGACCACCCTCGAGCCCGATGGACCCCACGTCTTTCTGACGAGCAAGTATCCGATCCTCGACGAAGATGGCAGCGTCGTGGCAGTCGGCGGCATGTCGACCGACATCACCGACCTCAAGCGAGCGGAGTCCGAGGCGCTGATGGCGCAGACTCATCTGGCCACGGCGATTGAGAGCATGACCGACGCGGTCTCTATCACGGACGCCACCGGCCGGCTGACGGGCTTCAACCCGGCCTTCGTCAAGTTTCACAGGTTCGCAGGCAGTGAGGACTGCGTGGACACGCTCGACCGATTCGCTGAGCTGTTCGACATCTTCGCCGCCGATGGGGAACCTGCACCGCAAGACCAGTGGCCGGTGCCCCGTGCCTTGCGCGGCGAGACGGGCACCGACGTCGAATACGGCGTGCGGCGCAAGGACACCGGCGAGACATGGGTCGCGACCTACGGCTACGCCCCCCTGAGAAACGCCGCCGGCGAGATCACCGGGACCGTAGCGGTCGGGCGCGACGTCACCGAGCAGCGACGCGGTGAACAGCGGCTGGCGCAGGTCGAACAGCTGATGGAAGCGCAAGTCGCTCTCGTGCGGTCGGAGGAGCAGTTCGGCCTGCTCGCTGAGAACATCACCGACGTGATCTGGACCATAGACCTCGACACGATGCACGCCACCTACTTCACCCCCTCGGTGGAGAGGCTGCTTGGATACACGCCGGATGAGGCCGTAGCCCTGGAGTTTGAAGACCTGCTGACTCCCGACTCGCTCGAGCGCGTGAGGGCGACGCTCGCAGGCGGTATCCAGGGCGCCGAGCGTGGGGACATGCTGGGCCTCCGGGTGACCGAGGTCGACCAGTTCCGCAAGGACGGCAGCATCGTCCCCACCGAGGTCACGACGAGGTTCCTGCCGACCCCGGACGGGCGCCCACACATGGTGCTCGGCATCACCCGCGATATCGCCGAACGCAAGCGGGCGGAAGAGGCGCTGGGGGAAAGGCAGCGGCAGCATGAGACCATCATTCGGACGACCCTGGATGGGCTTCTGCTGACCGACGCGGCGGGCCGAGTGCTGGAGGTCAATGAGGCGTACTGCGCAATGAGCGGCTACAGCGAGCAGGAGCTCCTGACCATGAGCATCCAGGACCTGGAGGAGATGGACGCCGAAGAGATCGCCTCTCGCATGCGGAAGGTCGCGTCGGGGGTGCCGGACCGCTTCGAGTCCCGGCATCGCCGCAAGGACGGGAGCCTCTTCGATAGCGAGATCAGCATCCGCTACGAATCCACGGAGGGCGGCTGGTTCGCTGGTTTCGTACGAGACATCACGGAACGCAGACTGTGGGAGCAGGCCGTGCTTGAGAGCGAGGAGCGCTACCGCCTGCTTGCCGAGACCTCCCCGGATCTCATCTTCGTGATCGACTCCGATGATCGGGTCGTCTATGTGAACGGCGCTGCGGCGCGATCACTCAACGGCACCGCCGAGGAGATCATCGGTCGGTCACGCGAAGGCCTCTTTGAGCCACGGAGCTCCACTCTGATGGGGCAAGCGCTCAAGGCTGTCTTCGAGTCGGGCAAGACCCTCAGCCACGAGTCGCAAGCGACCTATCCGGGCGGCGTGATGTGGATGAAGACGACACTCGTGCCCATGAAGGACGAAGAGGGGCGGGTTGTCGCGGTCTTCGGTGTTGCTCGCGATCTTACCGACCACAAGCGTGCCCAGGATGCGGTCGTTCGATCCAGCGCTCGACTCGAGGGCGTTCTGAGAAGCGTGGTGCAGACGATGGGGAAGGTCATCGAGGCGCGCGACCCGTATACACAGGGTCACGAGAAGGGTGTCGCAACGATCGCGACGCTGATCGCCAAAGAGCTGGGTCTTCGCGAAGACGAGGTGGACGGAGTCGAGGTGGCGGCTCTCGTGCACGACATCGGTAAGCTCACCGTCCCGGCCGAGATACTCACGAAGCCCGGCCGGCTCTCAGACATCGAGTTCTCACTCATCAAGGTGCACTCTCAGGCCGGATACGACATCTTGAAGGACATCGACTTTGACTGGCCGGTGGCCGACATCGTGCTCCAGCACCACGAGCGCATGGACGGCTCGGGCTACCCGAGCGGCCTGCTCGGCGACGAGATCTCAATGGCCGCCCGGATCCTGATGGTGGCGGACGTCATCGAGGCAATGGCCGCCCACCGGCCCTATCGTCCAGCCCTCGGCCTCGATGCGGCCATCGTGGAGATCACGGGCCATCCCGAGAAGTTCGACCCGCAGGTCGTCGCGGCCTGTGTAGGGCTGTACGAAGCCGGCCGGATCGAGCTGTAGCTCCGGGCAGGTCCGGATAGCGCCCATGTTTACCGCCGACTCGAGAGGTGGCGGTTGCCCGAAGCCAGCGGAGCCAGTCCTCAACTGGACTGCCAGCGCGTGCCGACAGGGGCAGAATCACAGCCCCCGGCGACCGAGCCGTGATCGAGGGTCACGCAAGGCCGCGCAGGACGTCCTCGTAGGACTGTCGTGCGTGCAGGAGCCGGACCTCCTCGCCGTCCGTCTCCAGGATGGCCGGCGCCGGGTAGTTGAACGCCGGCCGCATGCTGATCGAGTACGCGCCCACGTTGTCGAAGCGCACGAAGTCGCCCACGGCCGGGCGCGCGGGGAGGTCCAGGGCGAGGTAGTCGCCGTCGATCGGCGACATGCCGCCGACCAGCATCGGCGCCTTGCCGGCAACCTCCGCGGAGACCTCGCGCGGGATCACTGTCACGGGGAAGTCGACGCGCCGTGCGTTGGGGCTGGTATCGAGGATCGACGCCGCGACGAGCGCGAAGTCCTGATCGCCGACGGTCTTGACCTCGAGCACGCGGGCGTACAGGCAGAAGGCGCTGGAGACAAGGGCGGCCCCGGGCTCGATGATGATGCGCGGCTGGCGGGCCCAGCGGGCTACGCCCGGCCGCAGCCCCTCCGCGACGGCGGCGGCGTAGTCGGAGAACGTGGTCGCCGGGACGCCGGCGGGGTCGCGGCCGACGGGCACGCGGCCGCGCAGCGACCCGCCGAGGTCGAGCACCTCGGGGCCGGCCGGGAAGAGCCGCTCCGCGACCCGGACCAGCCCGGCCGTGCGTGCCCGCAGGCCGCCCGCGGACCCGTCGAACACGTGGCTGTGAAGGCCGATGACGGAGATATCGTCGGCGCCGGCGATGCGCTCCGCGACGGCGTCAAGAGTCGTGCCCTCGGCGTCGAACCCCAGCCGCGAGACCCCGGCCTGCGGCCCGGCGAGACTGCAGCGCAGGCCCACGCCGAAGCGCCTCCCGGGATGTTCCCGGGCGGTCGCCAGCGCCCACTCGACGTCGCGCTCCGACTCGAGGTTCACGAGCGCCCCGGCGAGGAGCGCGTCGCGGACCGACTCCGCGGACTTGCCCGGGCCGTCGTAGACGATGCGCGGGCCGGGGATGCCCAGCCGCTCGACCAACCACAGCTCCATGGGCGAGGAGACCTCCACCATCATGCCCAGGGTCAGGGCGAGGCGGCACACGGCGGGCGTGTTGTTGGCCTTGATGCTGTAGGCGAGCTCCACGTCCGTCGCCGCGGCGGCCATCGCCGTCCGCAGCGCGGACACGTTGGCGCGGAACTCCGCTCCGTCGAAGACGAAGAGGGCGTCGCCGTAGACGCGAGCCAGGCCATCGAGGGCCGGCCAAGACATGCCGGCCCCGGGATCGGGCTGCGGGTGCGCCGGGCTCATTCAGGGCACCGTACTGCGTTCGACCACGTGCTCAAAGGGGCAGCAGCCGCTGCTTGAAGGCCTCGTCGTCCCAGCACGTGGTGATGACCCTCTGCATCGCGTTGTCTGGTTCGCTCATCGCGCGTCCTCCCCTTTGAAGATCCGCTGACCGCGTCTCCCCTTCTATCGGCAAGTGCAGCATCGCGCACGACTCGCGCGTGGGCTGCCGCCGGCTCGACGTGTCGGCGGCTCGGTGGCACGGCGGGGGCCTTGAGGCGGGCGCTGCGATGGAACGACGGCGTCGGCTACGCGGAGCGGCCTTTCGTCGCCGGAGCGCCGGTCGCGGCGCCGGGGGAGCGGCCGGCTGCGCTCTCCCAGCCCCACCGCGCCAGATAGAAGCAGCCGATCGCGAGCGGCACGCTGCCCACCGTGTCGAGCACGTAGTGCTCCTTGAGTAGCCAGGTCGACACGCAGATGGCGGCCGCCCAGACCAGCACGACCCACTTCCAGCGGCTGCCCATCACGAAGAAGGCGACGGCGCAGAGCGCCGCCAGGCCGTTGTGGCCGCTGGGGAAGGCGCCGTAGGCGCCGACCGTGCCCCAGGTCCAGCGCGTCAGCTCGCCGAAGAGGCCCGCGCCGGAGCTGGGCGGGCGGATCGTGAAGGCGGTCGGCGCCAGCCAGAAGAAGAGGTCGGACACACAGGCGAAGACGGTCATGCCGAGCAGAAACACGGTGAGGCCGCTGCCGTCGTGGCGCGCGACGTAGGCGATGACCGTGACCAGGATGATCGCGTACAGGGACAGGTAAACGGGCGCGAGCTGGGGCACGAGCGGCAGCGTCCGGTCTACGCCCAGGCCCTCGTTGAACGCCGGCGCGAGGTGCAGACGCTCCGCCCAGCCGGCGAGCGGCGTGTAGAGGTTCGCGGTCACGAGGGCGACGAAGAGCAGGATGAAGTTGAGCGGCGTAAGCGCCGGAGTACGGCTCACGCCGCTCGCGAGAGCGCGCCCGCCGCCATCGGAGGACCCGGCCATGGCTGCCTATTCGCCGCGCGGCTCCGGCGGCCTCCGCGGCGGGCGGGGCGCCGCGGGACGGCTCGCCGTCAGTGCGCGCTTCGGAAAAGACCCTTGAGCCGGATCGTGGTCCAGTCCTGCACCTCGGGCACGCGGAGCACCAGCACTCGCGAGGCAGGGACGTAGACGAACTGGAGGATGGTGAACTCGGTCATGTCGCTCGTGATCGGCCCGGTCTCCTTGGCGCCGCCTTCGGCCACGGGGACGCCGAAGATCTGCTCCATCGTCTTGACGTCGATAGAGCCCTTGCGTGTGTTCGCCAGGGCGATCAGGTTGTCGCGCCTGAGGTCGGGCGGATCATGGACGGGAAGCGGCCCCCAGTACGGGTCGACCGGGGTGTTGGCGATCACCTGCAGTCCGTCGGCGACGTCTGCGTTGGCGATGACATCGGTGGTGCCCACCTCGTAGGACCGTCCCTTGACGGGGCTCGCGACCATGCAGATGCCCGGGTAGCTGAAGCGCCAGGTCCTGAAGTACGCGTCGAGCTGCTGGAGGTCGGCGCAGTCCAGAGCGGCCTCGGTGAAGAACGCGTTGGCGGGCACACGGTCCGCGTAGACCTTGTTGTTGGGATAGGGGATCTCGATGCCGTTGTTGTACTCCATGGCGAGCCCGGCGGCGTTGAAGGACTGGATGCAGCCGACGGAGCCCGCGTAGTTGAGGACGGCCGTCGGTTCACTGCCGTCCGTCGGCTTGAACACCACCACGGTGAGGTACCGGTTGAAGTCGAGGAAGAACGCCGGGAAGTCGAACCCGCGCCCCATGGTGGTGGTCCCGCCGGCGGCGTAGGGCCCCCAGGCGGTGAGCGACGCGCAGCTCTTGAGCCAAGACCCGCCGCCCGCGCCGGTTCCGTCCGCGCCGCCGGCGCTCGGGGCTTCGCCGTCGGCCAGCTTCGTCACGAGCAGGACCTGCTCGATGAAGGCGATCTTCTTCAGGGACAACCCCGACGTCTCGCTGGCGCCGGTCAAGACGTCCCGCAGCCGCTTGGGGTAGAGGCGGCACTGCGCGGAGGCGACATCCTGGAGGTCCTTCAGCGTCAGCTTGCTGTCCATCTCGGACAGGAGCTTGGCCAAGGCCTGCTCCGCGGTCGCGGCCATGCCTTTCATCTGGGAGCCGAGCAGGCCACCGTACTGCCTGCCCATCTCCTTGTAGTCGCCGCGGAGCACCACCACGCGGAGCTTGCCGGCGCGGTACAGGGTCCCTCCCTTGAAGGAGGACGCCTTCGTCAGTCCTGTAGCCGTCGACGTCCCCTCGCCGAAGCCAGAGAGGGTCAAGAACGCCACGAGGAGCAGGCCTAACGTCGCCACTCGCCTTCCGGACATCGGTCCCTCCTTCTGCATCGAGGAGCCCGCGCTGCGTACGGGCGCGTGTCGCCGAGGAGGCAGAGCGGAAGCGCGTCCTCCCCCGGAGTCTGCAGAGCAGCCCCGATCTTAGCCGGGGTCGGTCCGCCCCGCCAGACACCGTGGTCGGCCGGTGAGGGGTAGCCCGGGCTGAAGTGCAGCCGCTGACGGTTGCAGAAGACCTCAACGTACTCGAAGATGGCGCGCCTGGCGGCGGCGTCGCCCGGGTCAGGTCACCGGCGAGGCCGGCGGCGCGTGGTGCCGGTGCTCCCGTCTGGAGGTGACGAAGCTGGCCACGGCCCCGACGATGCCCACCAGCAGTGCCGCAGGGCAGAGGAAGAGGGCGATGACGAAGAAGATGCCCTCGAAGCCGGCCGGAGTCACGTTGCTGAGGATCGCGAACACGAAGAAGCCCAGGACCGACGCGCCCGTCAGGTACAGAAACCGCCTCGAGGTCCTCCAGGGATGGACGAAAGCCAGCACGAGGGCGGTGCCCGAGAGATACACCAGCGACTGGCCCGGGAGACTATCGTCGATGCCGACCACGCCGGCGACGACCGCCAGCGCCCCACAGATCGCGAAGAGGAGAAGCGTCAGCTTCCACTGCGATTTCGAGAATGCGTCGAGCATGACCCCGGCTCCTTTCTGGCCCCGATGAGTGAATGACCGCCACGCCTTGAGTATGCCCGCTCGACGCCGCGGCACCTTCAGCGCGAACCGTTGGCGCCAGGCTGTTCCGGCGCGCCCGAGCTCACCGTGCCTTCGGGGGTCCCCAGAGGCCCGATCATGCTCCCGGGTGCGGCACAAAAGAGCCGGTGCGCCGCGCCCGCTCGATGCGGTCCTTGCCGTTGTGCTTGGCCTCGTACATGAGCTCGTCTCCCGCGGAGATGGGCTCCTGTACGGAGCCGGGGGGCCGGTTGAAGGTGACGACGCCGATGCTGCAGGGGACCGGCCAGCCGTCCCTTGTCTGGAGACGACCAAGCTCACTGCGCAGGCGCTCGGCCAGCGCCCAGGCCTCGGGGGACCGGGTCTCGGGCATGAGGACGGCGAACTCATCGCCGCCGAGGCGACCGGTCAGCGGCCGCTCACGTACTCATAGGCGCCAATGTCGTAGCCACCTCCCTGCGGCATGGTGGTTCCTTCGATGTCGGTCTGGAGGTCGACCGCCGTGCCGGCATGTATCGCTGGGGAGCCGGCGAGGAGGTGATAGTCGTTCTCGCCGGCAAAGAGCGGATCGCAGAATTGGTTTCCTGCGCCCTCCCTCTGGATCCTATTGTCGATTGAGTACGTCATGACCCATTCGCTGCAATCATCGAACGGGATGATATCGCTGTCGAACAAGATACTGTTCGTGATGGTGACTCTGGATTGCCGGATCCAGCCTCAGCTCCATCCGTCGCGAGGACACCCGTCCAGGACGCCGGCGGCCACATTCTCGAGGGCCGCGTCGGACAGCGCTCCGGCCAGGTGCGCCATCTCGGCGGCGCTGCAGTCGTGTCCCTCGGCCCAGATGCGCCTGCGGCTCCTCGGCATCGTGGACGGCCAGCACCTCGTCGCGAAACGCCGTGTCGTCCTCGATCCGCGGGATCGGCTCCCGTACGGCCTGCTCGGACATCGGAGCGCCCCCTTTGTGGGCAGGCGGACATGTCTTCTCCCCTGAGTCATCGGCAGCGCGACCGCCAAACTCGACCGTGGAGTGGCTTGGCGAACCTCGTCGCCGGAAAGTCGCGCGCGGAGCTCCCGGCCTGAGGAGCCTCCTGCGGGCGCTCCGCTGGTCCGGCTCCCGGCAGCGAGGCCAGCGCTTCTCCGTGAACGCCTTCGCGTTGCTCGTGCCGGCCAGTCGTCGTCACACTGGCCCTGCCGAACTGGGCAAGACTCCGGGGCGTCAGGGTAGAAGGTGGGTGAGAATGGCCCCGGCGGGACGCACGCGACGGCGAGGGACTGAGAGATCCGCCGGCGCGATGTACTGTTGCATTCTCGTATCGCGCATGTAACATGTGCATATGGATATCGACCGACAGCGCCTGGACGAGGCCCTCAGGACCTTGGGCGAGGTCCTCGAGGCTCGTGGACTGACGTATGAGATCGTCGCCGTCGGCGGCAGCGCTCTCATGCTGCTGGGGCTGATCGGCCGCCCAACGAGAGACCTCGATGCGCTGGCGCTGGTCGAGGACGGCACGTACATCTCCGCCGACCCCCTTCCGCCTCCCCTCGCAGAGGGAGTCGTGAGCGTCGGCCGGGCGTTGCGACTCGCGGACGACTGGCTGAATCCAGGACCCACTGAGCTCCTCCGCTTCGGCTTGCCCGGGGGATTCGAGCAGCGCGTTGAACGCAGGTGCTACGGAGGGCTGACCCTCCAGGTGGCGGGGCGCTTGGACCAGATCTGCTTCAAGCTCTACGCCGTGGTCGATCAGGGGGGCGGGAGCAAGCACGCGTCAGACCTGAGGCGGCTGGAGCCGACTCGGGACGAGCTCCTGACCGCGGCCCGCTGGAGCCGGACACACGATCCGTCCGAAGGCTACCGCGAGGAGCTCGTGGCGACTCTCGGCGCGTTCGGCGTGGAGGCCGGCGGTGCCGACGTCTAGCGAGCAGCTCATGGAGAACGCCACGGCTCTCGCCTGGAGCCTGTGGACCGAGCTGGGCGTCTCAGGATGGCAGCGCAGCCACTCCTCGCACGCCATCGACCCCGAACGCCTCATCCTGTTCACGGCGTCCCTCGGGGACGCAGACCCCCGCCTGCGCGACGAAGCGACCGACTGGTGCATCGCCTACGGCCGCTACGTGTCGGCGGCGAGGCTGCGCAACCTGCTCGCCGCCGAGACGCCGGAGGCGCAGGCTGCCTTCGGCCGCATGGCGGCGACGGTCAACGCTCACTCGAACGCGCGCTGGCCCGGCGCGACGCAGGCCCGTCCCTTCGAGCGCACGAGACGTTCCGCCGTCGCCGACTTCAGCGGCCCGTCGCTCGTCGTGCTGCGCCTGCGCGCCCTGTTCGGCGTGGGCGCGCGCGCCGAGGTCGTGCGCGCCTTTCTCGCCGATCCGTCGGCGCGCCTCTCGGCCGCCGACGCGGCCGCCGCGGCGAGCTACACCAAGCGGAACGTCGCGGAGGCTCTGGAGGCCCTGCGGATGGCCGGCCTGCTGGAGGTGCACGCGCAGCGGAACCAGCGGCTCTACGGCCTCACCGACGCCGAGTGGCTCACGGCCCTGCCGGGCAGCCTGCCGGACTCCTTCCCGAGGTGGAGCAGCGTCTTCCGCATCCTGGAGGGCCTCATCGCGGGCGCACGCAGAGCCGAAGCGCTGACGGCGAGGGCGCGGACCGTCGAAGCGTCGGACGTCCTGCGCGACCTGCGCAGCGACTTCCGCCTGTTCGGCGTGCGCCTGTCAGAGGAGGAGCAGGGCCCAGACGCCTGGGTGACCATGCAGCGACTCGCCGTCGAACTGGCGGGGGCGTGGGCTTCTGGCTCGTTCACGAGCACCGCGTAGGCCGACGCCGGCGCGCGCTACTACGGTGGATTGCGAGGTATCCGTGAAAGCGATCGTCTGCACGGCCTACGGCGGCCCGGACGTCCTCCTGCTCGAGGAGGTCGAGAAGCCGCGCCCGCAGGCCGGCGAGGTGCTCGTCCGCGTGCACGCCACGACCGCGTCCAGGGCGGACTGTGAGATCCGCCGCTTCGAGTTCCCTGCGTGGATCTGGCTCCCCATCCGTCTGGCGTTCGGCGTCTTCAAGCCCCGCGTGCGCATCCTCGGCCAGGAGTTCGCCGGCGAGGTGGAGTCCCTCGGTGACGGCGCGACCGCCTTTGCGCCCGGGGACCGCGTCTACGGCACGACCGGGATCGGTCTCGGAGCCTACGCCGAGTACGTCTGCGTCGGCGGTCGCCGCGGCGGCAGCGTCGTGGCCCCGATGCCGGCGGCCATGCGCTACGCCGAGGCCGCCGCCGTCCCCTACGGCGCGATGGAGGCGCTCCGCTTCCTGCGCAAGGGCGGCATCGACGCCGGGCAGAGGGTGCTCATCATCGGCGCCGGCGGCAGCTTCGGCACCTACGCCGTCCAGCTGGCGAAGCATGCCGGCGCCGAGGTGGTCGCCGTCGACAGCGCCGGCAAGCTCGAGATGCTCCGCGAGCTCGGCGCCGACCAGGTCATCGACTACGCCGAGCAGGACTTCGCCGACGGCGCCGGGGACTTCGACATCGTCTTCGACGTCATCTGCCAGGCGCCGTTCGGCCGCGTCGCCCGCCTGCTGCGTCCCGGCGGGCGGTACGTGCTGGCCAATCCCAAGACGTCCCACTTCTTTCGCGGGCTCTGGACTTCGCTCACCGGCGACACGAAGGTGATCTTCGGCTCCGGTGCCGCCAGGGACGAGCACCTGCGCGCCGTCACGGAGCTCGTCGAGGCCAGCGAGCTCCGGCCGGTCATCGACCGCGAGTACCCCTTCGAGCAGATGGCCGAGGCTCACCGTTACGCCGACACCGAGCAGAAGAAGGGCAACATCGTCATTGTCGTCGACTGAAGCGGCGCCAGCGAGGCCGCGAAGGAGAAGCGCCGGCGGGACGTGGAATGCTCCGCTCGGGTACAAGACCCGGCGCTCAGGCCATAATCATGTCGTCCGCGGCAAGCACCGCACAGCCACAGCGGAGGAGACGAGATGTCCGAGCGGCTCGAGACGGCGCCATGACCGCGGATCCTCTGGCGACCCTGCGCGCCCGGCTCGCCCTGGCCGCGCAGCGGGAGAGCGAGGAGCGCACCCTGCACGTGCCGCCGGGGCACCCGTACTCGCCCATCCCGTCCATCGCGGACGTCGGGCGCGCGCTCCGCCGGGCGGAGGACCCGCCGCGCACGCTGCCGGGCATCGACCTGCGCGAGGCGGAGCAGCTCGAGCTCCTCGAGCGCCTGCTGCCGCTCTGCACCGACTTGCCCTTCGCCACGGCCGGCGACGGGCGCCGCTTCCGCTGGGACAACACCCGGTTCAGCGGCTCGGACGCGGTCTTCGCCGCGCTCCTGCTGCGCCACCTGCAGCCGCAGCGGGTCGTCGAGGTGGGGTCGGGCTATAGCTCGGCGCTCGCGCTCGTCGTCGACGAAGCGTTCCTCGGCGGCCGCACCCGCTTCACGTTCGTCGAGCCCGATCCCGAGCGCCTGCGGCAGCTGGTCCCGGCCGGGAGCTAGAGGGTCGCCTGCTGGACCGCCCCGTCCAGGACGTGCCGCTCGCCGTGTTCGAGGCGCTGGCGGCCGGAGACGTGCTGTGCGTCGACAGCAGCCACGTCGTCAGGGCCGGTTCCGACGTCCAGTCTCTCATCGACGAGGTCTACCCCCGCCTGGTCCCCGGCGTGTACATCTACGTGCACGACATCTTCTACCCCTTCGAGTACCCGCCGGCCTGGCTGGCCTCGGGATGCGCCGTCAACGAGGCCTACGTCATGCGCGCGCTCCTGCAGTCGAGCGCCGTCTTCGAGATCGTTCTCTTCGCCAGCTTCCTCGAGAGCTTCCACCGCGGGTGGTTCGCCGAGCATCTGCCCGCGGTACTCGAGGCGCCCTTCCCCTCCGGCGGGCTCTGGCTGCTGCGGCGCTGACGCGCGGCCGGACGCCGTGCGCCGGTCCGCGGCGTTCACCCGGTCAGGCCGGGGTCAGGACTCGGGGGCGATCTGCTTGACGACCTCCGGGATCACCGGGTTGACCTTCCCCGGCATGATGCTCGAGCCCGCCTGCATCGGGGGCAGGCTGATCTCGCCTAGTCCCGCCCGAGGTCCGGAGGACAGGAGCCTCAGGTCGTTGCAGATCCTGGACAGCTTCACCGCGATGCGCTTGAGCACCCCGGAGAACTGGACGAACGACCCCGGGTCCTGAGTGGCCTCGATGAGGTTCGGCGAGATCACCCGGGGTATGCCGCTCATCTCGTCGAGGTACCGGCAGGCCAGCTCGCAGTAGCGGGGCGGGGCGTTGGGCCACGTGCCGATGGCGGTGCCGCCCAGGTTCCCCTCTTCGATGAGACGGCAGCCTCGGCGAGCCGGCGCTCATCTTCGCCGATCATGACCGCAGAGGCCATGAGCTCCCGCCCGAGCGTCATGGGGACGGCGTCCTGCGGCTGCGTGCGCCCAACCTTGACCGCGGTCGGATACACGTCGTTCGTGCTCTGCCCCATGTTGACGTCGTCGAGCGGGTGCACGAACGCATGGTCGCCGCGCCCGTGGCCGAGGTGCTCCAGACCGCGACTGGCGATGACCTCGTTCGCGTTCATGCTGGCGGAGGTACCGGCGCCGCCCTGGATGACGTCGACGACGAACTGGTCATGGAGCTGCCCGGAGCGGACATCCTCGCAGGCCCTCAGGATCGCCGCGGCCTTGTCGCCCGGAAGGAGACCGAGCTCGCGGTTCGCCGTGGCGGCGGTTTGCTTCACGGCCGCCAGGGCGTTGACGAAATCCGGGTAGGTCAAGATGGCGATGCCGGTGATGCGGAAGTTCTCCCGGGCGCGCAGCGTGTGGATGCCGCAGTAGGCTTCGGCAGGCACGTCCCGATCACCGAGGAGATCGCTTTCGACGCGACACGCGACGGGCGGCATCTGCTCCACGCTGGAGATTGAAGGGGCTTGCGGCTGATCGGGCAGTACTCGCTGCGCACGCGACAGCCCAACGCTCGGGGACTGGCTGACCCAGCTCATCGCAGAACCCGCCCTGCCGCGCTCACGCGCGCTTGCCCAGGCGGCTCGACTCGCGCGCGTTCTCCATCTGGTCCAGTGTCGGAATGCCCTGGTTGCCGAGCTGAGAGACCTTCAGTCCCGCCGACCAGGCGGCGATGCCGAAGCACTCGGCAGGCGAGAGGCCCTTCGCCAGTGCCCAGGCGTAGGCACCGTGAAAGGTATCGCCGGCTCCGCAGGAATCCACCGCGGTGACCGGAGCAGCCTCCCAGCGCTCCAGACCCTCGGGCTCCTTCCCCGTTGTGAACAGCCCGCCCCTCTGCCCTTGGGTCACGCCGAACACCACGCGGCAGGAGTCGCCCCAGAGCTTGACGGCTGCTCTTTCTGCAGGGCATCCCGTCTCCTTCAGCACGTACTTCTCGGGCGCTATCACGTGATCGACCCGGCCCAGCACTCTCCCTGTCCACGGCCGCCCGGACCCGGTGTCGATGACGGTCGTCACCCCTCTCTTCTCACATTCATCCAGCGCCGCTGTCGCCAAGCCTTCATCGGTCGCGTCCAGGAGCGCAACGTCGACGCCTTCGAGGAACTCCGGCAGCTGCCCGATCATCCGCGCATCCGCCGTTGGTTGTGGCAGCCAGATGATCGTCCGCGTCGCATCTCCCCGCGCAAGGATGACCGCCGAATGCTGCGAGGGCTGGTCGTAGGCGACCCAGGTGCAGTCAACCCCCTCGGCATCCAGTTCGGCCCTCAGGACCTGGGCATGCACGCCGGTTCCACACGCCGCCAGAAGCTTGGTCGTGCCCCCCAGTCTCGTCGCGGCGATCGCGCTCCGACCGGCCGGCCCCCCAACCACTATCTGATGCTCCAGCGCACGGATCACTGAGTCCGCTGGCGGATAGTCGTCGAGGACGTAGAGGTAGTCCACCGTCGCCATCCCGATCATCGCGACGACCGGCGCACGGCTCAGTTCTGGGTCAGCACCCACTCGGCTGCGTCCTCCGGGCTCGACATGATCATGATCGCCTTCTCGGTGAATCCGAGCTCATCAGGCGACCCTGCGCGTGGTCAGGACATGGACCTTGAGTGGAAGGAGGCCGCCTGTCTGCGGACGGAGCGCTCAGACGTTGTAGACCTCGCGCCCCAGAGTCTTCACCCAGCTGTCCGCCAGCACCTTCTGAGCCTCTTCGGTCTTGTCGACGCCCAGGATGACGATAGCGTCGTCGTTGATCCGGCCCAGGTGAGGATAGAGGTAGTGGACGTTGATGCCGGCCGCCTTCAGTGGCTTCAGCACGGCGTTCACGCTGCCCGGATGGTCCGGTATCTCTACGGCAAGCACGTTGATCTCTTTGGGATCGTAGCCGCCCCCCGTGAGGATGTTCTTGGCCTTCTCGTGGTCGTCGACGACGAACCGGACGGTACTGATGTCGGAGGTATCGGCCACCGAGATGGCTCTGATGTTCACGCCTTCGCGTCCCAGGAGCTCGCTGATGGTGGAGAAGCTTCCCGGAACGTTGGCGAGACTCACGGACAACTGCTTGATAGACATGCGCCCCTAGTCCTTTGTGTAGTTGTAGCCCACGGCGAGGGCTTCCCTGTTGAGCTTGAGGAGTTTCGCTTTGCCTTCGCCGAGTATCTCGGTGAGGTTCTTCACCATGGCGTCGTAGGAGATCATGGTGCTCGCCCTGACCAGGGCCCCGAGCATGATCATGTTGGCCACCTTGATGGAGCCCAGCTTCTCCGCCAGCTCGCTGGTGGGGACCGCAAGGATCTCTATGTCGCTCCTCGCCGACTCGGTGTTCACAAGAGACGAGTTGGCGCAGAGAAGGCCCCCCGACTGAAGAACGCCCTGGAACCTGACGAAGGAGGGCTGGTTCATGGCGACGACGAATTCCGGCGCCGATGCCACGGGGGAGGCGATCTCCTCGTCGGAGACGGCGACGGTGCAGTTGGCCGTGCCGCCGCGCACCTCCACGCCGTAGCTGGGCAAGAAAGTGACGTACTTGCCTTCGAGCATGGCTGCGGTGGCCAGGGTCGATCCGATCGAGAGCACGCCCTGGCCGCCGAATCCCGAGATGATGGTCTTGGTCAGCATGGGACCTCTTTGAACACGCCCAGGGGGAATTGCCTGGCCATGACCTCGTCGATCCACGTGCAGGCCTCGAGGGGGCCCATCTTCCAGTTCACCGGGCAGGGGGAGAGAATCTCGACCAGAGAGAAGCCGGCCCCGTCGATCTGGCGCTGAAAGGCCTTGGTGATGGCCTTCTTGGCCTTGACCACCGCGGCGGGCTTGTTCACGGCGACGCGCTCCAGATAGGACGTGCCGTCCAGCACGGAGAAGACCTCGCAGATGCGCACGGGGTGACCGGCAAGGTCGGAATCGCGTCCCGTCGGAGTGGTGGTCGTCACCTGATCGAGGAGCGTGGTCGGCGCCATCTGGCCGCCGGTCATGCCGTACACGCCGTTGTTCACGAAGATCACGGTGATGTTCTCGCCCCTGTTGGCGGCGTGGAACCCCTCGGCGGTGCCGATGGCGGCAAGGTCGCCGTCACCCTGATAGGAGAAGACCAGATTCTGCGGCCTCACCCGTTTGATGCCGGTAGCCACGGCGGCTCCGCGCCCATGGGCCGCTTCGACCACGTCGATCTCGAAGTAGTTGTAGAGGAGCATGCCGCATCCTGCAGGAGCCACGCAGATGGCGTCTCCCTGGAGGTCCATCTCTTCGATCACTTCCATGAGGAGGCGGTTGATGATGCCGTGGCCACAACCGGGGCAGTAGTGGAAGTGCGCCTCTTTCAGAAGCTTGGGTCGCGCGTAGACTGCCTTCATCGCTTCTTCCTCTTGCCGCCCGAATGTGCCTGGTAGTAGTGGCGAGAGATGATCCTGTAGAGCTCGACAGGCATCGGGATGACGCCTCCGGGCCTTCCGTAGAAATGGATGTGTCCCTTGCCCTCCAGCGCTAGTCTCACATCCTCCACCATCTGGCCGGCGCTCATCTCAAAGACGAAGAAGTCACTCACCGTCTTCGCCATCTCCCGAAGCGCCTTCGTGGGGAAGGGCCAGAGCGTGATGGGCCTGATCATGCCCACCTTCAGGTTCTCCTCGCGGAGTCTCTTGATGGCGCCCTTGGCGACCCGCGCGCCGATGCCGTACGCGACCACGATCATCTCGGCGTCATCTGCTAGGTAGGTCTCGTAGCGGACCTCGTTCTGCTCGATGAGGCGGAACTTCCGCTGGAGCTTCCAGTTATGCTCTTCCTGGAGCTTGGTATCGAAGATCAGGGAGTAGATCGCCTGGGCGGGTCTGTCCTTGGCTCCGGTGAGAGCCCAGCTCTTGTCGTAGTCCGGAGGGCGCACGAGGCCGTCGAAGTCGACCGGCTCCATCATCTGGCCCAACATGCCGTCGCCGAGAATGATGACGGGATTGCGGTACTTGTCCGCCAGGTCGAAGGCCAGAGGTACGATCTCTGTCAGCTCCTGGACGGACCCGGGAGCGAGGACGACCGTCCTGTAGTCGCCGTGGCCGCCGCCGCGCGTCGCCTGAAAGTAGTCCGACTGTGCCGCCGAGATGTTGCCCATGCCGGGGCCGCCTCGCACCATGTTGACGATGACGGCGGGAAGCTCGTCGGCCGCGAGATAGGAGATGCCTTCCTGCTTGAGACTCATGCCGGGGCCGCTCGACGACGTCATGGAGCGTGCTCCGGCCACGGAGGCTCCGAGCACCATGTTGATGGCGGCGATCTCGCTCTCCGACTGGATGAAGACCCCACCCGCGCCTGGCATCCGCCTGGCCATGTATTCCGTGAGCTCGTTCTGGGGGGTGATGGGATACCCGAAGTAGTGGGTGCACCCGGAGAGGACCGCTGCTTCGCCCAGGGCGGCGTTTCCGCTCATGAGACGTCTCATGACTTGCTCACCTCGATGGCGACCTCAGGGCACATGAGGGCGCAGTTGCGGCAGGCCGTGCATCCCTTGCCGTCGTCGAAGACAACGACGAAGTATCCTTTGAGATTCAGCTCTTCGGAGAGACGGATGCAGTCCTCCGGACAGAAGTCGATACAGAGGACGCAGCCTTTACAGCGCTCCTTGTCGATCTGGATGCTCCCTTTCAATGATGCGTCCCTTGCTCCTCGTTCGGTCTATCTTGCCGGGACGACTGCCAATGAGTCGCCCGCCCATGAGTCGATTGTCCATAATAGTGCCTTGAGCGGTCCTCTGTTGAAACCCAGGGCGCGGAGCCAGGAAATCGCCGCGCCCTGCTGAGGGGCGCGTTCTGGCCGGCGAATGACAGTCGCGACGTGAAGATGCGGAAGACGATACAGACGAAGCGAACCGGGCGTTCCACCGTCGAGGTCTCAATCCGACCGGTACAGGCTGTCGACCAGGCGACCATCCGGCGATGGGCGCGCGCCGTCGCCGACACCATGTCGCGAACGTGTCCCCACGCCGAGGCCGCAGACCGCCACGACCCTGACTCCGGCCTCTACTGGTATGTGATCGCCGAGGACGAGCGCGACGTCGGCACGGTGTGGATCGAGCTGCTGCCAGCCGGTTCCGAAGCCGTACTTGGCGTGTACCTCGGTGATCCGTCGGACTGCGGCCGCGGCATCGGCACGGCGGCGATCGACCTCGCCATCACGGAGCTCCGTCGCGCGCACCCGCACCTGCCCATCGTCCTTCGAGTCCGCCGGTCCAACACCCGCGCCATCGCCTGCTACCGGCGCGTTGGGTTCACCGTCATCGGCAGTGGCTGCAAGTCGTTGCCCTCAGGCGAGGCAGTGCCCTACTACCGGATGGTTCTCCCAACGTTAAGACAAAAGCCCCGCCGATGCCTTGCGAGCCCGCCAGTTGAGCGCATCGATCCGACGCGCCTTGGGTCTGCAGTAGAGTCCAGCCGCGGCGCTCGTAGGTCATGCGCGGTGCGCTGCGCGCAGTCAGAGGAGGTCCGCGTGATTGTTCGCCCAGAGACCAATCGGGATTTCGACGGCATCCGCGAGGTCAACATCGTCGCCTTCCAGGGTCACCCCTACAGTCAGCAGACAGAACATCTCATTGTGGAGGCATTGCGGGTGGCCGACGCCTTGGAGTTGTCGCTCGTCGCTGAGTCTGACGGCGAGGTCGTGGGCCATATCGCATTCTCGGCCGCAGCTATCGGCGGCTCGTCGACGGGCTGGTTTCTGCTCGGGCCGGTGGCGGTCCGGCCAGCCCGCCAAGGCGAGGGGATCGGGCGCGCGCTGGTCGAAACCGGTCTTGATGCGCTGCGCTCTCGGCGAGCCTGCGGGTGTGTTCTGGTCGGAGATCCAGCCTTCTACGGCCGTTTCGGATTCAGGCAGTATCCGGGCGTAGCCTGGCATGGTGCGCCGGACGAGAGCGTGCTCTGCCTCTTGATGTCCGGCGAGGTGCCCACCGGCGAGGTGGTGCCACATCCTGCATTCCTGGCTGGGACGTAGGCCGGCGACGACGGCCGTGGAGACCAGGAGCCTGGCGTCGGACTGAACCGGCACGTGCCCGTGCCGACCGGCCTGTCGCCTGCGCAGGGCCGGATCGGCGATGTGGTCTCGCCAGCGGGACCTGCCCTCCGTCATGACTGGATCCCATGGCCCCGGGCGCAAGCCGCAGCGCGCGGGAGGACTTGTGCATCCTGCCGAATCCCTGTTGACGGCCCCTGACGGCGCCCGCGACTGCAAGCCCTCGCACCCCGTGACTCCCCCGCACCGCCCTCACGAGTAAAGAAGACTTGACATCGTGTCTGGTCCGTTTTACAGTCGTGCATGTAAAGCAAACCTGACATCGCGTCAATCACAGCAAGGAGGCAGCCATGCCGTTCGAAGAGAAGATCACGTGGGTCAGCGCAGTGGTCACGGTCATCGTTCCGGTCGCGTACTTCTTGATCGTGCTCGGCCGGCTCGCCGACTCCTCCGCCGCCGACATCGCCTACCAGCGGCCGCTCCTCATCGCCATCGGAGCGTCGATCGTCCTTACCATCGTCGGGTCGATCCTGACGGGGATCGGCACCGGAATCTCGGCCGAACTGCGGGGCAGATCCGCCTCCGGCGAGATCGACCGTAAGGACGAGCGGGACAAGACCATCAGCCGGCGCGGCGACCTGATCGGCTACTACGTCGCGTCCGCCGGCATGGTCGGCGTGCTCGCGCTGACGATGCTGCAGTACGAGTACTTCTGGATCGCCAACGCGCTCTACCTGTCGTTCGTGGTGGCGACGCTGGTCTCGTCAGTGGTCAAGCTGGTCGCCTACCACAGGGGCTTCTAGTCATGGGCAGGCCGACACGGGTGACGAATCACATCCGGGCTCTCAGGTTCGCCGCCGGCGAGATGACCCAGGCCGAGCTCGCCGACAAGGTGGGGGTCACGAGGCAGACCATCATCGCCATCGAGCAGGGCCGGTACTCGCCGTCGCTCGAGATGGCCTTTCAGATCGCCCGGGCGTTCGATGTCCCGCTCGATGACGTGTTCGACTACCCGAAACAGGGATAAGCGATGTCTTCAGAACCTACGGTCCTGCTCCTCGGCGCGACCGGGCGCACCGGTGGCCGCGTCCTGAACCAGCTTCTAAGCCGCGGCGTCCGTGTGCGCGCCGTGGTGCGGTCCGCCGAGAGACTCCCCGCGGACGCCGCCGACCATCCCAACCTGACGGTGGTCGTGGCCGACCTGCTGTCCCTGAGCGACGAGGACCTCGCGCGCCAGGTGCAGGGCTGTGAGGCCGTCATCTCATGTCTCGGCCACAGCGCGAGCCTGCAGGGGTTCTTCGGGTCGCCGCGCGACCTCGTCACCCAGGCAACGAAGAGGGTCTGCCGGGCGATCCAGACGGTGCGGCCCGTCCAGCCCGTGAGGCTCGTTCTCATGAGCAGCGTGTCGGTCAACCATCCCGGAGGGCTGGACACGCGTCGCGGATGGTTCGAGAAGGCGGTCGTCTGGATGCTGCGCGGCCTGGTCCCTCCCGCGAGAGACAATCAGCGCGCCGCCGACTTCCTCTACAACGACATCGGGACGGCCGGCCGCCATGTACAGTGGGTGGCCGTCCGTCCGGACTCTCTCCTCGAGGGCGACGTTACGCCGTACGCGTTGCATGAGACCCTCGTGAGCAGCCTCTTCCGCCCCGACCAGACGAACATGGCCAACGTCGCGCGCTTCATGTGCGAGCTGGTCACGGACCCTGAGGTGTGGGCGGCGTGGCAGGGCAAGCTGCCGGTGATCGTCAACGCCTCGCCGCCGTGACCCCGAGGAGTCGCCGACGAGGATCTGACCAGCTTCGCCTTCGTCGTGCCTCCCCGTCTGTCACTCGCGCAGGCCACAGCTCATGCCGCGAGTGGTTGTTGACCGCTCCCGAAGGCGACTGTGCCTGGACTGAAGCTCTTGACGATCAGCCATATCGCCATGACCATTTCCTGGACGGCGAGGGGCATCAACAAGATCACCGGATGCGTGCCGAACACGGAGGACCTCGGAGCTGCTGCCGTCAAGAACCGACTCGTACAGCACCCCGAGACGAAGCTCGTGACGAACCCCGCCACAAGCGCCGCTCCCAGGTACCTGGGAACATGACCGCCTTTCGCCACCCGGGAACTCATGCGTCAGCCGACCTCGCGCATCATGCGCTCGATGGAGTCGACCCGCTCGAGCATCGTCGCGAGATCGGACCGCATCGCCGACGTGGCGTCACGCATCTCTCTGGCGAGCGTCTCGTAGTCGGCCGCGAGCGTGCGATACTGCTCGGCGTGCTTCGCTTGGACCTCTTCCTTCGCCACCTCGGCCGAGATCCTCGACCTCGACAACGAACCGGGCCTGCTGCTCAAGGAGCCCATGATGATCATGCCGATGATGATCACGAGCGCTACCACGATTGCTGCCACGGGCCAACTGATACTCATCTCTCCACCCTCTCGTTAGGACTTGGACTGCTCCGCCAGCGTCGCTACTGCCACTGCGATCCGCTCCGGCGTGAGCTCCTCGCAGAAGGCCGTCACCTCGAAGTACCGAAGAGCCCTGCCGTCGGCCGACACCTCATGCCGACCGGTCACGAGCCCCGCCTTCTCCAGTTGCTTCAGATGCATGTGGAGGAGCGGCCGGCTCATCCCGAGCTCGCGGGCCAGCTCGCTGACGTAGACCTGCCTCTCGCTGAGCGCGGCAAGTACCCGCAAGCGATGAGGGTTCGCGAGAGCGCTCAGCATCGTCAGAAACTGGTCGCCGGTACGCTGTTTTGTCAAGGCATCTCCTTCACGTGTCAGTATTACCTTACACATAACAGGCAAGAGTGTCAACGGGCGACGTGCGGGACCATGCCGCGCGAAGGCAGAAGGACGCGGCGCTCTTCCGGTTCTGCTCGCCGGCGAAAGGGTGTGGCCGTCGGGATGGAATGGTTCCATTTGGGGGCAGTCCGGGGACCGGCTTCGCGATGATCCTTGGGATGCTGGTGGGAATCTCTTGTTCCGGTGCCTGTCGTCTATTCTTGTCCGGCCCTGGTCTGGGCTCCTGGTCGGCATATCATGATCGCTGTGGGCTCGTTTAGGGACGCTGAGGGGCGACCCGTCGCGATCTGGTCGTAGTCCGACCATGGGGATTGAGAGGACGACATGACGACGTTCGAACGGGGTGGGCAGTCATCGGACGGACCCGACGACGCGGTCCGTGTCGATGGAGGACTGATCACCGGCGTGCCTGCGGCGGAGAGCCCGCATGTCGTCGTCTACAAGGGGATCCCGTTCGCGGCGCCCCCGGTCGGCGAGCTGCGGTGGAAGCCGCCGCAGCCGGTCGCGCCGTGGGAGGGCGTGCGCAACGCCAGCGTTTTCGGGCCGACGTGCCCCCAGCAGCCCTACCCGGCGGGATGTGTGTTCCCGGAAGGCACGCAGCTGGACCGCTTCAGCGAGGACTGCCTCTACCTGAATGTCTGGACTGCGGGAACGGCAGCGACGGAGCCGCGGCCGGTGCTGGTGTGGATCCACGGCGGCGCCATGATTCGAGGCGCAGGCTCGTGTCCCGTCTACGATGGGGCCGCCCTCGCCGAAAAGGGCGCGGTCGTCGTCACGATCAACTACCGGCTTGGCGCTTTCGGCCTTCTTGCTCCTCCTGAACTGACGGCCGAGTCCGAGCATCGTGCCTCCTGCAACTACGCCCTGCTCGATCAGGTCGCGGCACTTGGCTGGGTGAAGCGCAACATCCGCGGCTTCGGGGGCGACCCCGGGCGGGTCACGATCTTCGGCCAGTCGGCAGGCTCCTCGAGCAGTGCGAGCCTCTGTGCCTCGCCGCTGGCGCGGGGCCTGTTCCACGGCGCGATCGGCGAGAGCGGAGGAGCCTTCGTCGGCATGCCTCCGCTGAAGCAGGCGGAAGGCTCGGGCGCGAAGTGGGCATCGTCGTTCGCCGACGGATCGCTGGCTGCTTTGCGCGAGAAGAGTGCAGAGGAGATCCTCGGCGCGACACCTCCAGCCAATCTGTTCTTCTCGTTCAACGTCGACGGGTGGGCTCTTCCCCGGGACTTCACGACGACGTTCGCGGAAGGCGCCCAGAACGACGTGCCGACCATGGTCGGGTATAACGCGGACGAGATGACCGCGTTGGCCCCATTTGCACCGACTTCAGCCGAAGCGTACATCGAGGCGACTCGCCGGCAGTACGGTGCGCTGACGGATGACTTCCTGAAGATCTACCCCGTGCGCGGACGACGACACGCGGGCGGCGCACTACGCGAGCGTGCGCGACTTGTTGATCGGGTGGGGGGTGCGCTCCTGGGCGAGGGCGGCGATCGCGACCGGCAAGTCAAAGGTGTACTCCTACTACTTCACCCGCGTCCCGCCCGGCCCGGACAGCCCGCTGTACGGCGCATACCACAGTGCGGAGATCGCGTACGTGTTCGGCAACCTGCGGCCGCCACGTCCATGGCAGGAGGCCGATTGCGCTCTCTCGGACGCCATGATGTCGTATTGGATCAACTTCGCGACCTGCGGCGATCCGAATGGAGGGGGCCTCGCGCGCTGGCCGGCCTACGACACCGCACGGGACACGAGGCTGACACTCGGCGACGCGATCGCGACCCACAGCGGTGTGAACAGCCGAGGAGTGAACTTCTTCGACATCTACTGGGCCAAGGTTCGGAGTGGCGAGCTGCCGATGCCGCGTTAGCAGAAACGGCTGCGAGCCCGGCGCCGAGATGACCGGGGTGTGCGGCACGGCAAACCTGGCGCTGGTGCGGTCTCTGGGGGCGACGACGGTGGTCGACTACGCGAGAGAGGACTTCACCGCTCAGGGGCAACGCTGCGACCTCATCTTCGACGCGGTCGACAAGAATAGGAGCGCGGCGGGGCTATCGCACTCGATCGGGCAGTGGCCTCTGGCGGCAAGCGTCTCTCGGTCGACGATGGAAGACCGAAGCTCCTCGCCGAGAGCCTGATGTTGCTTGGCGAGTTGGCGGGAAGGGCGAGATCAGGCCTCCCCATCAGTAGTACGCGCAGGCCCCCTACATCTGTGAGGTGGGGGATCGGTCGCCTTCGTCGCTGAGGTCTCCGATTGCGGGGTTGACGCGGACGGCCGGTGTCGGCGAGCCGTGACCGCAGAGGGCAGCGACTTTGCGCAGCGAACAAGCCGGCGAGGACCATCGGACAGGAGAAGCCGCAGTGAGCGATGAGCCCGGGCTGCGACCCGCAGAGAGCGCCACCGCAGAGCAAGAGCGACATTCTCTGCCCCTCGATCGCTTCACCGCCTTCTCCGACGGCGTCTTCGCGATCGCGATCACGCTGCTGGTGCTCGAAATCTCCGTTCCCCACGGCGCGGTTCGCGTTCTGCCGGCGCTGCGCGAGCAGTGGACCGAGTTCCTCGGCTACTACATCAGCTTCGCCTTCATCGGCGGTATCTGGATCACGCACGCGGGCGTGACCAGGTTCCTGAAGCGCGGGGACGCCGCCGCCTACGCGCTGAACCTGCTGCTGCTGCTCTTCGTCGGGCTGATGCCCTTCACCACGGACCTCATGGTCACGCACCTGACCGGCCCAGATGTCAAGATATCTGTGCTTCTCTATGGGGTGAACGTGCTGCTCGGCTCGCTCATGCTCAGCGTCCTCATCGTCTACCTCGCGCGGGAGCCGGCCCTGCTCTTGAACAGCATCGCTGAGAGCACCCTGAGGCGCGTGTCCCGGCAGCGCTGGACCGCGATCGGCATGAACGTCTTGGCACTCGTCGTAGCCCTCGTCGCCCCGCAGGTCGCCGTCGGCCTGTACCTCGTCGTGACCACCCTCCTGCTGATCATCCCGCTGCTCGGTCTGCGCCGGCATCGGCGTCAGCCGAGCGCAGGGTAGGCGTCGCATCCAGTCCCACCGCGTCCCCTACCGTTCCATCCGCGCGCGCGCATTTGGGTGCAGAAAGCGTGCAAGCGGCGGTCCGGGCGACGGTGCGGACGCGTGCCCTACATGAACGGTGAGGTCGCCTGCGTCGCTTCGCCCGCGTGGATTAGGGATCGACGTGGGCCGACTGCGGCTCTGGCGAAGCGCATTGACTCTGCGGGCCGCCAACAGCCAGGAGGCCGTTGCCCTTGCGGGCTGCGGGCCTCCTGCCGCCGGTCGTCGGCCACGCTGCTCGCCGTCCGCGGAGAGTCATGCTCTACCCCGGCACAATGGCGCGCTCTCGCGCCGACGGGGAATACTCCGCATACGTAGCGCGGCGCGTCCGCGCCGCGCCGAGCGAGGGGTGAAGGAGGCGAGCGTCATGGCATCCGTTCGGACTTTCAAGGTGGGGCCGCGAGCGCTTCTGGCGGGCGACGGCGCCCTGCTGATGGCCTCAGCCTGTGCGGTCTTGGCGCCGCTGGCCTTGCTGATCGAGGCCGGCGCGATCCCGGTGATAGTGGTCGGCCTCCTCGCGCCGCTGCTCGCATGGTGGCTGCACGGGCGCCGCGTCGACCGCACGGCCACGGGCGGAGCAGCCCTCGGCTACCTCACCGGCATGGGGCTCACCTTGGGCCTCGTAGCGCTGACTGTGATCGTCATTCTGACGCTCACCGCCGTCGGCCTGTCCGCCACATCAGTTGACGCTGGGAGGGTGCTGGCGCAGATCCAGATCGTCATCATCGCCGTGGCGTACTTCGCCCTGGCCGCATGGCTCGACGTCGTCGCGCTGCGGGACCTCTCGGCGAAGCGGCGCGCGCATGCCCGGCTCGATGTCGCCCGCCTGGTCGCGACCGTGGCAGGCGTCGCCTACCTTGTGGGCTTGGTCGTCTGGGCGACGGGACATCCCCAGTTCGACTACATCGGGATGATCCTGTTTCTCGGGGGCTGCGGCATCGTGGGGGCGGCGGTCGTGACGGTCGCCGACCTGATGGTCAGGAGCCACGGGCAGCGGAGCCACGGGCACCTGGTCTCGGGCGTCTGATCGATCGCGCGTCGTAGTCCGGCGGGGCTCGTTCACCCGGCTTCTTGGCGCGTGCGGGCCGTGCGGCGAATCCCGTTCCATCCACGAGCACCCAGTTGGGTTGCCTGCAGCATCCGGCGACCTCCGGCCGGAGCTGGGACGACACTCTCGGCAACATCGTCGGGACGGGGCGCGGACCCGAGACCCGTCTGCGGCACGGTGGCGCTCGGAGCTCAGGTGCTGGAGGACACCGGGGCCGTGGAGGCGTCCTCGCCGCTGCGCGAGTGTTCCCGCCCTGGGCCGTTCGCCCAGGGCGGCTGAGGCAAGCCGTCTGGGGATGTCGAAGGCGGAGACGGTGTACCCCATGAGCGCGTAGAGGCCGCAGAGGGCGACGATCTCGACGACCCCGGCGAGGCCGTGCACGGCGACGATGCGCTCCTGCACGTCGGCCGGGATCGAGCGGTGCGCGACGACCGCGTCCACGGCCGCCAAGGCCACCGCCTGGTCGTCGCGCAGCCCGTCGGGCAGCTCGTCGCCGGCCATGACGGCCACGGTGGCGGGGTCCAGCCCCTCCAGCTCGGCCGGGCGCTGGTGGTGCGCCCACTCGTAGGCGAACCGCTGGCGTGCGGCGTACCGCACGATGACGAGCTCGCGCACGTCGCCGGGCAGCACGCCCCCGAAGCTCAGCAGCTCGCCGAGCGCCCCGACGCGGCGCGCCACCGCCGGAGCGTTGAACATGCGCACGTACACCTCGCCGATGGCGGCGCGGCCATCGGCGTGGGCGCGGGCGCCGGCCATGTGGCGGAACGCCTCGAGGTCGGCGCCGGTCAGGCTCTCGGTCGGGTCCGGCAGCGCCGCCATCAGTGGTCGTCCTCCCACTCCCTCATCGCTTGCCTCCACGGCGTCACCGGCGTGGGGAAGGCCTTGTCGATCCGCAGATCGAGGAGGTACGGGCCATCCGCCTCCAGAGCGCGCTGCATCGCGGCGCGAATCTGCGCCGGCTCTTTGACCGCCTCGCCGCCGGCGCCGAGGGAGCGCGCAAACCCTGCCCAGTCGACGCCGTCGATCGCGGTGAGCGCCTCCGGTCCCGCGCCCATGGCGCGCGCCCGGTACCAGATGTTGCCGTAGGCGCCGTTGTCCATAAGCGCCACGATGACCCGGGCGCCGTCGCGCGCCGCGGTGTGCAGCTCCATGCCGTGCATGAGCATGCAGCCGTCCCCGGTGGCGACGAGCACGGGTGCCTGCGGACGCGCCAGTGCGGCGCCGATGCCCAGGCCGAGCCCGCCGCCCATCGGCGCCAGGTTGGCGAGCGAGAGGTGCGTGCCGGGCGTGTAGGCGTCCCAGTACTCGGCGAACCAGGCTCGGTGGGCGCCGGAATCCACCGCCAGGACGCCGTCGCGCGGCAGCGCGGCGCGCAGTTCGGTGACCACGCGCGCGGGGTGCATCGGCACCGCGTCGCTGCGCCTGTCCTCCGCGCCGTACCGTCCCGGCCCCGAGGCACGCACCGCGGCGAGGAAGCGGCGGCGCTCGTCGCGGCCGGCGTCGAGCGCGGCTGCTTCCCTGCCGCCGAGGGCCAGCAAGCGCTCCAGCACGGCGCCGGGGTCGCCGACCAGCGGCACCTCCGCCGGCCAGGTGCGGCCGATGGCCAGGGGGTCGGCGTCGATGTGCACGAGAGCCCGCGACGGCAGCATCTTGCGGTCCCAGTGCAGGGTGTCGCGCTCGTTGAGCCCCGAGCCCATCACGACAAGCGCCTCGACTTCGTCGCTGAGGACGGCCTCGGTGGCCCAGCGCGAGCCGCCGTAGCCGAACACGCCCAAGGCAAGAGGGTGATCCTCGGGGAAGACGCCTTTGCCCGCCAGCGTCGTGGCCACGGGCAGCTCGAAGCGCTCGGCGACCTGCAGGAGCACGCCGGCGCCCGCGACGCCGTGCACCCCGCGGCCGGCGAGGATCACGATGTTCTTGAGAGGGCGCGACCCGGCCAGCAGGCTCAGGGCCTGGTCGAGAGCGTCCTCGTCGACCGGACGCATCGCGGTGAGTGCGGCCGGCACGGGCGTCCACCGACCGGCAATCTCGGCGGACTGCACGTCGACCGGTACGGAGAGGTGCACCGGCTCACGCAGCACCAGGGCGTGCGTGACGGCCTGGCGCAGGTGGCGCGGCAGCACCGCCGCCGATGACACCGACTCGGAGAGCCCGGTGAGTGTGCGCAGCGCCGCGATGTCGTCGAGGGCGGCGCCCGAAGCATCCTGGAAGCCGCCCATGCCCTCCAGCGTGGTGGGCACCTCGCCGCTGATGGCCAGCACCGGCGAGCGGTCGGCTTTGGCTGCGGCAAGGGCGGTCGCCATGTTCAGCACTCCGGGACCCCCGATGCCGAAGCATACGCCGAGGCCGCCAGTAGCCCTGGCGTACCCGTCCGCCATGTACGCGGCTCCTCCTTCGAAGGCCGCCACGACCGTGTGCAGCCCTTCGGTGCCGGTCATCGGCGGCATGAAGGCGTCGTTGAGCGCGCCCGGCACCATGAAGCAGCACCGCACGCCCTGGGCCCTGAGCGCCTCGAGGATGTACTCGCTTCCGTTCATCGTCACGTCCTTCCTCCGCGAGCGCGTACCGCGCGCGCCCAGTCTACAGGCGCGCCCGTCGCCCGGAGCAGGGAGGCGCGCTTGCGGCGTGCCGGGGCGGGAAGAAGAGCCGCGCGGCGGCGCTCTGCTCATCGAACAGAACGTCGAGCGGCTGGTGGACCGGCGCCACCTCTCGGCGGAGTCGCTCGCGGCGGTGCTGTCCAAGCCGGTGGACGCCGCTGGGGTCGTGGACGTGAGCGCGCTGCCGGCGGCCTGAAGAAGAGACCATCCCGACGATGGACTTGCCACACATCGGGACTTGACCACACGCCCTCCCCGATGGACGATCCGGCAGAATCGCCCATCGGGGAGGGCGGCAGGCAGTGCTCAAGGTCATGGGCCAGTTATGGCCGCTCTGAGAACGAGCGAGTATCATCGCCTCTGCAGCGCAGATGCCGCCCCACATGGTCTCGGGCGGTTTCGGTACGGTCAATCGGCTGACGCGGCAGAGGGGGCCCCGACATGAATCCGAAGCTCAAGATGACGACCGACATCCCCGCATCCATCCTGACCCCGGACACCGTCGAGACGCGGCTGGGGACGCTGAAGTTCTTCGACGGCTTTCCGGACGAGGTGACCGTCCAGAAGGTCTACGACAATCTCGACTTCCAGCGCGGCGTGCAGGCGTTTCTCACCGCGCTGCCGGCGGCGGACATGGGCGCGCTGCGCGCGGGCTACCGTTCCGTCGGTCCCGACAACCAGACCCTGCTCATCACCGAGTCGCTGATGGACTCGCACCTGCTGTACTTCGTGGCCAACACCGAGACCGTCTACAACATGGCCTGGCTCGACGCGAAGGACGGCCCCCTGGTCATCGAGATGCCGCCCGACGTGCTCGGCTTCATGAGCGACTTCTGGAGCCGCTACGTGACCGACGTGGGCAGGACCGGCCCGGACAGAGGCGCGGGCGGCAAGTACCTGCTCCTCCCGCCGGGCTACACGGGCGCGGTGCCCGACGGCTACTTCGTGCTCCACTCGCGCACCTACGGCAACGCCATCATCTTCCGGGGCTTCGTGAAGGACGACGACTTCCGGCCCGCGGTCGAGAGCAGCGAGCAGCACTACCGCGTCTACCCGCTGGACCAGGCGGCGGACCCGCCGGCGATGGACTTCGCGAAGGTCTCCGGCAGGTACATCAACACGATCCCGCCCAGCGACGCCTCACTCTTCGAGCTCGTCGCCACCGTCGTGCGCGAGGAGCCGCTGGAGGCCGTCGACCACGAGACCCGCGGCCTGCTCGCCGCCATCGGCATCCGCAAGGACCAGCCGTTCGCGCCCGACGCGCGGATGCAGGGCATCCTCGCCGAGGCCGCCGCGGTCGGCAACGCCACCGCGCACGCCATCCTCTACGACACGCGAGACCCGGGCCTCTACTACTATCCCGACAGCGCGTGGAAGAAGGGCAGCAAGAGCGACGACGTCGAGTTCTCGCCGGGCGGGGTGCTCGACCTCGACGAGCGGACGTTCTACTTCTGCGTCACCACCCAGATCAGCCCGGCGATGTGGGTGAAGATGGTGGGCGCCGGCTCGCAGTACGCCATGGCCGACCACGACGCCGCGGGCCGCTACCTGGACGGCGCCAAGACCTACCGGCTGCACCTGCCGCCGCACGTCCCGGCGAAGGACTTCTGGTCGCTGCTCGTCTACGACCCCCAGACGCGCTCGATGCTGCAGACCGACCAGCGGTTCCCCAGCCTCAGCAGCGAGAAGAAGGGTCTCGCCGTCAACCCTGACACCTCGGTAGACGTCTACTTCGGCCCGCAGCCTCCCACCGGCAAAGAGAGCAACTGGATACAGACCATCCCCGGCAAGGGGTGGTTCACCTTCCTGCGACTGTACGGCCCGCTCGAGCCCTGGTTCGACAAGACCTGGCGGCCGGGGGAGATCGAAATGGTGGAGTGACCACAGCGGGGACGCTGGCGACGACGCGAACGACGATGCGAGGAGGGTGCATCCATGGATCCCACTGACAAGGCGATGCAGGTACCCGGCCGCGAGATCGAAGCGGTCACGACCCCCGACAGGGTGGAGACGCGGATCGGCACGCTCCACTTCACGGATGGCATGCCGACCGCGGACACGCTCGACAAGGTCTACGACCACCTGGACTTCACGCACGCCTTCGAGGCGTTCGTGAACGCTCTGCAAGGCGTCAACACCCACGCCATGCGCCGGGGCTACCTCGAGGCCGGGGTCGGCGACAACGAGTTCCTCATCTTCTCCGAGCTGATCGATGCGAGATCGCTGTTCATGATGCCCAACGCGGACACGGTCTACGTCGGCGGCTTCCTCGACCTCAGCGCCGGCCCCATGGTGCTGGAGGCGCCGCCGGGCCTGCTCGGCGCTGTCAACGACTACTGGGGCGGCTGGGTGATCGACGTCGGCGCCTCCGGCCCCGACCGCGGCGCGGGTGGCAAGTACCTCCTCGTGCCGCCCGACTACGACGGCCGCCTGCCCGAGGGCGGGTTCTTCATCGCCCGGCCCAAGACGCTGCGCGTCATGATGTTCGGCCGCCTCTTTCTGCAGGACGGCGACCCTGGGCCGGCGGTCGAGCTGCTGCGCAGCTCCATGAAGGCTTATCCGTACCAGGTCGGCGGGGTCGGCACCTCCTTCGCCGCCTTCCTGCGCGGCGAGGCTGCGCTGGGGGCGGTCACGCCGCCGCCCGAGACGGTCTTCCACCTCGCCAGCGGCAAGGTGATGAACACCATCTTCCCCAACGACTTCACCTACTTCGAGTGGCTCGACGAGGTCGTGCAGCAGGAGCCGGCCGGCTCGCTGGACCCCGAGCGGATGGGCGCGATCGCGGCGATCGGTATCGTCAAGGGGAAGCCCTTCGCGCCCGACGACCGCATGAAGCGAATCCTCACCGAGGCGGCCGCGGCCGGCAACGCTACTGCGCGCAGCCTCCTCATGCGCCCTCGTGAGGCGGCCGCGTACAACTACCCGGACTCCGCCTGGATGCCGCTCACCCTGTGCATCTGGGGGCACGACTTCGAGACGCCGCCGCCGGCGATCGAGGGGCCGGTGCGGGACGGCGTGCGCACGCCGGAAGGAGTGAGGACCGCGCCGTCCACCGGCTACCGCATGCTGAACGCCCGCACCGGCTTCTACTACGGCGGCATGGCCATCAGCCCGGCCGAGACCATGCTCCTGAGCGGCATCGGCTCGCAGTACCTGCTAGCGACCACGGATGCGGACGGGGCGTACATGGACGGCGCCAGGACTTACAAGCTGACGCTGCCCAAGGACATCCCCGCGGGCAGGTTCTGGTCCCTCACGATCCACGACAACCAGACGCGCTCGATGCTCGACACGCCGCAGCGCTACCCGCGCGCCGGCAGTCAGGGCTACCCGTCGCCCGCCGCTGAGCCGAGCGCCGACGGCTCGACGACCGTGTACTTCGCGCCCGAGCAGCCAGACGGTGTCGGGCGTGGCAACTGGATCCAGACCGTCCCCGGCAAGGGCTGGTTCGTATTGTTCCGTCTGTACAGCCCGCTCGAGCCGTTCTTCGACAAGACGTGGCGGCCCGGCGAGATCGAGGTGGTGCGGTGAGTTGACGCGGGCCGGCGGGCCGCTCACGCACTGCCAGTCACCGTGACGGCGCTCGCCTCGTAGCTCCGGACTGCATCGAGCACGCGGGGGTAGATCTCGGCGGCGCCGACCATCGCGACGAGGCCATCCTTCTCCATGAAGTCGCGCACGGGTGCGTGCAGCCTGGCCAGCATGATCCGGATGCCAGCCTTGCGCAGACCCGTCACGAGGTCGGCGAGCTGGTCGGCGGCGGTGGTGTCCATGTCGGCGGTCGCCTCCAGGTCGAGGACCACCGCCCTGACCGGCTCCCTCGGACCGGTGGCCGGCTTCGGCGCCGCCGTTTCGTTCCCTGAGCTTGGGGCGCTTGTCCCGGCCACCGGGGTGCCCGCCCTGACCAGTGCACGCACCTCGTCTGCGAACCGGTCGGCGGTGGGGAAGACGAGCGGCCCGTCGAAGCGGTAGATGATGAGACCGGGGATGACGGTGTAGTCGGGATGCGTCACCAGGTCGGCGAACTCATCCCCGTCCGGGCGGCGCCCGAGCACGGCCGAGTTCGGGCTGCTCTCACGCAGGATGAGCAGCGCCAGCGAGAGCACGACGCCGATGACCACGCCGGGCAATACGCCGAACAGCAGGACGCCGACGAGGGCCGAGGCGGAGAGGGCGAAGTCGGCGCGGCGCACGCGATAGAGGCGCTTCAGGCTCGCCAGTGAGTAGTACTTGCGCAGAGCCATGATCACGATGGCTCCCAGGGTGGCCTCGGGGAGGTACGTGAAGAGACCGGTGAGGAAGAGCAGCGTCGCCAGGGCCAGTACGGCGCACAGCAGGGCGACGACCTGCGTCTTGCCCCCTGCGGCTTCGCCGGCGGCGCTCTTCGAGAGGCTGCCGTTGACGGCAAAGCCTTGCATCAGCCCTGCCCCCAGATTGGCCAAGCCGCTGGCGACCATCTCCTGGTTCGCATCGACCTCGTAGCCGAGGCGGGCTGCCTCCGCTTTCGCCACGGCGAACGACTCGATGTAGCCCACAAGTGCCACGGCCATGGCTCCCGGCAGCAGGTGGTAGATGTCTTCGAGGGTCACCCCGGTGAGCTGCCAGCCGGGCAGGCCGCCGGGGACGTGGCCGACCACGGCGAGGCCGTGGTCGGCCAGGCCGAGCAGGGAGGCGAGGAGCGTGGCGAGGACGACGGCCACGAGGGCGGCGGGGACCTTCTGCAGGTAGCGCTCGATGACGAGGAGCAGCACGAGGCTGCCGGCGCCGACGACGAGCGGCAGCCAGCTCCACGCGCCCGCCTGGCCGAGGAGGCTCACCGTCTTCTGGAGCGCCGTGTCGCCGGAGAGATGGACGCCCACGAACTTGCCGACCTGACCGATGGCGATCGTGTACGAGAGCCCGATGATGAAGCCGTCGAGGACGGGTTTCGCGAGGAACTTGGCGACCAGGCCCAGCCGGGCGAGACCGGCGAGCACGAGGATCGCGCCGGTCAGCAGCGCCAGGGCGATGGTGAGCGCCAGGTAGCGCTGGTCGCCGCCGGAGGCGGCCAGCGGAGCGACGACGGCGGCCGAGACGATCGCCACCGTAGAGGTCGGGCCGACCATGAGGTGCCGCGAGCCGCCAAAGAGGGCGTAGGCGATGAGCGCCAGCGGCGCGGCGTAGAGCCCGTACTGCGGCGGCACGCCGGCAATCCCGGCATAGGCGAGCGCCTCGGGCACCAGAAGCGCCCAGACCGTCAGCGCGGCGAGGATGTCCCCGGTGAGCCAGGCGCGACGATACCGCGGCAGCCAGCCCGCCGCCGGCAGCAGGCGCTGCAGCCGTGGCGGTCTCTCCGGCGGCCCGGCGAGCATTCGCGCGTGGCTCGTGGGACTCATGCCGTTCTCTGCACCCCTTGCCCCTCACCCGCGTGAGAACGGATGAGCTCGAATGAGTATGTCACGCGCCCGGGCGTCGTACTATGGTCGTACGCGGAGACGGCGGGCCGCTGCAAGCGACACGCTTGCGCACGTTCATGAAGGTCTACCCCTACCAACCCGGCGGGGTCGGCACCTCTTTCGCCGCGTTCCTGCGCGGCGAGGCTCGCCTCGGGCCGGTCACCACCCCGCCCGAGACCGTCTTCCACGACTGCAACGGCAAGATGATGAACACCATCGGCAGGATCCCCGCCTCGGCAGACAACAGCCCCCGCCCGGTCGTCCGTGCGCGGGCTGGTCCTCCTTGCCTCGCGGCGCCATCGCCGCTAGAAGCGGATCACGTCCCCCTCCAGCGGGGCGATGATCGTGCCTTTGTATCCGACCTTGGCATTGGCCTTCTTCACCGCCGTGAGGATGTTGTTCCTGGCTGCCTTGAGCGGGCTCTGCGTGTAGTCGCCGTAGTGGATCAGCACCAGCTTGCCGACGTTCGCGTTCTTGGCGATCACCGGGACCTGCCCCACGTCGGTGTGGGAGTCGACAAGATGCCAGTAGAGCGCCTTGGTGGACGCGACCGACGAGTCGGGGTCCGCGACGAGGGTCGCGGAATCGTCTCTCGCCGCTTCGTGGAGCAGGACGGTGGCGCCCTGGGCGAAGGCGTTGAAGGCCTCCTGGAACTGCGCGTTGGTGGGTTGCGCAGGGTAGTAGCCGGACGTCGCACCGGCTCCCGGCCCGCCTGCCGAGTAGTACGGAGATGAGGGGCTGAAGTCACGCCGTGCGTTGTACTGCGCCCGATCGCCGGAGAAGACGATGGTCTTGCCGGTCGGCTGCCCATCCTTCAAGAGGGTGAAGCGGTACGCATAGCAGGTCCCGAGCTCCTCGTCGTGGTCGACCTCGAGCGCCTCGACCTTCATGTCAGGGTCGCCGCTCAGCACGGGGATGGCAACGAGCTTGTCCGGCGCGTTGGGCGTGATCGCGGCCGTCGTGACGGCCGGCCTCGGCGCAGGCACGGTGGCCGGGATGTCGAGGTAAGGCCGCGCCCAGAAGTGCAGGTCGTACCCAGGGCCGAAGCCCGCCTCGATGCCGTTCGTCATGACGTCGAGCGCATTCACGCCTCCGACGTTCGGCAGGGTCGGCCCGTAGGCGTTGAGCGTCTTCAGGTCGTGGTCGGGGCCGTTCGCCTGGGAACCCCTGGACAACAGGTCGGCATAGCCGGCCGTGTGATCGATGTGGTAGTGCGTGAAGAACAGGCCCTTGACCTTGTCGAGGGTGACGCCCAGCTTCATGAACTGATGGGGAGTGCCGGCGCCGGCATCCACCAGGTACGCGCTCCCGTTGTGGAACAGGGCGAAGCCGGAGTTGCTCCTGTCCGGATAGAAGACCGGCCCGGCGCCGAGCCCGAGGACGGCGACGCAGTCGCCGCCTACGTCCGCTGCAGCCCTTCCCTCAGGCGCCGCGGCTCTCACATCCGCGCTCGCGACGCCGCCTAGCGCCGAAGCCGCACCGATCGCGGCGCCGGTGAGGCCCGCCGCCTTCAGGAACTGGCGCCGATCCATCGGCGTGCCGAGCGGCCGTTCTCTCGGCCGTCCGTCCTCGTGATCCCTGGGTTCGTCAGACATGTGGTGCCGCCCTCCTCTCTCCTCTCGGCTCGCCTCGACAGGGAATACCGGCGGACGAGCGTCAGGACGATCATCGGCAAGGCCGGAGTGACCCTGCGGGTCTCATACTGCTGCATTCCCGGCAAGAAACGCCCGTTGGTCGAGTGCTTCAGCGCGTTTCTCAGCTGGAGCACGCGAACGTCGGCCCGAAGGCCGGGGCTACCCAGGACCTGGGCGAGCGTCTGTTGTTGCGCGCGCCGGCCAACCTCCAGAGCGTGCGGCCGGCCGGCGCAGAGCCGCCCAAGGCTTCCCTGGAGCTTCTCGGGTACAGTCTGATCGGCGCGCTGCACGACGCCGTCAACCTGCCGCCGCCGTCGCCTTGGGGCACGACGCACCGCCGCCGCACCATCCGGAAGAGGTAGGGCGCGAAGCCGCGCGCCTGCCAGCACGTCGAAGACAAGGGATTCGCGGTCCTCCAGTCGCTGAAGCAGACGGCGTAGCCGGCGTCTTGCGCTGCGGCCACCCCTGCCGCGGTCAATGCCAGGCCGACGCCCCTTCCCCGCTCCTCGGGGACCGTGGCGGCTGCGCCAAGCTCCACCGCGCCATCCGACACTCCGTCGACGCCGGCGCTCTCCATGGGAAACCACACCTGGTGGCCGACGGCCCGTCCGGCCCGGAACGCAAGCAGGGTGGTCGAGTGCGGATCCGTGGGAAGCGCGGCGTCGCCGGGGCGGCGTACTCAACGACTAAGGATGAGGGAGGCGATCACGGCCCAGAAGATCGTGAACTGGATCACCGCACTCGTCACCTCGAGACGACGCACCTCGTGCGTCATCTCGAGCTGGTGCTGCTTCAGCCGGTGGTTGCCCCAGATGACCTGCAACAGCGTGCCGATGATCATGGCGTAGGCCATGACGTAGATCTTGTCCATGAGGACGAGATACGAGAGCTCGGGCAGGTCGCCCGAGTAGGCGATCTGGAGGAGCACGGTCGTCAGAAGCGCAGTGGCCGGCATGCCGGTGCGCATGTCGATCCAGTTCGGCCGGAGCAGCAGCGCGAGCCAGTTGGTGAACATCACGACCACCAACGGGAACATCAGGTTCCACAGGAAGTAGTCGACGTCGTGCTCGATGTTCACGATGAACCTCAGGCTCGTGAAACGGGTCGCAGCGGACCCGGCCGTGCGGTCGCCGAAGGTCGTTCCGTAGTCGTGCGCGAGGGACTGTGACCACAGGCCCTCGATGTTCCAGCCGGGGATGTCCACGGTGGCGTTGATGCCCGACTGCTCGCGGTCCGCGATGAAGACCACCTCGTCCAAGGTGCGGCCGCCGTCCTCCAGGTAGAGCGTGATGTGCTGGCGGTCCAGCGGGTACATGCGCAGGTCGTAGGCCTGGAAGAAGAGCCCGCTGACGCGCATCTCCTGGTACTTGGAACCGTCGGGCATGAGTTTGGGTTCCGGGAACGCCATGGTCTTCTTGAGCTGCCTGCCCTCGACGGCATTGGCGAACTCGAGAGCGAGGGTGGGGTCGGTGTCGCCGCGCCACGTCAGCCACACGTAGACCGTGAGGTAGCACGTGTCGGCCTGGAAGTCGATGCCGGTGATGCTGGTCCAGTAGGCGCCGACGGTGACCACCTGCGCGGTGGGCGTCACCCGGTCCAGAGGCGCGTACTGACCGCTGGCCGCGTCGGCGTGCTTGTAGAGCACGCCGGGGTCGGGGGTCTGCGCCGAGGCGGCGCAGGCCGGGCCCGCCGCAGCGAGCAGCACGGCCAAACAGACCAGCAGGACGGCAAGCACTGCCGCAGGCGCGCCCCGGCGTCTCACGAGGCGCCGCCTCCCGCCTGCGCCGAGCACAGTGGAGCGTGAAGGGTCGTGGAGCCCATGGGGTGCATGCTTCGGCGCGCGGCCGCGCGACCCTGCCCCGGGCCGGGTACGCAAGGGGCGTGAGATCGCTGCCGTAGTTAGTCCGGAGACGACGGATGAGGCCGACCCCGGCGTCCTGCGGGACGCCGGGGTCGGCCGGCCACACGTACGCGATCGTCGTCTCGTCGGGCGAGATCAGGACCGCCGGCGTGTCGTCACCAGAGGAACGGCTGCAGCCGTTCGTACATGTAGATCCAGCGATCCGCGATCGCCTGCGGGATGCCCTTGCCGGCCTGCGCCTTGACCTGGTTCATCAGCGCCTGCAGGACGTTGAGGGCGGTCTTGGTGTCGCCCCGGTCGTAGGCTGCTTTGAAGGCCTGCAGCTTGGCCAGCAGGGCGGTGCGGAGGCCGCGAGACACCTCTTCAGCGCCCGCCGCCAGCAGCTGGCCGCTCGTTGTCTGCGTCCACCCCGTCTGCACGTTCTGATAGCTGTTCGCGTGCCAGGAGATGCACCACGGCAGGCTCTGCGTGTACTCACCCTTCACGCCCTCCGGGATCCAGAACGCGTCCTTCGTGAGGGGCTCGAGGAAGTACATCTTCAAGCCGAGCGTGTGGAGGAAATACGGGTACCTATCGGGCGTGTCCTTCTTGGTCTGCGGCGGGTCGAAGGCGGGGACCGCGTACACCAGGCTCAGATTGCTCCCGATGACGGTCTGGGTGGAGGAGCCGATGGTCGGGGAGCCCTCCATGCCGGCCTCGAAGCCGAAGGCTCCGGCCGTCACGCCGACGGTGTTCTTCGCGCTCCTCGACTGCAGCAGGGAATCACTCGTGCTCCACACGAACTCGGTCTTCGGGCCCTCGGAGAGGAAGTCGCGGGAGGATCCCGAGGTTCCTCAGGAAGTCCATGCGGTACTTCATCGAACGGCCGTGGGCGTTGTCGCCGGAGGCGTCGGTGTCGCCCCACCACCACACCCGCGCGTACTGCTGCAGCGAGGTCACCGCCGTCTTGTCCGGCAGCGTCTCGGCCACCGGCTCCGGGGCGATGCAGGAGGTCAGACGGTTGCGGCTGCTGTTCTCGACGTGGCCGGAGGCGTTGCCCCCCGTCGACACGCGGCCGCGCGGGTTGAAGGTTCCTCCCGTGCCGTCTGTGTCGAAGACGAACTGCATGTGGTAGACGTTGTTGGTGTCCCAGCCGATGCCCCAGAGCTGCAGTGCCGTCGTGCTGTACGGGGCCGCCGGCGCGTCCTGCGTGCAGCCGTCGACATCGCCCGTAGAGATCGTCAGCTCCTTGTACTTGTTCGGCAGGGTGGCGACCTCGGCCACGGCCTTCGTGGCCGGATCGAGCGTCACAGTTTGCAGGTGCCGGTGGTGCTGTCGCCGCCGAAGGCGTCGTCCTTGGTGACGGACGCGATCAGCGCGGCGCCGTCCCGGTCCCTGGTGACGACGTCGCCGTTCAGCAGGCAGTCCTTGTCCGCGAAGATGTGCATCGGGGTCGCGCCGCCGCTGAACGTCTCACCGTCGGTCGACGTGATGAGGTACAGGTCCCTGGTGTTGCTGTACTGGAGCAGGATGTACAGCGTGTCGTTGATGACCTTCACGACGAGCCCGCGGATGACCTGCGGGTGATCGGCGTCGTTCGGCCGGTGCTCCCAGATCTGGACGGCGGGAGGGTTCCACCTGGTGCCGTCCACGTACTCCGTCGCGATGGGGTCGATCTGCTTCTGGTAGAGGATGGCGCCGGTGTTGTCGTCATAGGTCTTCGCGATGTAGAGGAAGAGCTTGTCCTTGAAGACGGCGAAGCGGGCGGCGTTTGGACGCCTCCCGTCGGAGTAGTCGTTGGACCAGTCCCAGGTTTGGCCGTCCTCCACGACTCTTCAGTGGGTCGGCTGCGATGGGGCTTCGCCGCCGGCCGGAGCGTGCGAGACGTAGACGGCGATCTCGTTGTCCAGGGCGTCCTTGTCGTCCTTCTTGGTGAACGCCTCCCAGACGTCTCCGCCGTAGTAGATCGTGTCCCCTCCTCGTTTCTTGGCGTCTCTGCGCGGATCCTTGCGCGTGATCTCCAGGCGGCGCATGTCAGACCTCTTCGCCGCTCTCAACGGTGACGGTGAGGCATTCCAGAGGGGCCGCTGCGTCCGTGACATCCCCGATGAGCGCCGCGAGGTCCCGGCTCGACCGCGCGTGGTACTGCCGCCGGGACCACAGCCGCACGACGTCGCCGTCCGGGCTGATGCCGAGCACGAGCAGCCCTGGACGGGTCTCGAGCAGGGAGAAGGCGGCCTCCGCGTGGCCGCTGTCGACGTCGAACACCACCACGTCGGGGGCCAGTGCGGCGAGCTCCGAGGCGCCCGGCAAGGGCAGCGGCAGGTGGATCACCTCGTACTGCCGCGTACGCTCCAGGCTGGCGCCCACGCTGCCGACAACGATCGAGTTGCCGTAGAGCACGATGCGCTTGCGTCTGGTCACGTCCCCACATCCCTCCCTGCCGCCTTGCTGCGAGGAGTCTGCGAGCGGGGGGAGGCGCCCACAATGTCCGGGGGGACATACTTGGGGACAGTCTTGCGGGCTGTCTCGCGGGACAGTGGCCGGGCGGGAGGCGCGGCAAACGGCCGCACGAGCGGCGGCGAAAGCCGCGGCGGAGCGGCCTGAACAAGGCCAAGAGAGCGCCGCGGAGAGCGGCGGGCTTGGCGCTAGTCGGTGGTCTCGCCCTGCGCCATCAGGGCGCCGGCGTACGCCAGCACCTGGGCCCGGTTCTGCAGGTGCAGCTTTCGCATGATCTCGGCCATGTGGTACTTCACCGTGCGCGGGCTCAGGCAGACGCGGTCACCGACCGCCTTGTACGAGAGGCCCTGCGCCACCAGGTCGAGTACTTCGAGCTGGCGCTCGCTGAGGGGCTCCTTCGCGTCGGGCGGCTGGGGAAGAGGGCGCGGCGCCTCCCGCTGCCCGAGCTCTGACCCGAGCTCGGTCGCCGTCGCGAAATGGGCCAGCAGCCGGGCGGCCAGGCCGGGGGAGAAAGGCGGGACGTCCTGCTCGGCGTCGTGGAGCGCATCGATGAGGCTCTCCGCGTCCATGCTCTTGAGCAGGTACCCCGTGGCCCCCGACTTGACCGCCTCCAGAAGGTCCTCGCTCTCGGCGGAGGTGGTCAGGACGATGACCTTGGTCTCCGGGAGCTCTGCTTTGATGACGCGCGTTGCCTGGAGCCCGTCCCAGACCGGCATGCGGATGTCCATCAGAATCACGTCGGGGCGCAGCTTCCTCGCCAGCTCGGCGGCCTCGCGCCCGTCCCGCGCCGTTCCCGCGACCTCGATGCCGTGCGCCTCGAGCAGGTTCTGCAGGCCCTCGAGCATCAGCATGTGATCGTCGGCGAGCAAGACTCTCATCCCTCTCCCTCCAGTATCGCGTGGGCCCCGACGCTGAGACTGACGGAGGTCCCCAGGCCGGGCCGAGAGACAATGTCCACGCTCCCGCCCACCTGACTCATCCGTTCCCGCATGAAGGTGAGCCCGTAGTGACCGTTCTGACCCGTCTCGGCCGACGGGACGGCGAAGCCGCACCCGTCGTCGGCGACGGTGACGCTCAGCTCATCGCCGCACGGTTCCAGGGCGACGAGCACGGCGCAGCCGGGAGCGTGCTTGCGCGCGTTGGTCACCGCCTCCTGGACCACCCGCAGCACCTGGACGGCGACCTCGGGAGCGAGGGGGTCCGGGCTCATGCCCGCTGGCACGTTCAGCTCGGTCTGGACGCCGTAATCAGCCCGGACCTGGTCCAGGTACCGGCGGAGCGCCGGCAAGAAGGACCACTCCTCCGACGGCGTCGAGAGCGCCAGGATCGACTCGCGGACGTCGGCGTGCGCGCTCTGGGCCACGTCGGCGAGGCGGGCCAGCAGACGCCGGCCCGCCTCCACGTCGCCGTCCGCCACCTTCTTGCCGGCCGTCTGCGCCTGCAGGCTCACGTAGCCGAGCACCTGGCCCACCGTGTCGTGCAGTTCGCGCGCCAGACGCTCGCGCTCCTGCAGCGTCGCCACGGCGCGCTGTTGCTGGAGCAGGCGCGCCTGCGTCGCCCTCTCGTCGGTCACGTCGTGAAGCAGGACGAGCCTCCCGAGTGAGCGCCCTCGGCGGTCCTCCAGCGGGGCGACGTACAGGCTGTAGCGCCTGCATGCGCCGTCCAGGCGCAACTCGACCTCGCGCCGCTCGCCCGGGGCGGTCGCGCCAAACGGGGCGCCCGCGCCGGCGGCGAGGACCGCGCCGGCTGCGCCGAGCGCCTGGGCCTCGCCGACCGCGTCGAGGCGCGCCTCCGGCAGCAGTTCGTGCACCGGTCTGCCGCGCAGCTCGGCGGTCCTGCCGCCGAGCGCCCGCTCCGCCGCCGGATTAGCGTCAAGGATCCGGCCCTCGGTGTCCAGCACCACCATGCCCTCGACCATCTGGCCGATGGCCGCCCTCTGCGCCTCGGGCACGGGGTCGAGAGCGTGGAAGCGGAAGAGCGCGACCGCATACAGACCGAACACGACGAGCAGCACGAAGGAGTCGCCGTCCCACCGTCCCGCGAACGGGCCGTCCACACGCAGCAGGTGCAGGATCCTGGCGCTCACCTGGCCGGCGATCATGAGGAAGGCCGGCCAGCGGTGGCGGGGTGAGGTCACGAACAGCCACACGAGCACCGCGACGTTGAAGACGGCGAGGACGTAACTGTACGCCAGCGTGGCGATGTTGGCGGGGCCGCGTACGGGCACCAGGGCGCCGCCCGCGAGAAAGCCGGTCCAGACGAGGTGGTGCGCGCCGTTGGTCGCGATCAGGACGGCGAACACGACCGGGGGGACCGCGAGCAGCACGAGCACGCGCCGCGTCAACCACCGCTTGAGCCCCGCGTACTCCAGCACGAAGCATGTTGCCGCCGTCACCACAGGGAGCTGCCAGAGCGTCTGAAAGTACAGCCACTCGGTCTTGACCTGGATGTCCGTGGCCGCGGTCTGGAACATCGCGCCGGTCGACCAGGCGACGGCGAACAGGCACCCGAGGGTGAACGCCACGGCGCCGGGGATGCCCCGATGACGCCAGCCGTAGATCGCCAGAAGAGCGATGAGGGCCGTCGAGATGAACGACGGCCACAGGTACCCACTGTAGTCGTATGTCCCCAAGTCTTGCGTCCCCCCTCCGCGCGCCCGACTGACGTCCCTGCATACGAACGGCAGGCAGCCATGCTCACCTTAGGACCGTCGGGGGCAGAGTCAACAGCCGGCGCGTCGCTGGTTCCGTCCCAGGCCCCTCGCGCCGACTGTCTGCAGGGACAGTCAGCAGGACTGTCCCCTCCTCTGTCTCCCGGGACATTGCAGGCGCGTTCGGCCGCGCGCAGACTCTCTGTGACAGGGCCCCGCGCCGGGGCCGGAGGGCGGGCCATGAAACACGCGGAGCGTCGGAGTCCCGCTCGGTCGGCATCGGCCGTGCAGTGCGGGTGCCGCCCAGGGGGTCCGGGTGGTCTCTGAACGGTGAAGCGGCCGACGTACCACACAGGGGAGCTGAGATGGACCAGAAGATGAAGATGACCACTAAGATCCCGGCGTCCATCACGACGCCGGACAGCGTCGAGACGCGGCTGGGGACGCTCAAGTTCTTCGACGGCTTCCCCGACGAGGAGACCGTCCAGAAGGTCTACGACAACCTCGACTTCCAGCGCGGGGTCGAGGCCTTCCTCACCAGCTTGGCGCCGGGCAACAGCTGCGCCATCCGTGAGGGCTACCGGAGCTTCGGCCCCGACAACCAGACGCTGCTCATCACCGAGTCGCTGATGGACGCACGAACCATCTACCTGGTCGCGAACACCGAGACCACGTACAACGTGGCCTGGCTGGACACGAAGGACGGGCCGCTGGTCGTCGAGGTGCCGCCGGACGTGCTCGGCTTCATCAGCGACTTCTGGAGCCGGTACGTGACCGACATCGGCCGCGTCGGGCCCGACAGGGGGGCGGGCGGCAGGTACCTGCTGCTCCCGCCCGGCTATGAGGGCGAGGTGCCGGACGACTACTTCGTGCTGCGCTCACGCACCTACGGCAACGCCCTCGTCTTCCGCGGCTTCATGACGGACGGCGACCTGCGGCCCGCGATCGAGGCGACGAAGCAGCACTACCGCGTCTACCCCCTCGAGCGCGCGGACGCGCCGCCGCCGACGGAGTTCATCGACATCTCCGGCAGGTACATGAACACGATCGCCCCCGCCGACGCGTCGCTGTACGACCTCGTCGCGACCGTCGTGCACGAGGAGCCGCTCGAGGCCGTGGACCCGGAGACGCGCGGCCTGCTCGCGGCGGTCGGCATCCGCAAGGACGCGCCGTTCGCGCCGGATGAGCGGATGCGGAGGATCCTCGCCGAGGCCGCCGCCGTGGGCAACGCCACGGCGCGCGCGATGGCCTTCCACAACCGCGACCCGCGCATGTACTACTACCCGGACGCCGGCTGGACGATGGGGTTCTATGCGGACGACGTGGAGTTCTCGCCCGGCGGCGTCCTCGACCTCGACGCCCGGACCTACTTCTTCCAGCTCACCTGCCAGATCACGCCGGCACTGTGGGTGAAGATGGTCGGCGCCGGCTCGCAGTACGCCGTCGGGGCGCGCGACGCCGAGGGCCGGTACCTGGACGGCGCCAGGTCGTACCGGCTGCACCTGCCACCCGACGTGCCCGCCAAGGACTTCTGGTCGGTGCTCGTCTACGACCCGCAGACGCGGTCCATGCTGCAGACCGACCAGCGCTTTCCCAGCGTCAGCAGCCAGAAGGAGGACCTCGTCGTCAACGACGACGGCTCGGTGGACGTCAACTTCGGGCCCGAGCCTCCCGCCGGCCACGAGGGCAACTGGATCCAGACGGTGCCCGGCAAGGGCTGGTTCTGCTTCTTCCGGTTGTACGGCCCGCTCGAGCCGTGGTTTGACAAGACCTGGCGGCCGGGGGAGATCGAGCTGGTCGGGTGACGAGCCGGCGGAGCCACGCGACTGGCTGCGGATCCCTCGGCGAGGGAGTCGCGGCCTCGATCGAGTGACCGACACGACAAGGAGGGGCATCGATGGATGCGGCTGAGCAGAAGACTCCGGGGCGCGTCGCGGGGATCCCCGCGGCGGTCACGACCCCCGACAGCGTGGAGACGCGCATCGGCACGCTCCACTTCACGGACGGCATGCCGAGTCAGGAGACGCTGGACAAGGTCTACGACCACCTCGACTTCACGCACGCCTACGAGGCGTTCGTGAACGCTCTGGGTGGCGTCAACACGCACGCCATCCACCGCGGCCTCCTCGACGCCGGCGTCAAGGACAACGAGCTCCTGATCCTCTCGCTGCTCGATTCGACGTCGCTGGTCCTCACGGGCAACGCCGACACGGTCTACGTCGCGGGCATCCTGGACCTGACGGGCGGCCCGCTGGTGGTCGAAGCGCCGCCCAGACTCCTCGGCGCCATGAACGACTACTGGGCCCGCTGGGTGATGGACGTCGGCGGGCCGGGACCCGACCGCGGCCTTGGCGGCAGGTACCTGATCGTGCCGCCCGGCTACGACGGGCCGCTGCCGGAGGGCGGCTTCTATGTCGCTCGTCCCCGGACGCTGCACGTCCTGCTGTTCGGCCGCCTTTTCTTGCAGGAAGGCGAGACCGGTCCGGCCGTCGAGAGCGTGCGCAGCTTCATGAAGGTCTATCCGTACCAGGCGGGCGGGGTCGGCACGTCCTTTGCCTCGTTCCTGCGCGGCGAGGCCCGGCTCGGACCGGTCACGCCGCCGCCCGAGACCGTCGTCCACGATCTGAGCGGCGCGGTGATGGACACCGTCATGCCCAGCGACTCCAGCTACTACGAGTGGCTCGACGAGGTCGTGCAGCAGGAGCCCACCCGATCGCTCGACCCGGAGCTCATGGGGTCGATCGCCGCGATCGGCATCGTCAAGGGCGAGCCCTTCGCGCCCGACGAGCGCATGAAGAGGATCCTCACGGACGCGGCCGCCGTCGGCAACGCCACCGCACGCAGCCTCTTCATGCGCCCGCGCGACCCCGGCTGGTACTTCTATCCGGACTCGGCCTGGATGCCGCTCACGGTGACCGTCGACGGCCACGACTTCGAGACGCTGCCGCCGGCAATCGAGGGACCGGTGCACGACGGCGTGCGCACGCCGACGGGGGTCGGCCTGCGTCCGCCGACCGGGTACCGCCACCTGGATGCGCGCACCAACTTCTCTTACGGCGTCATCTGCCTCAGCCCGGCGGAGTGCATGCTGTTGAGCGGGATCGGCTCGCAGTACCTGATGGCCACCGTGGACGTGGACCAGCAGCCCTTCGACGGGGCGAAGACGTACCGGCTTACGCTGCCCAAGGACATCCCGGCGAAGACCTTCTGGTCCCTGACGCTCTACGACAACCAGACGCGCTCGATGCTCAACACGCCGCAGCGCTACCCGCGCGCCGGCAGTCAGAGCTACCCGTCGCCGGCGGCCGAGCCCAGCGCCGACGGCTCGACCACTGTGTACTTCGCGCCCGAGCAGCCTGACGGCGTCGGGCGCGGCAACTGGATCCAGACTGTGCCTGGTAAGGGGTGGTTCGTGATCCTGCGGCTGTACGGACCGCTGGAGTCGTACTTCGACAGGAGCTGGCAGCTGGGGGAGATCGAACCCGTAGCGTGAGGTGCCGCCGCTCTGCGGGTGCCGCGGTCCTCCCGGACCGACGACATGAGGGAGGCTTCGACGGCCGCTCGCGCTCTGGTTCGACGACACCCGGCGCCCGGGGGAGACCCAGGCCGTCGTCATAGGAGGAGGGTGTTCATGGATATCAAGAACGCGCGCGCGCTCGCCAAGGAGGCGTACATCTACGGCTATCCCATGGTGGACAGCTACCGGGTGCAGTACGACTACTTCCAGGATCGCGGCAACCCCCAATTCAAGGCGCCGTGGAACCAGCTCTGCAACATCCCTCGCGTCTACACGGCCGCCGACACAGCCGTGGTGACGCCCAACTCCGACACGCCGTACTCATGGCTCGGCCTGGACCTGCGCAGCGAGCCGCTGGTGCTGACCGTGCCGGCGATCGACAAAGACCGCTACTTCTGCATCCAGCTGATCGACGCCTACACCTTCGACGTCGACTACATCGGCAGCCGCACGACGGGCAACGGTGGCGGCAGCTACCTGGTGGCGGGGCCCGGGTGGGACGGCGGGATGCCCGCCGGCGTGGACGAGGTCTTCCGCCTGGAGACCGAGCTCGCCCTCGCCGTGTACCGCACGCAGCTCTTCCGGCGCGACGACATCGACGAGGTCAAACGCGTGCAGGCCGGCTACCGGGTGCAGTCCCTCTCGGCTTTCCTCGGCGGGCCGGCGCCGCAGGCGGTCCCGGCCGTCGACTTCATGACGCCGCTCACGCCGGAGGCGCAGAGGACCGATGTCCGGTTCTTCAACGTCCTGAGCTTCGTCCTCCAGTATTGCCCCGCGCACCCCTCGGAGACGGAGCTCATGGCCCGCTTCGCCGAGATCGGCGTGGGCGCCGGCCGGTCGATCGACATCGACGGCCTGTCGGCGGAGATGAAGGCGGCCCTGGAGCAGGGCATGGCCGACGCCTGGACGGAGTACGACGCGATCAAGGCGGAGCGCATCGACACGAAGGAGCTGACCTCCGGGGACCTCCTCGGCACCCGGGAGCACCTGAAGAACAACTACCTCTACCGCATGGCCGCAGCCGTGCTGGGCCTCTACGGCACCGGCAAGCAGGAGGCCATGTACCCGCTCTATACGCTGGACTCTGAGGGGCGGCCGCTGAGTGGCGCGAACAAGTACATCCTGCGATTCGCGCCGGGTCAGCTGCCGCCGGTGCACGCCTTCTGGTCGCTGACGATGTACCGGGCGCCCGAGAACCTGCTCGTCGCCAACCCGCTCGACCGCTACCTGCTGAACTCACCGATGCTGCCGCAGTTCCGGCGCGACGAGGACGGGGGGCTGACCTTGCTGATCCAGAAGGACTCACCGGGGCCGGGGAAGGAAGCCAACTGGCTGCCGGCCCCCGAGGGCCCGTTCATGGTGCCCATGCGTATGTACTGGCCCAAGGAGGAGGCCATCGAGGGTACGTGGACGGAGCCGCCGATGCAGCGCGCGGGGACGTGATCGAGGCGCAGTCGGGCAAGGCGATCAAGGCCGCGACCGCCGCGCGCTGGATACATGTGCTCGACAGACTCGCCGCACTGGCGGCGTGAGCGGCGCCCGTTGTCGAGCGGCAGAGAGGAGCGTCGACATGGACCACAAGATGAAGATGACGACCGATATCCCCGCGTCGATCCTGACGCCGGACAGCGTCGAGACACGCTTGGGCACGTTGAGGTTCTTCGACGGCTTTCCCGACGAGGCGACGGTCCAGAAGGTCTACGACAACCTGGACTTCCAGCGCGGCGTGCAGGCGTATCTGGCATCGCTGCCGGCGGCCACGCTGCACGCGGAGCGCGCCGGTTTCCGCACCTTCGGTCCGGACAACCGCACGGTGCTGATCACGGAGTCGCTGATCGACGCGCGCTCGCTGTACACGGTCGCGAACGCTGAGGTCCTGTACAACCTCATCTGGCTGGACACGAAGGACGGGCCTCTGGTCGTCGAGATCCCGCCCAACGTGCTCGGCTTCATCAACGACTTCTGGAGCCGCTGGGTCACGGATGTGGGCAGGCCGGGGCCGGACCGCGGGGCAGGCGGCAAGTACCTGCTGCTCCCGCCTGACTTCGACGGCGACGTGCCGGACGGGTTCACCGCCGTCCTGCCGTCGCGCACCTGCGGCAACAAGCTCCTCTTCCGAACCTTTCCCGTGGACGGTGACCTGCGCCCGGCCGTCGAGAACACGAAGCAGCACTTGCGGGTCTATCCGCTCGCCGCGGCGGGGGACCCGCCGGAGATGACCTTCGTCGACGTCTCCGGCCGCTTCTTCAGCAACGTCCCGAACGTCGACGTCTCCCTTTTCGATGACGTCGCCACCGTCGTCCACGAAGAGCCGCTGGACGCCGTCGACCCGGAGACGCGCGGCCTGCTCGCGTCCATCGGCATACGCAGGGACGCGCCGTTCGCGCCCGACGAGCGGATGCAGGGCATCCTCGCCGAGGCCGCCGCGGTCGGCAACGCGACCGCGCGCGCCATCGTCTTCGCGACGCGCGAGCGCGAGGCCTACTACTACCCCGACGGCGCCTGGAAGATGGCGTGGGTCGGCGGCGACCCCGGCTTCTCCCCGGGCGGGATCCTCGACCTCGACGCCCGCACTCTCTACTGCTACGCCACGCAGGGGGTCAGCCCGGCGATGTCGGTCAAGATGGTCGGCGTGGGCTCGCAGTACGCCTACGCCGAGCACGACGCAGACGGCCGGTACCTCGACGGCGGCAAGACGTACCGGCTGCACCTGCCGGCGGACTCGCCGGTGAAGGAGTTCTGGGCGGTGACCATCTACGACCCACAGACGCGGTCGATGCTGCGGACCGACCAGGTGCTGCCCGAGATCAGCAGCAAGATGCCCGGTACCGTCGTCAACCCCGACACCTCCGCGGACGTCTACTTCGGCCCCCAGCCGGTCCCCGGCAAGGAGGCCAACTGGATCCAGACCGTCCCCGGCAAGGGGTGGTTCGTCACCCTGCGCCTGTACGCCCCGCTCGAGCCCTGGTTCGACAAGACCTGGCGGCCCGGCGAGATCGAGCTGGTGGGATGACGTGAGCACAGAGGGAGAGGACATGCAGAACAAGCTGAAGATGACGACCGATATCCCCGCATCCATCCTGACGCCGGACAGCGTCGAGACGCGGCTGGGCACGCTGAAGTTCTTCGACGGCTTCCCCGACGAGGCGACCGTGCGCACGGTCTACGACAACCTCGACTTTCAGCGCGCCGTGCAGGCGTTCCTCACGGCGCTGCCCGCCGCATCGATGTTCGCGACGCGCGCAGGCTTCCGCACCTTCGGCCCGGACAACCAGACCGTGATCAGCACCGAGTCGTTCATGGACTCGCGCACGCTGTTCCTCGTCACGAACACCGAGACCGTCTACAACTTCGACTGGCTCGACACGAAGGACGGCCCCCTGGTCGTCGAGTTGCCGCCGCGCGTGCTCGGCATGGTCAACGACTCGTGGGGCCGCTACGTCGCTGACGTCGGCAACGCCGGCCCGGATCATGGACAGGGCGGCACGTACCTGCTCCTGCCGCCGGGCTATGCCGGCGACGTGCCGGACGGCTACTTCGTCGTCCGACCGCCGACCTACGGGAACTTCTTCTTCTTCCGCGGCTTCATCGTCGATGGTGACCTGCGATCGGCGGTCGAGAACGTCAAGACGCACTTCCGGGTCTATCCGCTGGCCCGTGCGGCGGACCCGCCCGCGATGGACTTCGTCAACATGTCCGGGGCGGCCGTCAACACGGTCTTCGCCACCGACGCGTCGTTCTTCGAGCAGGTCGCGGCCGTCGTCCGGGAAGAGCCGCTCGACGCCGTCGACCCCGAGGTCCGCGGCCTGCTCGCCTCGATCGGCATCCGCAAGGACACGCCCTTCGCGCCCGATGCGCGGATGCAGGGCATCCTCGCCGAGGCCGCCGCCGTCGGCAACGCCACGATGCGCGCCATCGTCTTCCACACCCGCGATCGCGATGCCTCTCTGTACCCGAACAGCGCGTGGAAGATGATCTTCATCGGCGACGACCCCGGATTCTCGCCTGACGGGGTATTGAACCTCGACGCGCGGACGAGGTACTTCTCCGCCTCCACGGGAACTACCCCGGCCATGGCGGTGAAGATGGTCGGCATCGGCTCGCAGTACGCCTACACCGAGCACGACGCCGTGGGTCGGTACCTGGACGGCGCGAAGACGTACCGGCTGCACCTGCCGCCGGGCATCCCGGTGAAGGATTTCTGGTCGTTGATCGTCTACGACCCGCAGACGCGGTCGATGCTGCAGACCGACCAGCAGTTCCCCAGCCTCAGCAGTCAGAGGGAGGGCATCCTCGTCGACTCTGACACCTCGGTGGATGTCTGGTTCAGCCCCGAGCGTCCCGCCGGCAAGGAGCCCAACTGGGTGCAGACCATCCCCGGCAAGGGCTGGTTCGTCATCCTGCGACTCTACGGCCCGCTCGAGCCCTGGTTCGACAAGACCTGGCGGCCGGGGGAGATCGAGGTGGTCGAGTGAGGTAGATCCATACCTCGCCTCGCGTGCATGCTGTGCCGGGCAGACGCACGGCTGGTGACGTGGGGATCGACCCCGACTTCCAGCTTCTCCTTCCCCGCTCGCGGCTACCGTGTGGGAGAGGTTCGCGTAGGCGGGAAGCCCGTTCCGACGACAAGCGCGACCGGCTTCACGTTCGCCCTGACGTCGGCGAGCACATGGCTCACCCGCTCAATGCCATTGCTGAGCGCACGCCCGTCTGTTCGCGGGACATCTCGGTAGAATCGCGCTGAGTCACGAGTGCGGCGAAGGCAGAGCGTGTCGATGCAGGAGGGCTGGATGCCGTGGTTCGGGCGCAAGAGGTTCGGCTGGGGCCTGCGACCGATCTCCTGGCAGGGCTGGGTGCTGACGATCGCCTACGTGGCGATTGCCGTCACTCTCGGTGCCACGCTGGCCTCAAGCCAGGGCTTGCTCTTCGCAACGGTCCTCGCCATCGTCACAGCGCTCGTCCTTCTCGTCGTCTACCTGACCAAGGACTGAGGCCACAGTCCTGGTCGCCTTCGTCGCCTCGGTCGCAGATCGCACCGGCGGCACGAACGCTGACGACGATGCAGACAGAACGACGGGTCGGCGGGGCCGTCGATTCAGCAGTCCCGGCTCAGCACGTTGGGTGAGCCGGTGCGAGCGAGGTTGATCTCAAGCAGGCGTGCGAGTACTTCAGCGTCGTCGAGCGGGTAGGGCCAGCCGTACGCGGTGTGCACCGCCCGGTCCAGGCGTTCGTGCGCCTGCGCGAGCCAGGTGGGGGGCGCGTTGTAGAGGTTGGTGAGCGTGCGCTTCGCGAGCTCGCCGGGCGACAGCCCCGGCGGATCGAGCCAGCCCACGCGCAGGTCGTTGAGCCGGCGGGCGGCCGCCTCGATCTCGTTGATCGACTCCGCTGACGGCTCGGCAGGAAACGGGAACGTCTCGAACGTCGTGGTCGGGGTGTAGCGGAAGCCGCTCTCGACTTCTCTGAGTTGCGTACCGAGCCCGCGAGCCCATAGCTCGTGCACGCTGGAGTGGAGCACGCCGAAGAAGTAGTCGTCGTCGCGGGCGAAGATGATTACCTGGCTGTCCGGCAGAGTCTGCGATGACAGCCAGACGAAGAGTCGATGCTTGGTGAGCCGCGGCGTTCCGATGCAGCGCGGCAGCCCCGACAGCGCCTTGCGCATCTCAGTCCGTGGCTCGACGTGCAGCCACCAGCGTGCGGCGTAGGCAGCCCGCCGGTTGTTAACCCGTGTGGGCATCACGTGTTCTTTGACGTACTCGAACGGGCCTTCGTAGAGCGCGGCTTCTTCCATCGTCATGGCCGTGCCGAAGTCGATGATCCACATGTTGCGCGGGCGCCGCGTGAGGTCGAGTCCGTTGACCCAGGGGCGCACGACGTCCGCATTGCTGCGCCCGTCCGGGTTCGGCATGGCGAGCAGTGCTGCGGCCGCCGCCGCCGGGATATCGAACGGCCCGCCTTTCGTGTCGCCCATGAAGGCGATCCCCCTGTTCTCCGGGAGTCGGTGCACGCGGGTCAGATCGATGCCGCTCGTGAGGTCCGCATTGATCGTCGCTACGGGGTGCCCGTCCAGGTGGCGCTCCGACTCCGAGCCGTCGTCGAAACCCACGAACGACACATGCACGGCCGCGCCCTCGAGGACCCACGGTTCGTCGGCCCATGCAGTGAAGATGTCGCCGCTCGCCTTCATGCGCTCCAGGACGCGACGATTGGCACCACCGCGGATTCCCTGCGTCGAGAGGAGTCCAGCGCGCCTCACCGTGCCCGCTTCGACCATGGCGCGCGCCTTCTCGTGCCAGTAGCAGACGAAGTCGGCTTCGCGTGGAACGCGGCCCTCGTACACCTTGAAGAGCGCGTCCACGTACTCGCTCCCCAGGTTCGTCCGCACGAGCTTCCCGCCGAGGAAGGGCGGGTTGCCGATGATGACCGTCGCGCTCGGCCAGGCTGGCTCACTCGGATGGCCGGGATCACTCAGGTCAAGCACAGCGTCTCGTTGCTCGATGGTGTCCAGCGGCTTGAGGATGGGGTCGCGCAGATAGGCGAAGCCGTTCGAGATCATCCACTGGATCTCGCCGATCCAGATCACGACGCGGGCCAGCTCCGCCGCGTAGGAGTTCAGCTCAATGCCCAGCACCGCCTGCGGTCCGACCTCGGGGAACTGCATTGGGGTATTCATCGTCAGCGACGCCCACAGGATCGCCTCGCGCTCCAGGTCCTTCAGGGCCTGCAGCGCGAGGTAGAGGAAGTTGCCGGAGCCACAGGCGGGATCGAGCACGCGGACCGCGCGCAGGCGCTGCAGGAACGCGTTGAAGACGGCCACCGGATTCCTGTCCGCCGGGGTGCGTGCCGTGATCGTCTTGCCCTCGGCGACCAGCGCTTCGACCCGCGCCTGCGTCGCCTCGAGGTCGCGGCGCAGAGGTGTCAGCAGCACCGGCTCGATGAGCCTCATGATCGACGCGCGATCGGTGTAGTGCGCGCCGAGCTGCGTGCGCTTGCTGGGGTCGAGGCCGCGCTCGAAGAGAGTCCCGAAGATGGCCGGCTCGACCTGCGACCAATCCAGGCGTGACACCTTGTCGATCGTCGCGATCTCATTGGTCGTCAACGGCAGCACCGCGCCACTGTCGAAGAGCCCGCCGTTGAACCAGTCGATCGGCTCGGCGCCGAACAGGCCGCCCCTCTCGGACATCTTCGCAAACAGCTCGCTGAGGCCGTCGGTGAACACCGACGGGTCGTTCGGTGCAGCCGCGGCGAGACGTCGCAGCAGTCCGGCGGGCAGAAGCCCGGCGTCCTCCGCGAACATGCAGAAAAGGAGCTTGTTGAGAAAGTGAGCGACGTCGTGGGGGTCGTGGCCGCGCTCCCTGAGACGTTCGGCGAGAGAGGCAAACTCCTCTGCTGCCTCGGCGGTCAGTTCATCTCGTGTCTTCCCGGGTCTCAACTCCTCCGGATGCTGCATGACGGCGCGCAGCAGCCGCAAGGGTTCCGAGGGGTCGGCGAGTAGACATTCGAGATCGAACGCGTGGACAATCGCCGGCGTGTTCGTGAAGTTGGTGTGGATCTCGAAGCGGTCGAGGTCGCAGACCACCAGCAGCGGTGGGTTCTCCAGCGCTTCCCGGTACTGCAGGAGCTGCTGATAGGCCGCCTTGAGATCCTTGTGCTTGCCCTTGTACTCCCAGGCGAAGTGCCCGCGCTTCCAGACGTCGGCGAAACCGTCGCCGCCGGCGGTCTTCTCCGCGCCCTTCTCGAAGGCGTACTCGTCGCCCGTAGGGTCAGCCTCGTTCGGCGTCGGCACGCCCAGCATGCGGCAGAGATCGATGAAGTGCTCCTGCGAAGCGGCGCGCTCCGTGCGCGTGTTGCCGTCCCACTTCTTGGCGAACTCGGCGGGTGTGGGTTGAGGGCTCACGGCTTCAGAATGACTCCGAGACCGCAGCGCACGCGAGCCAGACTCGCATAGGACCCCTCCCGTCCGGCGGACTGGCACGAAGACGGCGAACCGCGGTCGTCCACCAGGAACGATGCTACACCAGCAGGCGGACGGGAGGGGCGGCTATCTCACGTGTATAGGTGCCACCGGATGCGCTTGCGTGAATGACAGCACCTTCCTCTCCTGGTTTGGCTGGAGCGATGCATCGAGGGACGCAGGGAAAGGTTAGGTCCGGAGCATGAAGAAGTTGGAGAGATGCCTATGTTCATTGCGAACACGACTGCCATTCATCGTCCCACGCCGGAGTTTCGCTCGCACGCGCAACGCATTCTCGACCAATAGAGACATGGGCGGAAACGCCGGGTGCACGGACGGGCTGGGGGCTGGTCCAGCCCATCCGTGCATACCGGCAGCCCCCCCAGGGGTAAGGGGGACATGTCGCGCCACCGTCCCGGCCGCGCTCTGTTCCTGCGTCTTTGACACGAGAGCAAGGAGACGAAGGCTCGATGGCCGACCTGCGGGAATCGGGGAGCTTGGACAGGCGACGCCGGGCCGGTCGGAATGTGACAGCACCGGCGTCGGTCGGCACAACAACGATCGGCGCGAGGAGGGGCGGAAGCCCGAGCGCCTGGCGTTTGACCGGAGGCAGGGCCTCCAGGAAGAGTTCGTCGACCCGCTCCTTCTCCTCCTGGGTCTGGCCCGTCAATGCCGATACGACTACGTACACAACGAAGTTGACAGCAAGGCCGACGACCCCGGCAGTGAGCCCGCCCAATTCCGGAATCGCGTCGATCCACTTGGTCGTCAGCACGATGGCGACTACGGATCCACTGATCATGCCGCTGATGGCGCCGTATCGGCTACCGAACTTCGTGAACATGCCGAGGAACAGCGGGATGGAGATCTGGATGATCAGGTAGTAGGACATCTGCGCAAGCAGCTGCAGACGCGCCATGTTGAACGTGGCGTAGGCCAGCACCGCAGCAATGGCCATGAAGCCGGCCATGCTCACCTTCGCGATCAGCGTCAGCTGACTGTCCTTCAGCGGCTTGAAGTGGTTGACGATGTCGTTCGCGACCTGCGTGCCGCAGACCTGGACGCAGCCGTCCACGTGACCCATGGCTGCACCCAAGACCATGACGACTCCAAGACCGAGCAGCCAGACGCCGCCGTAGTGCTGGAGGGTGGTGAACCAGGTCGTGGTCGGACTCTTGATAGCGGCCGGCAGCGTCGCCGCGGCCAACGTGAAGATGGTGAGGAAGCCGTAGAAGATGCCGGCGATGCCGATGCCGTACACCGTGCCGGCCTTCACGGACTTGACGCCGCTGGCCGTGTAGATGCGCTGGAAGCTCATCGGCCAAGCCAAGGCGCCGATGGTGCCCATGAAGATCAGCGAGAACACGTAGAACACGCCATATCCGCTGCCGGGCATCCCCGCCAGAGTCGTCAGTTTCTCCGGTAGGTGCGCCAGGTTGGAGTAGGGAGCCGGCGAGTGTCCGTCCGCAAGAATGACGAGACACACGACCGCGGCGACGAGGTAGGCCATGATGCCCTGCAGCATGTCGGTCATGATGAGACCGCGCATGCCCATGCGAACGGTCCAGTACTGCCGGACGACGATGAGGGCAATGCCCACGAGCAGGCAGGTCGTCAGTGACCAGGCACCGGCCGTTGAGACCTCGAACAGGAGGGCCATCGCCTGCAGGCCAAGGATGACCCATGGCAGGACCGCGACGATGCCGATGACGCTGGCCACGATCTTCACCCAGCTGCTGTTGAAGCGGAGCTCCAGAAGGTGGGGCTGCGAGCGCAGGTCATACCTGTGGCCCCAGCGCCAAGCGCGGTTGCCCATGAAATACATGGCGGTCAGCCCGAGAAGCGAGTAGGCGAGGCAGTAGTACATCAGCGTGCCGAGAGTGACCCCCAGCGAGACGAAGGCGACGAACATGGCGCCCGGGAACCACGACTGGACGTACGACATGCCGATGAAGGCGGGCCCGTAGCGACGGCCGCCGACCGCGTACTCGTCGAAGTCCACGTGCCCCCGCTGCTTCGTGATGTAGAGGAGTGCGATGACGATCGCGTAGAAGATCCCAATGCAAACAAAGACCTGCCACATGTCACACCCCCGTCTTCTGAACGACGGCGGGCTCGACGTGCTCTTCGTTCTCGCCCCTGGCGGACTGCACCCCGTACAGCGCCCAGATGGTGAAGAAGATCCACACGGCGTTCAGGTTCCAGTACCACATGGAGAAGGGCTGGCCCAGGATCACAAACCCGGACTTCCAGTGTGACCCCCAGAGGTACAGCGGCGGGAACAGCGCGGCCACGAGGGGGACGAGGAACAAAACTGCGAAGACGGTGGTGACCGTTCTTGACGAAAGCCCGCGCAACCACTGTTTCATGCGAACTCCTCTTGTAGCGGGAAGGTCAGCAACTTGATCACGGATCGAGGTCCAGAGGCATAGGCTTCCTTTCGCGTTGGGATAACGGCCATGGCTCTCAGACGCGCCGCAACTGGTCGTCCCAGTCCGGAGCCAGTGTCTCGAAGAGGGCTCTGCGCAGATCCCAGAGCCCGTACTTGAAGTAGTCGAAGTCGCCACCGGACCAGGCCTTGGCGTTGACGAGGCCCCAGAAGCCCCACTTCACGTCTGCGACCATGCGGACCACCTGCACCCGCGCCCAGAAGCGCGGATCCCAGTTGCCGAGGTAGGACTCGATGGCGTGTCTGGTCTGAGCCTCGTCGAAGAAGTTGAAGCCGACGAATACGCCGATCTCGTAGGCGCGCTCGTTATTGGAGGCGTAGTCGTAGTCGATCAGCCTCATTGGCTTGGACGGGACGGCGGTGGAGCGCATGTAGTTGCCGGCGCCCGGGTCGTTGTGGCAAGGGACGATATCGAGCCCCGAGGCCATGAACCTCGCCTTGGCCTCGTTGTACGCGCTCAGTACGGCCTGCACCCACGGCGGGAATGTCGTGCCGTCGCGGAGCACCTGCTCGTAGTGCTCGTCGACCATGTCGAACACCGTCTTCGTCTGCGGCAAGGGCGGACCCGAGTTCCAGGAATGGAAGAGGCTCATGAGTTCGGCGCACACGTCCGGCAGCCCGACCTCCCACGCGGTACAGGTCTGGTAGCCGTCCAGGAACTCCCCCACCTCGATTCCGGACTCCGGATCCTGGAAGTAGACTGCCGGGCCGACGCCCACCTCGGCAGCGTGCAGCGAAGC